>ENA-UOOK01006445-UOOK01006445.1-fermentation-metagenome-genome-assembly--contig:-NODE-6445-length-11221-cov-3.785330_pt1 | contig 11221 bp, 10 predicted proteins | sample MGYA00245777_ERZ724023 | MGnify/ENA primary metagenome ERZ724023 (study PRJEB28704, sample SAMN03018312) | fermentation metagenome | biome: anthropogenic terrestrial biome; feature: soil; material... | reverse complement strand
CGTAAGGTTATGGAAATCGCATGCGAAAGCGAGCATTATCATCCGATTTCCATAACCTTACGGGAGGAATACAAGGGAGATCCGGATATCCGCAGAGTAAACGGCTCCGTCCTGATTCCGTCAAAAGGGGTTCGGGCCAACTATGAAAACCATACCGTTTCCATCGGCAATAAGGAAATTCCATGGCTTCCTCCGGATGCGATAAAGAGTGCCAACAATCCGCTGCTGATCAATATGCTTTTCCGGACATTACCGATATCGGTACCTCTTTCCGCTTGCGTTTTTTGACCTGCTTCATCGATGGCTTCTTCAATGGATGGAATGCTGATTGCATTCTCCCGAAAAAAACCAACGCATTTCCCGTATAAGGATTCGCAGTAACTTTGGTGATGCCTTTCCGGGCAGAAAGAGCGCTGTTGATTCTGTCGGCAAGGTCGGTGTTCCCTTTCAGGCCCTTTATTTGTATCCTTAATCTTCCGGGAAGTATAAACATGTTTCGATCGGTATTCGCATAATACAATCCGGATGCCTCCTGATTCTATAGTGCCGTGATCAGACTGATCAGAACGGAACTGAAATACAGTACCGAGCCCAATAAAATGATTTTCAGGATTGCCATCTATTTCCCACATCCATAATGCCAACAAGGCCGAGGAACACCAGATCTTTCTCGATTTCTGGGGAATCAACAGCATAGAGCTTTTTCCCCAGAGGCTTGTATGCCAGCGCCAGGACCCTCCAGGCTTTGTCGGCCATACAGTCATTGGCTTCCCGGATTTGCCGGATGGGATCCTCGGTAAGTTCCACCGTCGCTTCCCCCGCCATTGCTTTTTGCTTGCATGAGATGCGGCCGAGAAAATGCAAGATGAGTCGCTGCTGATTCGCAACCAGGCTACGGCGGACTGAGTATTTGCAGCAAAATCCGCTATGCCGGACATATTGATAATTTCGACCGCAACAAGGCAAGCCCGGCGAATATCAGCAGCCAGCCGGGGATAATCGGAAGAACCAATCCCAATAATCCGATGATCAGTGCGGAGATTCCGATGATTTTTTTCATGCATATCACCTGTCTTTCTTTGAAACTTGTCTTTTATTTTAGTGTTTCCTGACACACAGGGAAACATGCCATGCATTCCTGTATCTGCCTTTTCTATATCCGCCTTACATGCACCGTTCCGCGATCTGGGCCAGCGGGCTTCTTTCCACCTTGTTCAGGGTTACATGACCGCTGATTGCGTACTGCTTCATCTTTTCGATGGCGTATACCAGACCGTTGGAGCGCTCGTCGACCAATACGTTGTCGATCTGGTTGTTTGTCGGATCGCCAAGAAAAATAAACTTGGAACCGAAGCCTGCGCGGGTCAGCATCATCTTTGCCAGATGGGGCGTGATTTCCTGTGCTTCATCCACGATTACCAGCGAATCGCTGAGGGTCCTTCCCCTCATATAATTGAAGGTCTTCATTTCGATCACGCCCTGCTCCCGGTATTGATCGATAAAATTTTCAACGGAAAAGCTGGGCTTTGTGCCGGTATCCGCATTGGCGGATTTCTCCTTCTTCCGGATTCTGGTACTGAAAAGATTGTCGATCGCATCGTAGAAGGAACCCATCCAGGGACGCAATTTTTCCTGTTCCGTGCCTGGCAGGAATCCGATATCGTTCCCCGCCGGTATGACCGGCTTCACGAATATGATTTTCCGGAAAACGCCCTCTTCGATCACCTTCTGAAGGGCCACCGCCGTGGCAAGGATCGTCTTGCCCGAGCCGGCTCCGCCTGCAATGGTTACAAACTGTATATTATTATCCATCAGGAGCTCAAAAGCCATTTTCTGCTCCATATTGAGGGGGGTTAATCCCCATGCGCTGTTGTTGGCATATTTCAGCGGAATAATCTTTTTGCCGTCGAAAACAGCAAGAACTTCATGATTGATATGGTCCACACTTTTGATGTGCAGAAATTGATTTGGATATAACCGCTCTTCGATTTGTTCCGGAGGCGCGAGGCCATCTTCATAAATTTTCTCGATATCGGAGCTGGAAAGACATGCTTGGGTATATCCCCTGAATATTTCATCCACTGTGACCTTGTCGTTTTCATAATCCTGAACAATGATACCCAGGCTGTCGCCCTTAATTGACATATACACATCTTTTGTGACCAGGATGGTAGGGGCGTTTGTGTCCAGCTTCTGCAGATTCCATGTGATCGCCAGCAGTTTGTTGTCGTTTTTGGAGAGGTCCAGGCCATCCGGCATGGGTGCGTCATTCATATGATCCAGTTCGATTCTCAGACTGCCGCCCCCCGGCAGACTGACTCCCTCAAGGAGATTGCCGTTGTGCCGTAGTCTGTTGATTTCCCTTGCCGCGCTTCTTGCATGAAAGCCTATCATCCCGTCGCGCTTTTTCAGATTATCCAATTCTTCAATGACCAACAGGGGGATGATGATATTGTTGTCTGAGAAATTGTAGATACAGAGTGGATCATGGACGAGCACATTGGTATCAAGAACATAATTCTTTATCATCCTATAACCTCCATATTCATGCAAATGACATCCTGCCTGTATTGCTGTTTGATGACCGACTATTTGGAATACTTGTCCGCTATGCTTGAGGCCGCATAGGAATCCGGTTTGGTTTTGCAGCCAAACCCACAGGCCTTGACCCATCCGACGATCTCGGGGATCATCTTGGAGGACGGTCCTTCATCACCGGCATCCACATGAATATCGATATCATAATTCATGCCCGCATCCTTCAACTCGTCGGACAGCCTCCGTGCCATCTCAAGGCTGATGCTGGTCTCAAAGAAAATTTTCTGCCTGATATTTGAAATTTTTTTGACTCTTCGGATATCATAGAAGAATATTCCTCCTCTTCCCACCTTCCAGATCGCTACGACCAGCACTACCTTTGTAATATCAAAATTCTGAGAATCGGTGCCCACCGTGATACGGACCGGATTGCCTGCATCTTCCATGATATAGCTCCTTATCAGTCTGCACATCCTGTCATAGCTGACTTCACCATATGTTATACTCCTCATACAGCCCTCCTCTCCAGGAACAACGATACGGTTTGCCGCCGCCGCTCCGCTTGTATTTTTATTTTAAGTCAATAGGAAGCTATATTTTATATTATACAATATGTTTGCAAGTCTATATACTATTTTTTTGTTTTTCCTGCTTCAGGGCCTTTTTCTTTTCGGCAAGGGCTTCGGTAAGGTCAAACACATCCTCGAATTTGCATATTTGATTGTCGCATACCGCAACGGTAAGGGTCATCAGCGGAAACCTCTCCATCTCGCCCTGCCTGTTTGCCGAAAGGATATAGCCTTTTTCCCGGTCTTCCGAATTATAGAATGATACGACCTCCTCCTCAAACTGCTGTACGACAGGATCATAAGTCTCCCTGCCTTTATGGTCTTCCGCTATCACAACAAAGTCATCTCCCCCGACATGTCCCACAAACCAGCCTTCGGAAGCATGGTACCATTAATTTCCGAAATGCGAAATGAAGTTTCGCTTCATAGAAGAAATGTTTTCTCAGTCGCCGGAAGATATCCGTAATTAATTATATGTTTATTCTTTGTAAACACAGAAAAAATCAGCTTTGACACAGGATATGCATCTTGCTAGAATAGTAATGAATGATTGTGCTGCAAAACTCATCCGCCGAAGCCGTGTTGCGAATCAGCGGCGACTAAGGCTAAGGCGTCCTTCGTTATTTTGCAGCAATACGATTTGTTGCAGTAAAGTCAATATTATTATGATAATAAGGGTGATTCGAATGAGCCGTTTAGGGCTGGAAGTAAAGAAAATCCGTATCAAAAAGGGGTTGACACCCAAAGCGCTTGCCAAAAAAGCGGGAGTGTCCGAATCCTTCCTCCTGGAGGTGGAAGACGGAAGAAAAATTCTCAACGATAACCTGGTCAACCGGTTGTCTAAAATATTGGGGGTAAACCTGAACGAAAACGGTGATTTTTATGCTTCCGTCAAGGAGGAAACAGAGAAGAGAAAGTCCGCAGCCGCTTCCGTCTCGGGGGCAACGGCAAGGATTGCCGCGGCTGCCGAAAGACAGGGCCATACCCCCGCCGTATCGCCCGCTCCTCAATGGGAGCAGGCTTTTTCTGCCGTGATAAAGGATGTACCGGTATACGACCCGGATCTCTCAAAGGTTCTCTTTCAAAAAAAGCTGGTGATTCAGGACAACAAAGTAGAAGGCATCCCCATGGAGAAAGCATTCTTTATCCGCATTGAGGATGCCGATATGGATATGCCGAAGTTCAAAAAGGGTGACCTGATCCTGGTCCATAAATCCGGCGACATTCAAAATGCCGGAGTTTATGTCATTCACTACCGGGACAGGGTCCGTATCAGCGAAGTAAAGCCTCTGAGCGGCAATCTTTACCTGCTGGGCAATCGGGGCACTCTGGCGGCGGAAACTGCAAGCAGCAAGGATATCAAAGTAATTGGGAAGTGCATCCGAGCGGAAATCACTCTGTAGAGGATAACATATTGTAGACTCCGACTACTTCCGCTATTTCTTTGGCAGTCGGATCCACGATTGCACAGTCCAGGCCTGCGCCCATGGCCATGGCCAGATAAACCGCATTCAGGACAGAGCGCTCCCGCCTTCCGTAGGAAATATTGCTGATGCCCAATACGGTCTTTACACCCAGTTCCCTTTTTATCAGGGATACGGCCTTCAGAGTTTCCTTGGCGGCTTTCGCTCCCCGGGCAGCGCTCTGTACCAGACAGTCGATAAGGATATCCTCCTTCGGGATCCCATAGGTGCGGGCTGTGCCAACGATTTTTCGGGCAACCTCCAGCCTGCCTTCCGCCTTGGGAGAGATGCCGTTTTCGTCCAGCGACAAACCGATGACACACCCTCCGTACTTCCGGACGACAGGGAAAACATGCTCCATGGATATCCGGGTGCCGTTTACGGAATTGATGATCGGCTTTCCGTTGTAAACCCTTGCTCCCGCTTCCAATACGCTGTAATCGGAGCTGTCCAGCTGCAGGGGGATCGGAATCATGGACTGAATATATTCTACGGCTTTTGCCATGATATCCCGCTCCTCACTATTTTCGGTATGAACATTGATGTCGAGGATCTCCGCCCCGGCCTGCTTCTGAAGCACGGCTTCCTCATACAGGGGATCCAGATCCCCGTTTCGGATGGAATCCGCCAGGTCTTTCCTGCCGGAAGGGTTGATCCTCTGTCCGATTACCCGGAAGCCGCGGTCAAAGAAAACAGTCTGCCTGGCAGATGCAGCCGCCGTCCTTTTCGGGTTGTCGCGCTTCCGGTATTTACGATTCCCCAACCGGGTACGGAGCGCTTTGATAAAATCCGGGTTGGTACCGCAGCATCCCCCCACCATTTTCACACCCATATCGGCCATTCTTTCAACCGATTCCGCAAAGTTCTCCGGCTTCAACGGAAATATCGGTTTGCCGTCGATCAGTTCCGGCAGGCCGGCATTGGGTTGGATCAAAACCGGTACATGGCTTACGTCCGTAAATTGTTTCACGATGGGCAGCAGATCTTCCGGCCCCAAAGAGCAGTTTACTCCCAGGGCATCCACTCCAAGACCTTCCAGCACGGTGACAACGGTAACAGGATCGTTGCCCATCAGGGTCCTGCCATTCTTTTGGAAGGTAAGCGTGCATACAACGGGCAGCCGTGTATTTTCCCTGGCCGCCAATACGGCGGCTTTCGCCTCATACAGGTCCGACATGGTTTCAATCAGCACAAAATCCGCTTTCGCCTCCTGTCCCGCTTTCATCTGGGGCGAAAACAAATCATATGCTTCCTGAAAGGAAAGCGTCCCCATGGGAGCCATCAGCTGCCCCAGAGGGCCGATATCCAAAGCAACCGGCCTATCTCCCGCCGCTTTTCTGGCAATGGTGACAGCAGCCTCTACCATTTGCTCCGGCGTATAGCCGATGGGGCTGAGCTTCAGACGATTGGCCCCGAAGGTATTGGTCGTCGTCACATCCGCCCCTGCTTCCAGATAGGCTCTGTGTATGGATTCGATCACCCCGGGATGGGTGATGTTGAAGACCTCCGGTAGCTCTCCGCTCTTCAAGCCGGCCGCATGAATCATGGTCCCCATAGCCCCATCAAAAAAAACCAGATTTTCATTCTGAAAAATATCCAACTTCATATATTTTCCGCCTTCCTGTCATAGTCCTGTTCCTGCAAATAACGAAGGACGCCTTAGTCTTAGTCACCGCTGATTCGCTTTCGCGGCTTCGGTGGAATGAGTTATTGCAGCTATAACTCAATACAGTGCACCGTCCGGATAAATCTTCCTGGTGAGCCAGTTGGACCCGTAGACCATCAAAAAACCGATGGCGGACTGAAACAGGCTGATGGCCATTGCCTGGGATGGATCGCCTACTCTTCTCAGAGCCCGGAATACATAGGTATCAATAATGTCCGTCGTCTCATAAAGCGTTCCGTTATCGCCTACAATGGCATATATCATACCAAAGTCACCGAACATGATTTTGCCGATGGCCAGAAGCGTCATGATGACGATGGTCGGCGTGATCAATGGGAGCGTCACCCTGGTGACCAGCTGAAACCGGCTGGCGCCGTCGATAATAGCCGCCTCGTTCATATTGGTATCAATACTTGCTATGGCGGCAAGATAGATCACCGCACTCATGCCCGCGCCTTTCAGGGTATGTACGATAACCAGGATCGGCGGCCACACTTTGGGTTCGATATACCAATTGATCGGCGTTTTCCCCATATCCTTCATCATCCTGTTCACAATACCATATTCGTTGGAAAAAAGGCTCAGGAGCAGATAACTTACAACGATCCATGATATGTAATTGGGAAGAAGCATAATGGACTGTGTTGTTTTGACAAACCAGCGACACCGGAGTTCATTCAGCAGGAGCGCCAACAGCACGGAAGTAACGGTCCCGAAAAGGATAAACAGAATATTCAGGTACAGGGTATTATAGGTTACCCGGAACGCCGTTAACGAACGGAAAAAGAATCGAAAGTTATCCAGACCGACCCATTGCCCCTTCGTCAGGATGTCAAACAAAGTATGATTCTGATAGTTATACCTTTGAAAAGCAATCACCAAATAGGGGTAAGCACAATAACTGAATATAAAAACGTAAAGCATGGATGGCAGCGCAATCAGATAGGAAAATTTGTTGCGTCGGATATCGCGGATCAATCCGACTTTCGTATGCTTTCCCATGGGCTTTGATATCGCAGTATTTCCATTCTTGTTTCTCAGTCTTGTTTCTTCCATGATAACAACGTCTCCTCTGATTTCTCAATTTCCCGTCCGACAAGACGAAGCAGCCCAAAACTTTTTCGATGTTTTCATTCCTTGGTATTCCTTGCACAGCAATGTTGCAGCAAAACCAAATGGCATCCGTACGGTTGTATACCGGTTGATACCGATTCTTTTTTATCGGATCGCTGTTATATCATATGTAAAGTAACTTTTAATTCCATCTCGCCCTACACTAGGTTACTTCTTAATATTATTATATTAACTATACAATAAATTGTCAACCATATTATTGGATGATATTGAAAAATTGTTTGATAGGATTTTCATTTTTGAATTTGACTGGAAGAAATAAATATGATAGACTGTTAAAGGCATTATCTCTTTGTAAAGTTATTTTATAAACAACCATATTAAATTGGAAGCGATGTGCGAATGAAAAATAAGACAACCATGCAGGATATCGCCGATCAACTTGGCGTAACGAAAGTTTCCGTATCAAAGGCCATCAATCATCAGCCCGGAATAAGCGACAGCCTGCGGAAAAGGATCCTCGACACCGCCAGGGAGCTGGGTTATGCGAAAATGAAAGCGGATGAGATGCAAAAAGCGTATCATTTTGCTTTTATTACGGCCAAACGCTTCTTTCTGGAAGATGAAAAATTCTATACCACTATTTATTACTATCTGAACAGAAAGTGCATGGATGAAAATTGTTCCATCAGCTGCTTTGTGGTGGGAAATCAGGAAGAAGAAAACGGCATTCTCCCTCCCGACCTGACTCTAACCAAATTCGACGGGATCTTTATCGCAGGCGAATTGAAAAAAGACTACCTGAATATTCTGTCCGGCCTGGAAGGTGAGAAAATCGCCATTGACTTTACGATACGAGGCATTCCGTTTGACAGCGTTATCGTTGACAATTTTACGAACGGATACGAAGTCACAAGCTATTTGATCGAAAAAGGCCATGCCAAAATCGGATTCGTTGGAAACATCAATCATACCTCCAGCATCTGCGACCGCTATTTCGGCTATCTGAAAGCCATGAAACGGAACGATCTTGCCATTCAAAAAGACTGGTATCTCCCGGATATCAATACCCTGGACGGTGTCTATACAAAAGATTTCGACCTCCCCGGGGATCTGCCCACAGCCTTTGTATGCCATTGTGACAAGGCGGCGTTTACACTGATGCAGAAGCTGGAATCATGCAATATAAGGATCCCGGAGGATGTTTCCGTCATCAGCTTTGACAACACAAGCATCTGTGACCTGGTCACCCCGAAACTATCCAGCGTTAACGTAGACAAGAAGCAGATCGCTCTGTACAGCTTCAACCAGATGATAAACAGATTGAACACCCCTTATCTGGCGCCGCATAAAATCTATCTCGGCAGCGCTCTTGTGGAAAGGGACTCCGTCCGGTCCATCCCTCCCGGCTGAAAAGCCAAGTTATTACAAAGTCCCCTTTGGTTCCTGTATTTTTGGGCAACCAAAAGGGACTTTATTTCTTCCCTGATGAACCTGATGCGGCGAATACCTGATATAGTTCGCAATTTTATCGCTTAGATCTTTTTGATTTCCTCATCCTATGGTTCCGAAAGGTACCATTTTCCCATATCCTTCAAAAGGATCATCAATAACGATTCGCCCTTCCACGGTATCTCCCAGTCCGCTGTACAGATCCGCTTTTCCATCTTCCCGCATGACGATGCCGCTTGTAAAACAGCAATCCCTCAACCGGGACTCTTTTGCCGGAAATGCGGGATAGGAGGCGGAAGTAGCCAGAATACGTTCCTCCAATATCCTGTGACGGACCGGATCGAAAACAAATGCAATATTGATATAGGAATGGAGGATATCCCGTTCCTTTTGACCGGATTGATAACTCTTGTGCCCGATCACACCGATATATCCGCTGTCCAGCAAATAGGCCTGATTGCACCCGCCCCATTCGCCTTCTGAAAACAAGCCGGGAATATAGGCAGCATTGGATATCGCCTCTTCCGTAAGTTCATTCAGATCATCGATAACGGTAAATCCGATCTGCGATTCACTTCCATAGAGCCGTACGATTTCATCATTACGAGGTCTGGAAAAGACTCCTATCCTGTGATCCGGCAGCTCAACCAGGCGGATATCCTTCATATTGTATGGACCGGTGGCAAAATAATACATATCCTTACTGTCGGTACCTCTGTAAAACAAAGCGTAATACCCGTCCAACCGTCCGCTCCGATAAACGGTAAACGTTCCGTTCAGAATCAATTTTCCGCCAATCACCGTTATATTGGGATCTTCGATCGGATACTTAATATCCTGTACCCGAACCCATTCATCCGGACCGACACATTCAAACAGCAATGTCATGGACCTGGCCCATTCCTCCCTCTTCTCAGTCCGGCCATACATGCATCTGTGCCCCTGATCATCAAATGGGATGGAACAATTGTAGACATCATACCCTTCCGCTCCGTGAAAGGTCAGAATCCTTCCTTCTTTCCGGCTGTTCGTTTTTTCGAATTCTTCTCTCCGCTGTTTTAAACTCATGGTATTCCCTCCAAACCTTAGATTCTTGTCCCGCCCTTCTTTGACTCTATGTGCACTCCTTTCTATTAATTTGTAACTTTTTATCGTTAACAGTGTCGACTTTGTTACGTTACTTATTATACTTTATTTCTTTCTCATTGGCAATATAATATGGTAATTTCCCAATTAACTGCTTTCGTATTGAATTTTGCAACAAACCATCTTTTTGCCACAATGTTTTGTTAGCTGCTTGATATGCATATCATCATTTAGTATAATTAACATAGTTAAGTTAATCATTACAAAAACATTGATCTATGCCGTTCACGGTCTCCTGGCTCTCTACCTCTCGGGAAACGGATTAACAGAGGAAACCCTGTTTGCGGATCTTGACAGAATAATCGACTTTGTTTTAAGGAGATGAAAAATGAACGTAGGAATCATCGTATACTCATACACGGGAAACACACTGTCAGTTGCACAAAAGCTGGAACAGGCATTAAAAGGCAACGGTCACGCGGCAAGTATTGCAAAAGTGGAACCGGTCCATAATGACCCGCGCTCCTCTGCGCCCGTCAAGCTGAAATCGGCTCCGGATGTCAGCTTATATGACGCCATTGTTTTTGCGTCCCCGGTTCAGGCGTTTTCCCTGTCGCCCGTCATGAAGCTGTATCTCTCACAGGTTTCAAGCCTTGCCGGTAAAAAGGTTTCCTGCTTTGTAACACAGCATCTGAAAAAGGCATGGCTGGGCGGCAATCATGCGATACGCCAAATAAAATCCGCCTGTAAAAGAAAGGGAGCGTACATTACGATCAGCGGCATAGTCAACTGGTCGGGCGATTCGCGCGATCAACAAATAGGCGACCTCGTCAGCAGACTGAGTGCAATTTGATATAGAAAAACCGCTTCCATGAGGAGCTTCGCCTTTCCTATCTATGCGACAATCAGTCTGCTTCCCTTGCCCAGTACGACCGGGCGGCTGAAAAGCAAGACATGTCCATCCCACGTAAAGGGAATCGATGTGTCATCAAGGGTCACGCTATGGATTTCGGTCAGGGTGGGAAGCTCCATCCGTTCGAGCTCGACGGAACCGCCCAATGCAATCATATGCATGGACCGGGCATCCATGACAAGTTTCCCCCATGCCGCGGATACCGTCCACAGGCTCCGATGCTCCTGTTCGGGATGCAGGGGACAGAACCGCACGGATTTTTTCGTCATATCGATGGAAAGGCCCTGATAGGCCGGAATCAGCGACCATGCCGCCATCGAGCGCGCATAGTTGCCCCCGCACTCTATCTCGTTCCACGGGTTGCGCCGCTCGCCGTTATACCGGTCGCGCACCGCGCGTATACAGGTGAGTCCCTCCTGCTCGAGCCCGCGCAGGATCATGTGGCAGGCGGCCGAATATT
>ENA-UOOK01006444-UOOK01006444.1-fermentation-metagenome-genome-assembly--contig:-NODE-6444-length-11221-cov-7.019792_pt1 | contig 11221 bp, 10 predicted proteins | sample MGYA00245777_ERZ724023 | MGnify/ENA primary metagenome ERZ724023 (study PRJEB28704, sample SAMN03018312) | fermentation metagenome | biome: anthropogenic terrestrial biome; feature: soil; material... | reverse complement strand
TGCAAATACTCCTTATCGGATATCATTTGTCGAAATCATATGATAGACTTTGCCCAGGTGTGAACAGTAACAAATCATCAGATCATTAATTTTTCATTAGTTATAATTATTTTTTGTTAATAATCATTCCATGATTTCCTTGTCTTAAAATTGTTTTTTCATAATCACTGTATGATTTTTGGAAAATGAGAAAAGTTGCAGAAAAGCAGAAAATACAAGGTAAATTCTGTAATTCTGCTAGTTGATTTAACTGCGCTTCTAAGGTAAAATGGTTTCATAAAGACTCGAACAGGAAAGGAAAAAACTTATGAAAAAAGGAATGTGCATTCTATTTATCTTAATGTTTTTAACAGGCTGCTCGTCAAATTATATGTCTTCTATATATAATAATGAGAAAGAGATTGCCAGTGATAACAACAGATTTAATCTGATCAATCCGGAACAAACAATTGATTCGCAGACATTTACCGGCAATGCGAAATTTGAAGGCATGGATACGATCTGGACATATGAAGCAGCGGATGATATGGATATCGATATGACATACTTATTAGAATTAGAAAGCGGAAAAGTGAAATTGGTTTTAATTTCTCCTGATGATACAACAACTACGCTTATAGAAACTACTGAAAAATCCCCTTTGAAAGATTATGCTATGAGCACTTTGCATATCAAGAAAGGAAATAACCGAATCAAATTAGTTGCTGGAGAAAATACGAAACTGGACTTTGATATTTCTATTCCAGATGGAGAATTTCATGAATTAGGGATGTAAAGTAATCCCATTCCCCATCGAGTGAGGCTGTTGTAAAAGTAGATGATTAATCAACGGAGCAGCAGCCCCCTATTTCTCGACAGTTTTTGTGCAATTTCAAATAGTGTTTTCACCGATGGATTATAATCTCCGCTTTCAAGTTTTGATACCATAGCTTGAGTGATCTGTAGTCTTTTAGCAAGATCTTTTTGCGATAATCCATGTTTATCTCTATAATTAATAAATTCACAAGCTATATCTACGAGTAATGTTTCTACTTCCATTTCTTTTTTAAACTCAATGCTTTCATTTTCAAAAAAAGTCCTTGCACCAGCTAGCCTTCCGCTGTTTATCATCCCAATACCTTCCTTTAAAAAATGCCAAATAACCCCTTTCTTCTTGTTTGCGCTGTTTTATTTTATTTCATTTGCATAATCTTATGTTCTCTTTTCTTGAAAACAATTATAAAGAACAATAAAGAACAACTACTTCGCTTCCTTCTATTTCAGTAAAATCAAAAAGAATACAATATTTTTCTTACCCTTCAGAATAATTGAATATAAGACTTTTATGATATTTAGTTTTAAATTCCTTTACATATCCACTCTTACCAATTAATTCTTTAAGCTCTTCGTTAAAACTTGGGTAAGTATAAATATAAGCCAATTTGTATTCTTCTGGATATAAAGTCAAATTTCCGCGGTTTTAACAAAATATATAAGATATTATAGCATACGCAGTATCTATATGGTAGTATTTAACAGCAATTTGTATATGTTTTCTTCATAGCATAAATAAATGTACCGGTGTAATACCCGCCTTTGAGAGATGGAAGTGGATATATTTACATTCTAAATACGGAATAAGAGAACTTGGATGTTCTGAGTGCATCTCTAAAAAAGACGATAAAATGAGCAAAAAAACCAGTACACATAATGGTGCACATATTATTAATCTGGTTTAGAATGTAAATATATGCCTTAGGTTCAGATTTTAAAATAGAAATCAATTAATTAAGTTTGATTGCGACATTTTACCATTCTTAGGAGTATTACTAGTGAAGGGGGTAAATTAGATGAAAATAGAGCCGGTCTTTAGTGAAGATGATATACGAAAAGTAATCAGTACATACGGTGATACAGTATACAAAATTGCTTTCTCTTATTGCAAAAGTTATGCTGATGCAGAAGATATTTATCAAGATGTCTTTACGAAATACTTTCAACATGCGGAAATATTTGAAAGTAAAACTCATGAAAAAGCTTGGTTAATACGCGTAACGATCAATTGTTCAAAAAGCTTTTTACGGTCGAGTTGGCATAAACGAATTATTCTGCTAAAAGATTACCAGGAAGAAGCAGTATTTATGGAAAATAATAATGATTTGTTAAATGCCGTGTTGGAACTTCCGATGAAATATCGCGAGGTGATTCACCTCTACTATTATGAAGGTTATTCTACCAAGGAGATTGCATCAATTTTGACTCGCAGAGAAACTACCATTCGTACACAGCTTCAACGGGGAAGAGATATTTTGAGATTAAAGCTGAAGGAGGATCTAAGTTATGAATAGTCTTGAATATAAGGAAGCGTTTAGAGAGATTAAGCCCTCGAACGAATTAAATGAAAGGGTTGTTAGTCAGTTATTAAATAACAAAGAAGATCGTACCGTGGTTAAGCATAAACAATTCAAAACCCGACTCGCTACCATTTGTATCGTTCTTTTATCAATATCAAGCATTAGTGTGGCGGCATCTGCATGGAATCTTGCTGATGTTTTTAGGGGATATTTTAGGGAACTTGTTTCAAGTGCAAAGAATTATGATCAGGATGGAACAAATAATAATTCTGCAAACGGAGACGCAAGTAATCTCAATACAAAACCGATTACAAATGATTCGAATTTTCTAAATACGGCTGGTGCAATTATTGAATCTACGGATACAGAAGCCGGTCTTAAGTTAACAGCAAGAGGTATTGTAGGTGATGACCGGGTACTTTATGTTGCTATTGATGTAGAGACTGTAAATGGACAGGAATTCACGAAGGAACAAGAAGATAATCTTAATGCAATTCATTTTCAGGAGATAAAGTTGCAAATTGATAATGATGTATTAGGTCAATACACCAATTGTACAAGAATCGATGACGGTACTGAAAAGGGAAAAGCAACCTTTTTACTTCATGACATTATTAACTACAATAATATTGAAGATATTAGTGGCCATCAGTTAACGATTACCTTCACTAATTTTCTTCACACAACAAATGATTTGGAGGATATCGGAATGAAAGATAGCCTCTATGATATCTTTACCAAATTCGATAAACCTGCTGACGAAGACTATCAATTTTACAGTGTCAGAAGCGATAGCAATCATACAGGTGAAGAAAACAAAATTCTTGAGGAATATTATTCGGATAGAAGAAGTGGAAAGTTAGCAGATGAGGAAGTTCTTAAACGCAAAGAAGAATTGATACAAGCCGGATTATTGGAACCATTGTACATCTTGCCTGAGACTTCTACAAAAATCGGTTTTTCTACGAAATACCCTAAGCTAGAAATTACAAATATGGGTATCAAGAATAATATATTTACATTTAACATCAAGATGAATGATGAGCTGGATTACCAATATTTGAATACCAAGCATTTGACACTGGTAAATCGCAAAACAGGAGCATGTGTTGGTACTACAATGGATATTGACAGATGGGAAGGCGACGAAAATGGTAAATTACTATCTGCTCATTTCGTTGTTTTCCATACAATAACATCAGAAGAACAGCTTAAGGATTATTACCTGGCAATTGGTGGATATGGAGCTGAAGATATTATTAATAAGGGCAAATGGGAATTAAGCTTTAATTTATCTTATGAAGATACATCCAGAAGCTATACCATAGATAAAAAGGATACAATTTTTGGTCTTACAGGTACAATAAAAACCATTGATATATCTCCCTTATCTATGAAAATCAGCTATCAGATGGATGAGTCTATGAATGATGAAAATAGAGTGTTATTTGAAGATAATTGGGTAAAAAAAGGGGGTAATATGTGTTTGATTATGAAAGATGGCACTAAAATTAATTACTTATCTGGTGATATGAATATACAAAACAACATTTGCACGTTCAATGCGATGTTTCCTTATATAATAGATTTGGACCAAATTGATAAAATTATGGTTGATGAAACGGAAATATTGGTAAACTAATTTATACATGGATGTTAAGCTTTTCATCGCCGATACTTATCGAAATATAAAAAATCAGTGCTATACAGAATGCTTATGCAAATTCTGTCCGTATCAAACAACCCATATAATGATACTAACTTTAGAGTTAATATTTCGTTACATGGGTTGTTTCATGCCATTCGTTTAAATTCCGAAGGACTCATGCCGGTTGTCTTACGAAAGATACGACTAAAGTAATGGGGATCGGAATATCCGACCATTTCAGCGATAAGAGAAATATTTAGATCGTCATTATTCATAATAAGCTGTTTTGCTTCTTCCATTCGTAGAGACAGAAGATATTGAAAGGGCGGTATCCCGTGATACTTTCTAAATATTCTCGAAATATAAGAAGTACTAAAGTGAAAATTTTCGGCAATTGTCTCGACTGTAATGGGGGAACGATAATTCACTTCAATGTATTTTTTAATATCGGTATAAAGTTGTTGCGTATCCATTGCAGTATCGGTATACTGCACGACAATCTCTTCCAGAACCAAACAGATATCATCGAAAAGTTCTTGCTGTATTTTTGAATTTGCTATTATCTCATAGATACGTTTTTGGTAGGATTCAAAACCTTCAGGTTCTTCAAAGATTAACTGCAATAAATCTTTTAACTTACTTTCTAAAAATTCTTGGGTTACGCCTTCCGCCTGGTAATCGAAAAATAAGTTTTTGATAGAGGGAATCAGACTGCTCATGTTTTCACTTTTTTTCATCATTGCTATGTTGGCTAAAATAGCGTTTGTCTTATTTAGTAAGGTAGCAGATGGGGAGTAGACCTGGCCTTCTAATAGAAACTTAGATTTACATGGAATAAGGTTGCTTTTTAAGGTAAACCTTAGTTTTTGTGCTGTTTCCCAAATTTTATGAAATAAGATGGAAGACACGGTTGAACATAAGGTTATTTCAATTTTGTCTTGCAATTTAACACATAATAAGTGATGCAGGGATTTACCACTGTTCGATTTGGTGGCTGAAGTAATAATGATTTTACAGTTTGGGTACTTCTCATCAATAATCCACCATGGGGTACCAGGAAGTAAAGCGTTTTGTAAGGTGGTTTGTAAATCAAGATAATCCCATAACTCTTGAAACTGTACCATAATAAGCTCATTACTGCAATTTTCATACAGATTACCAAGACATACAAGATACATATAAAACTTCTGTCCTTTAAATTCATAAGGCAAGGTTTTACTATTCGTTTTTCCTGATAATTGATTGGTTATAATATTACAGGTTGTATCATGATATATTTTCTCCAGATTTCGGCAGATATTTTGTAAGGTTTCTTCTAAAGTTTCAATTTTAATTGGTTTTAACAAGTAATCGGTCACACCATAACGAATCGATTGCTGCGCGTACTCAAATTCGCTATAGCCGCTGATAATTACAATTTTTAAGCTGGGATTGACCTGTTTTGCCTCTTTTGTGAGTTCAAGTCCGTCCATAATCGGCATTCTGATGTCAGTGATTAAAATATCAGACTTATGTTCCTTTATCAAATCGAGGGCATCAAGGCTATTGGTAGCAGTACCAACAATGGTAAAGGGCAATGGTAAGGATTTGATTTTTCCTACTAAATTATCTAAGATTGGGATCTCATCTTCCGCCACAACAACTTTATATGTTCTATTTGCTATCATTTAGTAAACCTCCCTCTATTCTACCGCCAATGGTAATGGTTGCTCCACAACCTTCATTGTTTCTAATTTCAAATACAGCATCTTCCTTATACTGTATCTTTAGACGATAATAAATATTAAAAAGTCCTATTTTATTATTTGTTTCTGATGCAAAGCTAAATTGTTTAGTATGGATTGTCTCATTAATTTCAGCTAAAACTTCTTCGTTAAATCCAACACCGTTATCTGTTACTGAGATGGTCCAGCAATCCTTATTAAGTGTTCCATTGATGAAAATTAACCATGGGGAACGAATGTTAAAGGCATGTTTAAAACAATTTTCAATGAGTGGATGAAGCAATAATTTAGGAATTGAAAGGTCATAAAGGGTATCTGGCAATGTTGTAGTAACTTTAAAATACCCTGGGTAACGATATTCCATCAAAGATAAATATTTTTTTACATAATCAAGTTCAAGGCGAACGGTAACGAATGAATTATTTTCAATGGTGACATATCGAAGCATGCCAACCAGACAGTCACACATATGTACGATTTCTGTATTGCCACAATCCTCAGCTTTTATACTAATCACGGTAATCGTATTATATAAGAAGTGAGGGTTCATCTGTGCCTGCAGAGCAACCATTCTCGCCTGAATCTCACTAGACCTTGCTAAAACAGTTTGATTTAAAGAATCTTGTAAACGGGTAACCATCTCCGTATAGGCTTCACTTAACATAGTAAGCTCATAAGAGAATAATTCTTGCTTTGTTTCCTGCGTAGTACTTAAGTCATTTAAGTTTAAGTTACTAATCGCATTCCTTATCTCCTGAATAGGTTCTGTTAGTTTTCTGGCAATAAAATAGCTTAAAAATAGTGTAATAAACAAGACAATAACGCCTAAACATAGTATGATTTGCCCGACAAATGGGATGTTTTTTAAGTTCGTATGGCAAATTGCACAAAATACCTTATAAAGTCATAGCTGAAAACTCGAGAGAGACATGATTTTTAATGATTTTCATCCTTTTTTAAGTGAATATACAGTTTTTAAATAATAATATTTTGTGCATTTCTGAATTTTTTAAAATAACCTCATTTGTCGGCCTAATCATAGTATGATATTTCTGAAGGTGATGACAGGCTGTAAGAGCTGATTTCTCGTCTGTGAGACGACCACAGTCCAATTGGAGTAATCGGATTTAGAAAATGCGATGATTTCTGATTGTTCCTTTCCCTCTACCGGCATGGTGCCAAAGGTATCCTTGCATTGTTTCGTTTTTTCAAAATAATCGAAAGTATTATTTTTATCAAGAGGATAAATTTGATTTCCCTGCTCATCAAATACATAGGAATGAACGGAAACCTTAGTGGACGCATTTTGAATGATGGTAGCTTTTTCAATAAGTTTTGCAAAGGTTTCATAGGGGGCTTGAATTTCTACGAGGCTATCGTACTTTGCTCCAAAGACTTCTGAAAAAGCTCTTGCAATGGAGATGGAATTTTCGCCCAGGAAGGACTGGTTTTGTTCCATTGGTACGATAAACAGTTTCCCTCGTAAATCAAGACACTTAGAAAACCAATCACGATAGTTAATGTCCGCATAATCCATGGTGCGAATATCAAATTTATTTCCATACTCTACATAATTGCCGTTTCGTCCAATTAAATTAATCTGATATTCTAAGGTAGAACCGGTCGTGGTTGATAAGAGGCTAAAGATTTTGGATTTTTTACTTAGCAAATTATAGTTGTCTGGATTAAGATCATAAAAAGCGTTTTTAACCGGCTCTGAGGATATAATTCTATTTGCCAGTGAATTCATATTTTTAATCTCAGAGTCTAAGTACTGCATGGTATTAATAGAAAGCTGCTGCAGAGATTTGGAAGCTCTTTGCTCTAATATATTAGAGGTGTAACTATAAAATAATATTGCAAGAAGCGTAATCAGAGCTACGATTATGCTTGAATAACAAAAAAATAAGCGGGAACGTATTGTTGAAAACAGTCTCATATTTTACCCCCCCCCAAAAAAATTATACAATGCTTTTTGTACATAACAAGTTGGAAAACTTAAGATTAGTATAGCATAGTGCCGAATACCAGGCAAGTAATGGGAATACCTTTGGACAAAAACTATAAAATTATTGTTCAGTTTTATACACATAACTGTGCATGAAAATGTATCTGAAATTGACTTCAAATAATATATGATAGAGTTATTAAAACACAGAAAGGATGGTACATAAATGAAAAAGAAAGTATTTCAGTTCGTTTTATTTTGTACTTTGTTAATTTCAATGGTATCAGTTCTGGGGGGATGCGCTAAGGAGAAGAAGGAAACAAGTGGAGAGATTAGCAAAGAACCAACCGTAACACAGCAACCTTCAGAAGAGGAAGACAGTCAGAGTGACAAAAAGGTGGAGGGTGTAACCTTATCTTTTATGGCGTCTCAGAACTGGGTTAACAAAGGCTCTAATGTGGATGATGAATTAAATAAGAAGTTCGAAGAAGAGACGGGTATTAAAATTGATTTACAAGTAGTACCGGATGACCAATATGTGAATGTACTTAAAACAAAGCTGGGAACCGGTGAAGTTCCGGATATCTTCATGGTATCTGGTGGTGCCGGAGCACAAAAGTTCATGCCGGAGACTTATTTTGCAGACCTTTCAAATGAAGCATGGGTTTCCAGATATGTTGACTATGCAAAGCAGGGTACAACAGTGGATGGAAAGATTATGGGCTTCATGAGATGGAACGTAGATGGATGGGGTATCTTATATAATAAGGATATCTACAATGATTTAGGACTTTCCATTCCAAAGACATACGAAGAGTTTACAGCAAACTGTGATACTTTGCTAAAGAATGGAATTATACCAGTATATGAAAGCGGTAAAGAGTCCTGGCACTGGGCTATCTGGTTATCCAGCTTTGGACCATATGCAGCTACCAAGCATCCTGATCTATATGCTAAGTTAAATAACAATGAAATGAAGCTTGCTGATGTGCCAGAGTTTGAGCAGTTCCTAACAGAATTAAAAGAATCCTATGATAAAGGATATCTTGGTCAGAATTCTTTGGCAAATACCTGGGATTCCGCTTATGAATCTCTTGGTACTGGAAAATCAGCAGGTTATCTTGCTTATCAGTCTTATCAGAATGAAGTGAAAGAGAAATATCCGGATAGTACAGCAGAAAGCTGGGAAATGTATCCGATTCCATTTGCAGGAAATAATGTATATTCCCATTCTGCCGGCGGAAATATGTGTGTTGCATATAAGGATTCCGAAAACCTTGATTATGTAAAACAGTTCTTCGATTTCTTAGCAAGAGAAGATAATTTAAAGACTTATTATGAAGGCAGGCCCGACATTCAATCCAATCCATCTTTTGTGGATGTGGAAGGAAAAGCAACCGCGGCAGGCAAATCTATCGTAGCCAATACACCAGGTGGTTCAGGTATGGAAATGGAATATGGTGTATTATATTGGGATAATACCCTGGTTGGTCAGTATATTCAGGAAGTATTATTAGGTTCTCTTACACCAAAGGAAGCGTTAGAAGCAATTGATATGGATTGTCAGAAGATGTTTGATGCTACAAATTAGGAAGAGTAATTAAACTACGAACTACTGCACTATATATGCCTTGGCATGCATCATTTTATAGTTCTGAGACTTTTCGGCGCTCTAATTATATCATAATGTCATACTATCAATAGTCAAAATAAATTAACGATATCGGGGATGAACGAAACTCACGCAAGTGTCATCCCCATTTTTCATAAGAGGTGAAGCTGGTGAGAAATAAAACTTATAGCAAAATATACATAATGCCTGCATTTATAATATTCTTCACTTTATTTTTGCTGCCTAGCATTATCGGTTTATTCTATTCTTTTACCAATTGGAATGTGATGAACCAACAAATTAAATTTATTGGATTAGACAATTATAAAAGTATTTTTACAGATAAGAGGATGTTTCGAGTCTTTGGAAATACATTTTTTTATGCCATATTAACTTCTGTATTAAAAGGATTTTTTGGCCTGCTCTTGGCGTTAGCACTGAACAGGGAAATTAAATCACGTAACTATCTACGTACTATATTCTTCCTTCCCATGATTCTGTCTAATTTAGTGGTAGGATTAGTATTCCAGCAGATTTTTCATCCGGATACCGGTGTATTAAATCAGTTTTTAAATCTGATTGGTATTCATTCAAATCTTGGATGGATTATAGACCCAAAATTGGTTATGTGGTCATGCGTTGGAATTGAAGTATGGAAAGCGGCAGGATTTAATATGGTAATCTTCCTTGCCGGTCTTCAATTAGTACCAAAAGAAATGTACGAGGCGAGTGAAGTAGACGGTGCCAATGCATGTCAAAAGTTTAAGAGTGTTACATTACCATTTATCATGCCATCTATCATGATTAATATGTTACTGAATGTGATTTCTGGTTTAAAAGTATTCGATGTTATTTTTACTTTAACCAATGGCGGGCCAGGAAGAGCGTCAGAAGTTGTCAATATTACGATATTTAAGTCATTCTCCATGGGAAATTACGGCTATGGCACAGCGTTAAATACGATTATGTTTGTTCTCTTAGCAATCATTTCTGTCAGTGTAATTCAATTCTACACGAAGAATGAGGGGGTGGAATAAGTGAAGAAGAGGCGAAGAATTTTAAATTTTGTGTTAGGTCTCATCTTATGGTGTTTTAGTTTACTCATCATTATTCCTCTATTAATGATTGTTCTGAACTCTGTAAAGGATGTACCTGAATCAGCAGTCATGAGTTTAAAACTCCCTACGAAGTTTCATTTTGAGAACTTCTTAGTTGTACTAGAGGATGATAAATTGCTTCGTTCCTTTATGAACAGTACTCTATTATGTGTAGGTTCTTGTACCATTACAGTATTTACGTCTGCTCTTGCTTCCTTTGTTTTAGTAAGAGACAGAAGTAAATCCAACCGATTTTTGTATGTCTTATTTTTACTTGGTTTAGTAGCACCCATTAACTATATTGCTACGGTAAAGGTACTTCAGGTTCTCCATATTATTAATACTTATCTAGGTGCGATACTGCTATATACAGCAGAGTACATTCCTTTTACCGTCTTTATTTATTATGGATTTATTGGAAGTATCCCGAGGAATCTGGATGAAGCTGCCATGATAGATGGCAGTGAGGGCATTAAGTTATTCTTTCAAATTATCTTTCCATTATTAAAGCCTGTAACCATGACAGCGGTTGTTATTAACGTACTGAATTGCTGGAACGACTTTATCGTTCCGTTGTATTTCTTAAATTCCTCTGAAAAATGGGGCGTTATTATGAGAATGTATAATTATTTTGGTCAGTTTGTTAGCTCTTGGAATCTGGTATGTGCTGTTATGATTGTGGCAATGCTTCCGATCGTCATTCTGTATGTTGTAGGACAGAAATATCTGATCTCTGGTATGACAGCGGGGGCACTGAAAGGATAAAGAATTATAAAAGAATTTATGAGCTTTCAAACAATATTATGTTACTGTTCACACCCCATCATGTATACTATGTTATGATTTCGACAAATGTATC
>ENA-UOOK01006442-UOOK01006442.1-fermentation-metagenome-genome-assembly--contig:-NODE-6442-length-11228-cov-3.517587_pt1 | contig 11228 bp, 10 predicted proteins | sample MGYA00245777_ERZ724023 | MGnify/ENA primary metagenome ERZ724023 (study PRJEB28704, sample SAMN03018312) | fermentation metagenome | biome: anthropogenic terrestrial biome; feature: soil; material... | reverse complement strand
TTTGGGAGGAATAAGTGACGGAGACGCCGGTATTACGCAGAATCTGTCCATCACTGCCGCAAGCTCGGATCCCTCGCTCATTCCCTATCCGGAAATCATATATTCCCAGGGGGATTCCGCGGCACAGCTGAAATTTACACCCGCTGCAGACAGGACGGGGAATGCCACGATAACTGTCACGGTCTCGGATGATGGGGGAAGACCGGATAATAACGGGAATTCCTCCGCCAGCATGACCTTCCATGTACAGGGAAGGGTAAGGCCTGTCATCGGTTTTGAGGATGATTTTGAAGCGAATGCATTTTTCTATGATGAGGGGATGTCTCTAAGGATCAAGAAGGTGTATCTTGACGATGAAAGGCAAAGCGTGTTCCTGCAGGATTACTATCATAAGATCCATCATAGACCCTTCATACATCGGTTATGGGAGAGTTTGCTTCGTCTGTTTTCTCCTTTGATGTGATGAGGGTGATTCAGAGTTGAAGGGTTGCCGGTTAATCTGTTCCTGGTCAGGAAGATACGTTGATAAAAGACTATTCAGATTCAGGTGTTTTAGTCTGCTCTTCCAGTTGGGTGAATATTTTAGGAGCATGTATGTTTTTAGGATTCATGCGCTGAGCCAGACGCTTTAATCCTGAAAGGTCTATAAATTGTTTTTGTAGTAGAAGGTCCTTGAAATGTTTTAAGGGGACAGTGCCCATAGGATGAATCTTGGAATACTGATGTACTGACATTGTTTTATCTTTCTGTTGAGTTGTATTTTTAGCCTGTTGCGTTTTCCGGGAGGATCTCTTGATCCGGGAAACGAGTAGTGTTATTAGTATTTGTAATATTCTCTATTTGAAAATGTAGAAGTTGACGGCCCCGTAATTCCGGTGTTCTCTGAAACGCGGGAGTTGTGAAAAATCCTGCTTTTTCCCATGCTCCATGATGAATAAACCATTTTCAGCCAGCATCCCACTGTTGAGCACCAACTCAGGGATGGTGGGCAGTTCAGGAAGAGTATAGGGAGGATCTGCAAAAATAAAGTCGAAGGTCTGATGATTATGCCGGATAAACTTGAACACATCTCCCCGGATCAGAATATCCTTGTCACAATCGATTTTTTCAAAACATTGCGAGATAAACTTCGCATGGTCACGGTCGTTTTCCACACTTACTACTTCCTGACAGCCACGGCTGGCGAGTTCAAGGGAGATGCTTCCTGTGCCTGAAAACAGATCCAGGGCAATTGCTCCTTCCAGATCAAGGTAGCCCCGTATGACATTGAAGATGTTTTCTTTGGCCATGTCCGTTGTAGGACGGGCCTTGAAGGTCCGGGGAATATCAAACCTCCTGCCCTTGTAAATTCCAGTTATAATTCTCATGCTCGTTTATGGATGTAGTATGCCAGCAAATCAAATGGGAGTTCCTTGATCTGTGCGATGGGGGCACGGTTATAGACAGCCGAGGGATTCAGATAATATACTTTGCGCAGGAATTTTTTCAGTTCACTGGTGAGAGCTTCCCTTTCCGGGATATTCCCCAAGATATGCAGCTCATCCCTTTGTGCATCCAGTTCCAGTTGATTCCATACGTAGAGAAGGAAGTAGACCGCATCTCTGAAATGCTTGACTTGATAAGCATTGTAGAACTTGAACCGGTTCTTGTCGTAGCAGATAATTTCAAGTTTCTTGTCATGGAAATAGCCATAGAGTTTTTTGAACATTCCCGTGAAACTCTCTTCATGAAGATGATCCCATATAGACTGCATGACCGGCTGGAAGCGCACGTCACTGAAATGATCATCTATGACGAGCTTGAGATCCTTGTTCACGGAGAACGCTACGACGCAATTCAGGTAAGGCAGGACATTCGTCAGGATGACATCATTGTCATGTCCCGGAAAAGTATAATGATAGAGTGCCTCTGCATCATCTTTCTTAAACTCTTCCGTCGGGATGAGGAGGCTGAGGGTATCGATGATGATCATTGCCCTGTCATAACCCATTTGCAGAAGGTCATTATCCTTGAACGCTTCACGCAGATTCGCAGCTATGGAGATGCCACTCTTCACCGGATAAGGTACGTAGCGGAGTTGACTTTCAAGGGTCGTGTCGGCTACTGAAAAAGAAAGCGAATCACAGCTGATCCGAAAGGTCAGTCTCGGCTGATGGATAATATGATGAGGTTCTGTTTCCGGCATGTCTTGATTCTAAATGTGAAATTCTTGCATAATTTCCTTCGTATTCCAATGGGATTTTGTACATTTGCAATTGCAAAGATAGCAAAAAGTTTTTATTTGTGTCTTATTCTGGAAAAATAATCTGTGCTTTCCGGAAGATAATCATTTATGCAAGAAGAGGAACTAAAACATCAGATCTTACAGCATTTCAGCTTTACTCCTACTCCCGAACAGGATCGGGCACTGACGATACTGTCCCGGTTCTTGACGGACCGTGACCCGCGGAGTATAATGATTTTCCGACGGAGTGCCGGGACCGGGAAGACGACTATCTCCGGATCAATCGTGCGGACGATGCTTGACCTGAAGATGAAGGTGGTATTGCTGGCTCCTACAGGCCGTGCAGCAAAGGTGTTTTCCGTCAACAGCGGACAGGCCGCTTATACCATCCATCGTCGTATCTATCGTGAGAAAGCCTATACCGGCATAGGGGGGATATTCAATCTTGCCGAGAACAGGTACAAGCATACCCTTTTTATGGTGGATGAGGCTTCAATGATCAACCGGTCTCCTCAACCTGCGGAGAAAAAGTCATCAGAGAGTGGATTCGGCAGCGGGAGTCTCCTGGATGACTTGATCCAATATGTTTACTCCGGCCAGCATGATCGTCTGGTTCTCATAGGTGATCAGGCACAGTTGCCACCGATAGGTGAAGATGAATCTCCGGCCTTGTGTGCTTCTGTCATCCAGTCGTATGGATTGAAAGTCTTCCAGTGTGATCTGAATGAAGTGCTGCGTCAGAAACAGGGGAGTGGCATACTTTCGAATGCGTCAAATCTCCGGAAGATCATCCTTTCTTTTAAGGAAACTTCATTCGAGGGGGCTTTGACAGCACCCGAAATCCAGTTTGATGGGTTTGCTGATGTGTCGTGTCTTTCAGGTGCAGATTTTGTGGAACAATTGTCTGGCAGTTATGATGAGGTAGGGATGGATGAGACGATTGTGATTACAAGAAGCAACAAGCGAGCCAACATTTATAATCAGGGGATTCGGAATCAAGTCCTGGGAATGGAGGACGAACTTTGCGGGGGCGACCGGATTATGATCGTGAGGAATAATTATTATTGGATGATGAAGGGGTCCGGAGGGGATCATACGGTTACTTCCTCTTTGCCCGCTTCAACACCCGACGAACCTCATGGACTATTGGCACGACTGGGAGAGGCACCTTCGCAACAACAGGACAGTTGTCTGGATTTTCTCGCTAACGGTGATCGTGCTGAAGTGGAGCGGGTGCATCATGTCAGGGAACTTTATGGCTTTCATTTTGCTGATGTGGATTTGAGATTTCCTGACTATGATGATCAGGAACTGTCTGCTACGGTGATTATGGATAGTCTTGTGACAGAGTCACCGGCATTGAACCGGGAGCAGGCTAATGAACTTTTCTCGCGAATCATGGAGGATTATACCGATCTTCCCAGAAAGGCTGACCGGATGAGCAGACTTCGCGGGGATGCTTACTTCAACGCCTTGCAGATCAAGTTTGCTTACGCTGTGACTTGCCATAAGGCACAAGGGGGGCAATGGAAGCATGTCTATTTGGACCAGGGCTATATGACGGATGAGATGTTTTCCCCATCTTATTTCCATTGGCTGTATACAGCAATCACCAGGGCTACCAGTAAACTTTATCTGATTAACTGGCCTAAAACGCAAACAGAGGGGATGGAGCATGACTGACAGGAATCATCAGGGACGAGACGGTAAGTTGTCTGGGGAGAACAGATCACAGAGACGTCTGTAAAGTGAAATGTCTATTATATTAAATAAGAGCGATGATAGTTTCCATTGATTGGATGAAAGCCAATTTTTGTGTTTTCAATCAGAAATATTTTGAGGGTCGGTTGCCTGACCCCCATTTCGGGTTGTCCCGAGCCCGTACGCAATTGGGTACGATGAGTTTTAAACGGATCAGGCATTTGAGAAAGATCGTGTTTTCTGATTTCACGATCCGACTGACCACCTATTATAATATGACTGAGCGACAAGCCCAGAATGTGCTCCTTCATGAAATGATCCATTATGCTATCGGATACCATGGGCTTCAGGATACGTCTTCACATGGCATGATTTTTCGTGCGAAAATGAATGAACTGAATCGAAAATATGGATGGAATATCAGTGTGATGACTTCTACGAAGGGATGGGAAGTGGCTGACTGGGCGGAGTGCCGTTTGAGGAGAGGCTTATCGTCTATTTCCTTACTGCTGGTCTTGCGTTTGGCCTCCGGACAATACTATCTCTCCCGTGTGAACCCTAAGTTTGCCTGGTCTCTTGAGAGGCAGTTGAAAGTGGAATCATCAATCAAAGAGCATGACTGGTATACCTCCAAACTGGAGGAGTTTGTCAATTATCCTCAAGTGCGCAGTCTTCGCGGGCGTCATCTCACCCTTGAGGAATTCCGGCGCTTTCTGCCGGATATGCAGGAATTTCATCTTATAGAGAAATAAGATCAGGTGTTTCTATTTGTGATAAGGCCGTGACTTCTTAGATCAGAAATATATTTAGAGTCATTCTTCCTTTTAGAAAAGGATTATACAACTTTTTCGTTGTAAAATCAGATGAGTCGGATCGTTATGTTGAATTTTTTATTTATCTTTGTTGAGGTTGAGTTTTTTCGTCTCAAACAGGTTCCTTTGTGTCTTGAGGCAGAATGAATGTTGAAGTTGCTTGCATTTCGGAACTCAATAGTTTCAGTGACGGCGCAACCCCAGTGATATTACTTATAAAAATATTTTGACATGAAAAACGGAATATTCTACAGGAGTGTAATAAGTGCCGCGATTACGGCAATCGGAATTATTGTCTTAGGTTTTTGTATCAAAGGTGGCATTGATGATTTCGCGAATAAGGACCGGAAAGTCACGGTAAAAGGACTTGCCGAAAAGGAGGTCTGGGCGGATAAGGTGACCTGGCCTATTCCATCAAAGGTCCTGGGAAACAATCTTTCTGAATTATATGATCAGATGGCTGCTTCGCAACGGACCATTAAGAATTTTTTGATTCAGAATGGGATCAAAACGGATGAGATCAGTATCAACGCCCCGCAAGTCATTGATATGAGCGCAGATCAGTATAATGTCAACAAGATGCCTTATCGGTATAATGTGACCTCTATCGTGACGGTGACCTCCAGGAATGTAAGATTGGTTCGCAAACTTATTTCCAGACAAGGAGAACTATTCAAGCAAGGGGTGGCAATCGTTTCAAATAATTATGATAATCCGGTCTCTTATGAATATGTGGCATTCGCAAAATTGAAACCGAAATTGATGGAAGAGGCGATTGTCAATGCAGAGAAGACGGCAACTCAATTTGCCAAAAACAGTCATAGCACATTGAATAAGATCATCAGTGCAGACCAGGGACAGTTTTCTATTGATAATCGTGATGCTAATACGCCTTATATCAAGAAGGTGCGTGTAGTGACCACGATCACGTATTCTTTGAAGGATTAGTGACTTTGGAAGACAGAATTCTGAGTGGGGTAAACTTTACAGGATCTCGCCTTACCAGTCATGAAAAAATCCGAACTTCATAAATTGAAGTTCGGATTTTTTATGTTTGCTTACGAAGGCTTACAGATCAGCCAGATCAATGATCTTGTCTATTGCAGCAGACAGCCCATTCATATCCTTACCGCCGGCCTGTGCATAGTAAGCCTGACCTCCTCCGCCACCTTTTATGAGTTTGGCAGCTTCACGGATCATCTTACCGGCATTCAGTTGATGGTCCTTCACCATATCATCGCTGAAGATGACACTTAGAAGAGGTTTGTCCTCTCCTGTACTGCCGATAGCGCAAACCAGTTTGTGAGGGATGGCAGCCCGTATCTGGAACACCAGGTCCTTAGCCCCTTCCGGCTTGAGTGGTACGACAGAACGAATGACCGTGACCCCGTCGATTTTTTTTGCAGACTTGACCAACTCCTCTTTCAGGCGACTTACAGCCTGGGCATGAAGTTGTTCAATATCTTTCTTCATCTCTTCATGCTCACTGATATATTTCTTTACGGTACCCTCAAGGTCCTTAGTGTTGTTAAACAGTGAACGGATGGTCTTGTAATGGTCTTCCAGGGCATAGATAGCCTCCTCACAAGCTTTGCCCGTAAGAGCTTCAATACGACGAACGCCTGCTGCGACGCTACTTTCTGATATGATTTTGAAGAATCCGATATGTCCCGTGCTCTTGACATGGATTCCTCCGCAGAATTCACAGCTGGGACCAAAGCGGACAACACGTACATTATCTCCGTATTTCTCTCCAAAAAGGGCTACGGCACCGAGTTTTTTAGCCTCTTCAATAGGTGTGTTTCTGTGCTCTTCCAAAGGAAGATCTTGGCGGATCATGTCATTGACGATATGCTCTACTTTACGGAGTTCCTCATCACTTACTTTCTTGAAATGTGAGAAATCGAATCGCAACGTTTTGTCATCTACAAATGATCCTTTCTGCTCTACCTGTTCACCCAGGACTTGCTTGAGGGCATAGTCCAGGAGATGGGTTGCACTATGGTTGGCAGCAGACCCGTCACGTTTCTGCAGGTCTACACATGCGGTAAAGTCTGCTCTTGGATCTTTAGGCAAGTTTTTGACAATATGGATGCTCTGGTTATTCTCACGTTTGGTATCCAGGACTTGAATGGTTTCGCTGTCAGAGACCAGTGTGCCCGATTCTCCTACCTGTCCACCCATCTCACCGTAGAAAGGCGTATAGTCAAGCATGAGCTCATAGAACGTTTTCTTCTTTTGAGTTACCTTTCTGTAACGGGTGATGTGACATTCGTATTCACTATAGTCATAACCCACGAACTGCTGCTGTACTCCTTCACACAGGACTTCCCAATCTCCGTTTTCTACGGCAGCTGCATTGCGTGCCCTGGCTTTCTGTTGGGACATCTCTTTATTAAAGCCTTCGACATCCACGGTATAGCCATTTTCCCTGCAGATTAATTCCGTCAGGTCCAAAGGAAAACCATAAGTGTCAAACAGGCGGAAGGCACTGTCTCCGTCCAGTTTCGTTTTCTCGTGAGCTTTCAGTTCATCCATATCTCCGTCAAGAAGTTGGATACCCTTGTCGAGAGTGCGCAGGAAGGAATCTTCCTCTTCCTTCATCACGCGGGTAATCAGTTCTTGCTGGGCAGGCAGTTCAGGATAGGCTTCACCCATTTCCTGGACAAGAACGGGCACTAACTTGTACATGAAAGCCTCTTTCTGACCTAAGAAAGTGTAGGCATAGCGTACGGCACGGCGAAGGATACGCCGGATAACATATCCTGCTTTGGCGTTCCCCGGCAGTTGCCCGTCAGCGATGGAGAAGGCTACGGCACGTACATGGTCAGCGATGACCCGGAAGGCTATATCTGTTCTTTCCTGTTCTGTAGTTCCCTCGCCATTCTTTCCTGAAGGTGTGGTAAACCCATATTTCTTGTTAGAGAGACCTTCGATTTCCTGTATAATCGGTTGGAAAATATCCGTATCATAATTGGAATGTTTGTCCTGCATGATACGGACGAGTCGCTCAAATCCCATTCCCGTGTCAATGACATGCATGGGCAGTGGTTCCAGACTACCGTCTGCTTTACGGTTATATTGCATGAACACAATGTTCCAGATTTCTATAACCTGAGGATTGTCCTTGTTGACCAGGTCTTTTCCCGGTACCTTCGCCTTTTCTTCTGCCGAACGCTCATCAATATGGATTTCAGAACACGGGCCACAAGGTCCGGTGTCTCCCATCTCCCAGAAGTTGTCATGCTTGTTACCATTGATGATATGGTCAGCAGACACGTGTTTGGCCCAATAACTGGCAGCTTCGTCATCGCGTTTCAGGTTCTCTTTCTGATCGCCTTCAAACACTGTGACATACAGATCATCAGGATTCATCTGAAGGACATCCACCAGATATTCCCAGGCGTAATCGATAGCACCTTTTTTGAAATAGTCACCAAAACTCCAGTTGCCGAGCATTTCGAACATGGTGTGATGGTAAGTATCATGACCGACTTCTTCAAGGTCATTGTGCTTGCCGCTTACTCGCAGACATTTCTGAGAGTCACACCGTCGCCGAGGCTCCGGATCCTTTGTCCCTAAAATAATATCCTTCCACTGGTTCATCCCCGCATTCGTAAACATCAGTGTAGGGTCATCCTTGATGACCATAGGGGCTGATGGTACGATAACGTGCCCCTTGGACTCGAAGAATTTCTTGAAGGAGTCTCGGATCTCATTTGCTGTCATCATCGTTTTATTTCTGTTTTAATTGATTCTTTTTCAAAAACTCTTGCAAAGATACAAAGATTTAGCTAATTTTGTCATTAAATTCTGTTTTGTTTAATAAAAAGGCTGTTAATTATGGCATTAAATCCGAATAAAGACGTCAGACTTTACTATTCCATTAAGGAGGTAGCCAAAGAAGTAGGAGTGAATGAATCTACCTTACGGTTTTGGGAAAAGGAGTTCCCTCATCTTCGGCCGAAGGTGACGGGCAATAAGGTGCGTCAATATACGGATAAAGACATAGAACAGATCAAGGTAATCTATAATTTAATCAAAGTCCGCGGACTGAAGATTGCTGCTGCCAGGAAATACCTGAACGAAAATCGCAACGGAGTAAATAAACAGAATGAAGTCCTTGAAACACTGATGTCTGTACGGGACCAATTGCTTGCGCTGAAAAAGCAATTAAACGGGATCGTATAATTAAGTGCAGCTATGGAAAATGATGGCTGATAAGTAATTAATGAAAAATTAAATCTTTAATTGAAAAAAAGAAAGACAGCATCAATCAAAAAATGAACCCGGAAAATTTTTATCTGACTTTCTGGGTTCACTTTATTTAATATGCCCTCTTCTTAAAGAAGGAAAATCCTTTTCAAGTTTTAGCGATCATCTACTTTTTTATTGTAGAATTTTGTCCAGTAAAAGAATAATTGTATGTAACGTTCTTTCCTTTACTATCCTTTGTAGTAATACTAAAGTTGGTTGTCAAGCTGCCATCTTGTGTTATTCTACCTGAGAAAGCTGCATTTAGAGGGGAGGTCGCTATTTGATTTACAAATTGGAAGCCCTCGGAAGAATTCCATACATTAGCTATTGACTTGGCATTGAGAGACATCTGAGAACATAAGAATGTAATATTTGTACATCCTGTAGAGTCGGTTGCTACAAGAGTTACGGAACCGGGAGAGGTTGTGATATTTGTCTTCTGAGTTACTGTCCATGTTCCCGTGTATGTTCCCGCTGAGGCCTTTTCTGCATTAGTTGCCCTTTGGGGACTATAGATGTTATCATCATTGCTGCACGAGGAGAAGGCTAATCCTAAAGTCAGTACAAGGATTATGTAATATTTAATTTGTTTCATTTTAATTGGTTTTAATAATCTTCAATGATTATATTACTTTGATCAAATGACTGATCTTTGACCATTAGTATCCAGGATTCTGGTCTTTATCGGTAATTCCTGTATTCGAACTGATTTCGTTTTCAGGAATAGGTCTATACCATTTATATTCTCCCTCTTTATTGGCCATCTGGCTGGCGCTACTGATGCTGGAGTTAAATTCTACGTTATATCGAACCAACTGCTTTGTACGACGCAAATCAATCCAACGTTTCCCTTCTGCATAAAGTTCGCGAGCTCTTTCATCCAGGATGACATCCAAAGGTGTCAATTTGAAAGAAGAACTTACGGAATAGGTGGGTTGATATGCTTCAAAAGAAGTCAGTGCTGGCAGACCAGCGCGTTCACGTACAGCATTCACTTTAGCAAGAGCCTGTGTGGTCTGTCCTGCCATAAGATAAGCTTCTGCAGCAATGAGATACATATCGCTGACATGAAAAATGACGATGTCGCGATAATCATTGGATTCTGTCAGTTGCGCAGAGTTGGGATCATCAAATTTTTTCACACAAACTCCATTGTTTACTTGATTGTTGTAAGTATTGAAATCCTGATAGATTTTAGAAGCTACTGAACCGTCGGCATTGAATGAATAATGTACAATGTTTGGTAAAGAGAGTATGTCAGCTGAAACGGTATTGGCATCTATGTTTTTCCTGAATTTATATAGGTTTTTATGAGTCGCAAATTCTTCTTCAGCTTCTTTTTCTGTGATATAATATGGGAAGTAACGGTGGGTTATGGGAAGGGTATCCGTTCTGGTCGAATTATAATAAGCGAAATAACCTTGTGTACCCCAGTTGGCGGTTTTCCCATTAGCCATTAGAGTCGCATTATAAATAGTGGTCATATAGGTACCTTGATAACGTGTGTCACCTGGTCCGAAAAGGTACATGCTTTTTTCTGATTGTGCATCTTCACTGCTACAGGTTTTCATTCCCAAAGTAGTACAATCGCCGTAATACCCTCCGAAGTTATATTGCATGTTGTGTCCACCATTGGCCACATCTCCCGGATAGTTGGCCCGCTCATATTCGACGGAGAAAATTTCTTCAGCATTGCCTTCATTGGTAGGCGCCCATTTCTGTCTGAAGTCCATGGTCAGTGAAACTCCGTCAATGGCTTTTTCTGCCCATGTGGCAGCTGATGTGAAATCAGTATTGTCCTTAACGGTATAAGTGCCTTCCTCGGCATTATCAAGTGTCGTGTTGACATCCCATCCTTCTGCCAGATAAGTCTTGGCCAAAAGAGCAGCTACAGCTTGTTTACTGGCATGGCCTAAATGATTTTGATCAGGGAGTGACGAGTTATTATACAGGTCAGTTAAGTCTTTGATCATAGACGAATAAATGGTACTTAATGGTGTCCTGGGATAGTTTCTGTTAGAACCTTCGTCAATATATTTGGTAATATAAGGAACTGAGCCGAATTCCTGGGTTAAAAGATAGTAACCGAAATTGCGTAGGAAGCGGGCCTCAGAACCTGTTTCTGAGGTAGAGTCAGTATAGGAGAGAACCCCATTGGCGTAGTTGATGGTTTTATAGACATTTGAATAATAGCTAGATACCGTATTGTCTTCTGCCGTAAGTGTATATTCATT
>ENA-UOOK01006438-UOOK01006438.1-fermentation-metagenome-genome-assembly--contig:-NODE-6438-length-11233-cov-15.405887_pt1 | contig 11233 bp, 9 predicted proteins | sample MGYA00245777_ERZ724023 | MGnify/ENA primary metagenome ERZ724023 (study PRJEB28704, sample SAMN03018312) | fermentation metagenome | biome: anthropogenic terrestrial biome; feature: soil; material... | reverse complement strand
CTTATCTGTTTTGGGAATGCACGTTGCGTTGCAATTTCAATTGCGTGCATTGCGGGAGCGACTGCACCAGAGAGAACATCGTTCCCGACATGCCCAGGGAGGATTTTCTGAAAATACTATCCGATATTCGTCCGCACGTAAACCCGCACAAGACAATGATCGTCATTACCGGCGGTGAGCCACTCGTACGGAAGGATCTCGAGGAAACGGGCAGGGAGATTTACAACATGGGATATCCGTGGGGATTCGTCACTAACGGCTGGGGATTATCGCAGGAGCGGCTCGATGCACTTCTCCACGCGGGACTGCGTTCCGTAACCGTAAGCCTGGACGGATACACAGAAGAGTCTCACGAATGGTTCCGCGGCAAGGAGGGATCGTGGCTCAGGGCACTGAACGCCATATCACGGGTGGCCGGCACACCGGGCCTGATTTATGACGTTGTAACGTGTGTCAATAAAAAGAACATCAACGACCTGCACAAGTTAAAGTCAATGCTCGTCTCGCTGGATGTAAAACATTGGAGGTTGTTTACCGTTTTCCCGAAAGGAAGAGCCAAGGATAATCCGTTGCTGAAATTATCCCCCGAAGAATTTGTGCAATTGATGGAGTTCATCCGTGACACCCGAAAAGAAGGAAAAATCAGCGCCAGCTACGGATGCGAGGGATACCTGGCTGACTACGAGATGGAAGTGCGCGACTCACCTTTCTTTTGCCGGGCAGGCATTCACATTGCTTCGGTGTTGGCAAACGGGGATATCGGTGCGTGCCCAAGCCTTCGGGGCGATTATGTTCAGGGCAACATCTACAAAGACGATTTCTGGACGGTATGGAACGCCCGTTACCACGTAATGCGCGACCGCCGATGGACCAAGACCGGGAAATGCGCCACGTGTAAATCCTATAAATTCTGTCAGGGGAACGGACTGCACCTTCGGGACGAAAAAACGGGAGAGCTGCTGCACTGTCACCTGGAGATGATGGGGAAATTACAACCTACCATAAAACAAAGAAGCATCTTTTCCAAAGCGGTGAGTTTCTTTACGTGAATATTGGGTGTTATCGAACCTTAACCTCTTTTTTGGTGTTATAAGCTTGAAAAAGAATCAGTGCTCAGGAATTATATTTCTCAGAATTGGCTGCCTTGGCTCCTGATTCTAAAAGTCTTGCAACAATGAAAAAAGCATTATTGATCGTGGATGTTCAGAACGATTTTTGCCCCGGCGGCGCACTGGGCGTAAAAGAGGGAGACAAGGTGGTTCCTGTAATAAACAGCCTTATCGACAAATTCGATTTTGTAATTTCGTCACAAGACTGGCATCCTGAAGACTCCATCCATTTCGAGAAATGGCCTCCGCACTGCATCGCCAATACGTACGGTGCTGATTTCCACCCCGACCTGAAAACAGAAAAGATCGGTCTTAAACTACAAAAAGGCACGGCCAACAAAGACGACGGCTACTCCGCTTTCGAAGCGACCAACGTTTCCTTTTCCGATTTTCTCCGCAAAAACAACATCACCAACCTGTATGTGTGTGGGTTAGCCACCGATTATTGTGTAAAGGCATCGGCTCTGGATGCGATAAATCACGGTATCCACACCTTTGTAATTACCGATGCCATAAAATCGGTGAATGTGTATCCGGGAGACGATAAAAAAGCATTGGACGAAATGTACCGGAACGGATGTACACTGGTGGAGTCGGGCGAGTTAGAAGCATAATGCTAACGGCGTCTTGTTCTATTCGCACGTAAACGTAGAGTTTTTATCGTTCCCCGTGACCTCCCGGTATTCTTCCCATGTGGCCCGAATATTTCCCCAGTAAAACAAAGGTAACTTATCGCAGTTCTCAGCTTTTTGGATATAGGTATTATTATTCAGATCAGCTTCGGGTAGACGTGTATTGTAATACCTTATCATTGCAATTCTTGCATTGTTAAAAATATTATTCCTATAGTGAATATCAAACTCCTTAGATTCCATAGCATAAGCAAGGATGTGGGTACCGCTCTTGTCAGGACGCTGTTCGTGACTCCAACCAAATCCGGAATCTATGCACTCATTGTTTTCGAAAACTACATTCTGCATGCGTGATTCGCTGTTGCTCAACCAAAATTCATAAGCCTGTTCACATCTGTAGATCTTGTTGTTCCTCCAGACGATATTTCTTACCAGACACGGGTCCGGACCCTGATTAGTCATAGCTACATCGTAAATCTGTTCGAAATAACAACTTTCAACCAAATTATCCCGAGACTCTCCCCAAAATTCTATACCATTGCCATAACGCGTAGGTTTTTCATTTCGGGTATACAGGTGACTGCCACCGATCCATAAAAAATCACAGTTGCGAATAATACTGTTTCTGGTATTACTCCCCTGAGCCCCGTGGGCTCCTGTATATGCCGCTGTAAGTCCGTCAATAATAAGATATTCACACCCGTGCATCAAGAAAATATTATGCTTCATTGCGGCTTCCATTTCTGAATACAATAGAGCGGGATTCTTTTCGGAATAGAAATAGAGCAGATCATTTTCCGTGTCATGATAAAAATCAGCCTGTTGAGTCAGTTCTTTAATACTCCAACGTTTCCAGGCCGCCATCTTTTCGGTGTTTCCTCTTTTTGTCAGAATAATATTCCCAACGTCTGTATAGTCAGGCGTTCTGCCGGTAGAAAAGGATGCAGGTATTACGCACCATATGTTGTCACCTTTATATAACCAGAAATTTTCAAAGCAAAGATCAATACTGGCAAGAAATAAAGGTTTTGCTCCTCCACCATAACTGGTATATGTGAGGGGCATATTTTCAGCTCCGCTTCGACAACGCAAAGATTCGCGCCAGACCTGCCCTGCCCTGAAATGAATCACGTCCCCAGGCGAAAAGGTAGTTCCGTTTACCTTATCTACCGTTTTCCATGCTTCTTCGGGAGATGTTCCCAAGCGGCTGTCTGACCCGTTTACGGCATCAACATAATAGTTTTCGGCAAATAGAAATCCAACAAAAAACAGGGTTAAGGTTCCTAACAAAAATATTTTTTTCATACTGTTTCCAAAATTCATCTATACCCTTATTTCAAAAAATCCATGTAATATTTTTTCATCACATGAAATGCTTTCTTTCGCTGACCTCTAACCGATATCAGTCCCGCCCTGCTAAATCCATCTTCTATACCGGGCGTATTTAAGCGAGGTGACCTGTGTTCAGTCAAATTCCATGGGCAGACACCCGACAAATCAGTAGTCCGTTTGATCATTTCAACTGTCTTTTCATAATAATACTCCTGGTACTCCTCGGTATACCGTTCTGCTTTGTCTCCGTGCCGGTTGTAGGGAGCAGAACTTCCAAATTCTGACATAATATACGGTTTATCTAAATTTAGTTCCCATTCTGTTACGTCACATTTCTCCGGTGTCCCGTTAAACCACCCGATGTACTGGTTTATTCCAATAACATCAACAACATCGGCACATTTGTCGGTTATAGACCAACAATTGGGTTTAATTTCTTTTGGTTCTAATGCAGCACTTATAAGCCTTTGATTATCAATTTCACGAGCGCGGCTTGCCAGTCGAGTCAAAAAAATCAATCTATCGTCTCCTTTTGGTGTTTCGTTTGCTACAGACCATATTATTACATTTGCTCTGTTTTTATCCCTGCTGATCATATCCTCAAGTTGGGTTTCGGCACTTAAATAGGTTTCCAGATTATTCCATTGAATTGCCCAGTAAACCGGTAACTCTTCCCAAACCATAATACCTAATCTCTCAGCCACCCGAATTGTTTCTTCGCTATGGGGATAATGAGCAAGCCGAACAAAATTACATCCCATCTCTTTTGCCCAACCCAGCAAGCATTCTGCGTCTTCGCTCGAATAGGCACTGCAGCCGTGAAGTTGAGCATGCATATTTACACCCTTTAAAAAGATCTCCTCTCCGTTTAATATTATTTTATTGCCACGGGTTTCGATGGTCCTAAAACCAATCCGGTCTGAAACGTTATCTGACTGCGATATTACATTGACTGAATATAATTTGGGATTTTCAGGAGACCAGCACTCAGGCTTCGCTTTTATGGCAAAAAATGCCCTGCCGTTGGAATCGGTTTTGGCAGAATGGTTAATGTTTAATTCGGGAATATCGATTATTACCTGTTCGTTTAAATCTATACCGTCGAGCTGTACCCAACCTTGAACGCTTTTCCTGTCCTTGCTTAAACCGATAGAGTAATCGCGTATAAACGTTACCGGAGTCTCAATCAAGGTAACCGGACGTGTTATTCCGCCAAAATTCCACCAATCATACATAGAACCGGGAATTCCATCGGAATGCCGCCTGTTATCAACTTTAACGATCAGGTTATTGGCACCATTTTTCAGAAATTGTGTCACCTCGTAATTAAAGGGTGTGAAGCCGCCAACATGTTTACCGGCTCCCTGTCCATTTAGGTAAACATCAGAAATATAATTTATGGCACCAAAATGGATGAAAACTCTCTTGTTGTCCTTCTGTTGGTAATCAAACTGGACGCGATACCACACAACACCCTCATAATAAAGCAATTCTTCTTTTTGAGAATTCCAATCTCCTGGCACATTCAGCGTATTATAGTCAGAAAAATTTTTACTCCCTTTTTCAAATCCATTTGTTAAGGGGGTACTATGATAGCTATAAGTCCCGGCTTCGTACGGATCAATAATTGTTTGCCACTTGCAGTCAAGTGAACGGATGTTTTGTCTTCCTCTAGCATTGTTTATTAGCGGGTATTGTTCACCACAAACATAAACAATAGAAAACAGCACCAGTATTATTGTTAAAATACTTCTTCTCTTCATTTCATATTGATTGTAAAACGATCCGTTTCTGTACAACTGTTGCATGTCTGCCTCCGAGACCCATCGTAATATCCAGTTTTTAAACATTCACATCTTTGAAAAAGTTTTTTTCGGCGAACGGATAGGAGATTGTATCCTAATTGGTATTTTCACTTTCAGAAGCTTTATAAATTTTAAAAATCTCATCGTCGGTAAGTGCCCGGTTGAACACAGCTAATCCACCCATCTGACCTTTAAAAAAGTTTCCCATTCCGTTTTTTAACCGAACAGCTCCAACAGTGAAATCGGAACCGTTATTTCCCATTCCATCAGGGTAATAGTAGGGGTTTTTTGATTGTACCAACCCTTCTGGATACCCTTCAAATCCCCGGGTATTATTGATCAACTCCTGTTCTCTTTCTTCAAACTCCCCATTCAGATAAGATCGGATAAAGTTCCCATCGTAGGTAAATGCGACACATTCCCATTCATTCGGAGCTACTTCCTGTTTGCTAGCTGAATAATCGATTGAATATGGAAACGGAGGGGTTGGCCTTCCTGTTTTTGATATGTGTCCGCATACCTGGTTCTTTCCGTTATAATGGGGAAGTGAGACGAACAGTCCGTATTGCCTTTTACCTCCATCTTCATATTCATTCCACATACCGCCAACAAAACCAGTCTGCTCTCCTGTCCATCTCACCCATGCAATGACTGTAACCCCGTTTGTTTCGATATTTAATTTTTTCGTTTCTTCGTATGGGATATAAAGGTAATTGGTTCCGTCAAACGAAATGGAATAACCCGATACAGGTCCATTATCTGTAAATTGCAAACTATCTCTCCTGCTACTCTGAAGTTTCAGCTTCATTTCCCCTTTCGAAACAAGTTGGTTCTTACTGGCTGAAAAATCCCAGAAAGCAACTAATCCTGGTGTTGAGAGGATTTCCGACTCAACATCGCTCCCTGATCTGCAAGAAAGCAGGAGCGACAAAACGCTAATATAAAATAAGCAATCAGGTCTTATCCGCATAAATATGATTCCTTTTTCAATTTAACAAGTTACGTAATAAATTAGTTGTCTCGTTTTGGAGAAAACATCGTTTTCGTGATTCATATCCCCAAAGATAGTTTTTGGTTTTCTCACTTACCCCGTGTGAAAACAGGGAAAAATTCAATTGATCTCTCGGACAATGACATTATTGCACTCCATACAGCAGCATAAACATCAATTCGTCCGTGACCTGTCTATATCACCTATTTGCCCTGACCAGACTTTCCCTCACACTGATTCTGTTCCGTCTACACCCGGATTCAATATTCTTTACCCGTTATTTTCGTTTACACCAAATTAGTTTCATGAGATATGACTACAATTAGTTTTTTTGCACCGTGTGCACCATACACCAAATGTTGTTCTATGTCAGATGTTTTAGAAGGTCCGGAAATAAATACTCCAAACCCTGAAATAGCATTATCTGTCCTTAGATAGGCTTCATGCATATTTCTCACTATTTGTTTTGCATCCAAACATAAGACTAATTCTTCCGTAATAAAAGGGATAAGTCGATTAGGGAAATTTGAATCATCGATCCAGATCGATCCGTTCTCTGCTACACCGAATTGTCCCTCCAGGATAACCGTTTTTAGTCTTTCAAGGCTATCCTTATTGGAGTATGAAAGAAAATTTTTAAATAATTCATTTCTCCTGAGGTCTGTTGCTCCCCTAAAATTATTATCCAGGAGAGAGTTCAGCTCTTCGGTTGAGTTAACTTCAATACAATCCCCTCCCGTTTGCATCAACATTTCTTTAAAAAGTATTGTTTTATCACCCTCTTTCTCAGCGGAACAAAATGGTTCCGGTAAGTTGACCGGTTTTATTCTGCTTCTTTGGATGTTTAATAATATTTTATTTCTGTCCATTTTTGTCTCCCTCACGGAAATTCTTGTTATACCATTCCTTGAACGACTCCCGAGGCACTTCCGGCAGCTCCCTTTCTCTTCCCCACGTGTTTAACCGGTTGTATATCAATACCCGTGGCAAATACTTAATACACCAACGGGCTGCTTTTCCAGACCAGTCATACATTTTGTCTGAAGCTAATATTTTACCTGAAACTTTCATGATCCCTTTTTTTATAGGAGAGCGCGCACCTTGTTGAGACAGATCCTGCCTCCACCGATAAAGTTGTCCATGGATATCAATCTTAACCGGACAGACATCAGAACAAGAACCGCACAGAGATGAAGCAAACGGAAGATCCTCGTATTCTTTGCTGTTTGAATGCGGTGCGAGAATGGAGCCGATTGGCCCCGGTATCACATAGTGATAGCTATGTCCACCGCTTCTTCTGTAGACCGGGCAAGTGTTCATGCATGCCCCACACCGGATACACTTCAGTGAATCCCGATAATCTTCTTTGCCAATCAGTTCTGAACGGCCGTTATCCACGATTATGATGTGCATTTGTCCACCGGGCTTAGGGTTCAGGTAATGTGAAGTATAGGTGGTTATGGGCTGTCCCGTTGCGCTTCTTGCCAGTAAGCGGGTGAAAACGGCGAGGTCTGACAGGCGGGGGATTACTTTCTCAATCCCCATACAATGTATTTGGATCGGTGCAGCATGAACACCCATATCGGCATTCCCTTCGTTTGTACAGACTACAACGGCTCCGTTTTCAGCTACTGCGAAATTGACACCGGTAATTGCAACTTCGGCTTCTATAAATTTTTGCCGCAAATGTAACCGTGCGGTGGCTGCAAGGTATGTGGGATCGGTATTCCCCTCTTCCGAGTTGAGTTCACGGTGAAACAACTCACTAATCTCTTCTTTTTTGATGTGGATAGCTGGCATGACAATATGACTGGGAGGTTCTCGCTTCAGTTGAATGATTCGTTCTCCCAGGTCGGTATCGATGATTTCAATCCCTCGTTTTTCCAAAAAAGGATTCAGCCCGCACTCCTCTGTTAGCATCGACTTACTTTTAACAATCCTTGAAGCGTTATTCTCTTTAATGATCTGGTAAACAATTTCATTAAGCTTTCCGGCAGTTGATGCCCAATGAACCTGTGCGCCATTATTTATGGCCTGTTCTTCAAATTGAACCAAATAATCATCGAGTTTTGATAAGGAGTGTCTTTTGATTTGTGATGCTTGTTCTCTTAACTCTTCCCAATCGGGCACATCAAGAGCCATCAAATCCCTCTTTTTACGGACCATCCAGAGAGTCTTGTCGTGCCAGGCTGCACGCTCCTCATTTTTCAAAAAACGAGCAGCTCTATGAGCATGATTTGTCATAACCGGTTGCTATTCAAAATTTCAGCGATATGCAAGAACCTCACTTCCCTGTTTTGCCTGCGGGCAATTCCTTCGAGATGCATCAGACACGACATATCCGTAGCTGTAATGACTTCAGCTCCATTTCGCCTGTGATCATCCAACCTGTCTTTCCCCATTTTCACGGAAATATCCGGTTGAAAAATGGAAAAAGTACCCCCAAAGCCACAACACTCATCTTCTCTGTCGAGGTTTATAATTTCAATACCTTTGGCTTTTTTCAATAATCGATGGACTTTAGAGTAATGCTCCACAATCAATTCTGAAGGTGTTGCCAGCTTTAGTCCCCTGAGACCATGACAGCTTTGATGGACACCTACTTTATGGGGAAAATCAATTTTTAAGTCATCTGTTTTCAGTATGTCTACTATGAACTCACAAAGCTCAAACGTATTTTGTCTGACCTTCCTTACTTCATCGGTTTGAGGCAAAATATTGTAGTTCTCACGAACATGATATACACAACTTCCCGAAGGAGAAACTATGTAATCGAATTTAGAGAATATACGAACAAAGTTGTTGTATGTTTTAATTGCTTTATCTTCAGCTCCACTGTTTGCTAATGGTTGTCCGCAGCAGGTTTGTTCCGATGGATAAAAAACCTCCAATCCCAGCTTTTCTAACAACTCCAGCGTGGCTATACCCACTTTAGGATAAAACTGATCGATATAACACGGAATGAAAAGTCCAATATTCGATCTACTAACTATTTTCATTTTAAACAAATATCACTGAGTCCACTTTAAAAAAATATCAGTTTCTTTAATTAATGCCATTAGTTCCTATGTTTGCAAGAACAATAGAAAATAACAATTGAGCATATTCATATCCGCTTGATTTTTAAACATTTACAACCTCTTTAAAATTCCTGTAATCAATATCATTAAGTATCTCGTTCACAGGATATCTGTCAAATAAAAAGAAGCTGAGAATTTGTAGATCTTTACCTTAGTAGATTCAAAATTCACAGGTTGACCACTTTACTTTCGGTTTGCTAATTAGTCGAGCCTTAAAAAGCCCATTTTGAATTGTTTTTAATTTTATTATCGATTGCAATCAAGTTCGTCATCATTGTAATTGTCCGGAACACCTGCTTCAAACAAGACAAAAAAGATACTTTCCATTTGTTGATCATCCTTTTGAAGTTGAAACCAGCAGCAGCAAGCATTATATTGATGTTATCGCCGAATATTCCTTTATAAAAGTTTCGGGAAAGACGATGATCTGCTTTCAGGTGGCCAATTACCGGTTCAATTCCTGCACGTTTACGGAAGTATTTTTTCTGTTTGCGCTGCATGTAGGCGCTCAGCTTTCTTGAAAAGGGTTTGGGGATGTGGATAATTGTTTCTCCGACTTTGTTTCTGCCCCTGAACCCCCTGTCGCCGATTCCGTTTTCAGGCGGGCTTTCTCTTAATCTTTCCACCTGTTCGATGGATTTATCCAACGTGTGTCCGTCATATTCATTTCTGAATCCCAATGCTCCGACAATTATCCCGCTCGCTGTCCAGCCAAAGGAAGCCTTGTTCCCAAACTCGTAGGGTTTATGCTCCTTGCCTTTACTGATACAACAAACCTCCGGTTCATGCAGAGAATAGATTTTGTTTTCATCGTTCCGCTTTTGTGCCAGCACGCGTTTAAACAGTTCAAGTATCTCCATGTAATCCAATGCTTTATCGTCTAATTTGCGCTCTACATCGCGCACAAGTCTGCCTGCTATTGTTTTTACTTTTTTATCCGCTTTTTTTGCCTTGCCTTTATTCTTGGGGTGGTTGCGGAAGCGTTGGTCGTAAGAGAGTTTTTTCAATGTGCGCGTGTAAGTTTGACGAAGTGTCAAATCGTTTTCCTCTGCTATTTTCAAGCACCTCTTTATTATTTTCTTTGCCAGCTTGTCATCGGTGGGGAAAGTAATATTTTTCTCCTGAACAGTTGTGTCGAAGTAAACATCTTTGTCTTCCCCGTCTTTACCATTGATGCGGATGCTTTCTTTCAATATTAACTCAATCCCTTCTTCTCCAATGCGGTGACGAAAATGAACCAACTCGGATGCGGCACAGGGTTCGGAAGGCAAGAACTCCTGTGCGCCGCAAAAGTATTGGTAGTAAATGTTTTCACTCCATTGCTCCACAACACTTTCGTCCGAAAGATTACGAACGTGTTTCAGTATCAACAGCCCAACCATCAACCGGAGGGGTTTTGCTGGACGGCCGTTATCGGGGCAATACAAAGGCGAGAACGCTTTCTCGAACATATCCCAGTCAACTTTATGGGCTAAAATAAATAACGGGTGTTTGTGGTTCAACGTACTTTCCAATGAAAAAAACAGTGAACTCTGACCATCTATTTCGAACTTTTCCAACATATTTTTCTGCAAGTTTTACTTCACAAATTTACAAAATTTTGCAGATATATACAACAAAAAATAAATATATTTTACTGTAATTCAGGCAACTAAGTGCTTTCTAAGGGCCGACTAATTAGTTAGGTCTATGATGCATACCCCCTACTTCACAGGTCCCATAATCACAATTACGATTAGCTTTACCAAGACTGGTACAAGTGACATTTTCACCTAATCAAAGGTGTAATACTTCTATCTAGTGGCTTCCATGTCATAAACTTTTATTCATTTTTGAGAGCATGCAACCATCAATTACTACCATTATGCAAAAAAGTATACACCTACACATTCGTCTCTACTTACTATTTGCTTTGTACATACTTAACTTTACAAATCATCACTATCTCATCGTCGATAGATGCCCGGTTGAACACAGCTAATCCATCCATCTGACCTCTAAAAAAGTTTTCCATTCCGTTTTTTAATCGAATAGTTCCAACAGTGAAATCGGAACCGTTATTTCCCATTTCTTCAGGGTAATAGTAGGTTTTTTTTGAATATACCAACCTTTCTTGATATCCTTCAAATCCCTGGGTATTATTGTCAACTCCTGTTTCCTTTCTTCAAACTCCTCATCTATGTAAGATTGGATAAATTTCCCATCGTAGGTAAATGTGATACATGGATTCATACGCTAGAAATACCCTCCTTTTTGAGTAATTTCTTGGATACTATCTCCTTGA
>ENA-UOOK01006437-UOOK01006437.1-fermentation-metagenome-genome-assembly--contig:-NODE-6437-length-11237-cov-7.744768_pt1 | contig 11237 bp, 6 predicted proteins | sample MGYA00245777_ERZ724023 | MGnify/ENA primary metagenome ERZ724023 (study PRJEB28704, sample SAMN03018312) | fermentation metagenome | biome: anthropogenic terrestrial biome; feature: soil; material... | reverse complement strand
GTTGACGAGGACCGGGATGTCGTACTGGTGGGCGACCTTCGCGATGCCCGCGACGTCGTGGACGTTCCCATACTGGTAGTCGACGTGGTCGACGAAGAGCAGGGGCGGTGTCTTCGAGAACTCCCGGATCACCGCCTCGATCTTCTCCGCGACGGCGTCGGGGGTGATGTGGTTCGCTGCGTCCTTCGGGATCTCCCGCGGAACCCCCCCCGCCTCCTCAACCGCCATAAACTCGGTGTAGTGGGCAAGCGACGTGAGGATGACCGGGTCGCCTTTCGAGACGAGGGTGCTCGCGACCGCCTGAAACCCCCGGCGCGCCCCGGGGACCACACGCGCCGTGTCCATATTCAGCCACGCGGCGAGGTCGGCGTGAAACTGTGCAATGGGGGGGTTTCGGATGTAGTCGAGCCGGGGAGGGTTTCGACAGTTGTCACAGACCGAGTAGCCGTCGCCGAAAGCAATTGCCGCTTTCATGGCTTCAAGAGTGAGCCGCCCACCCGCCTGGATCGGGTCGATGTTGATGTACATCTCCTCGACGTCGCGGACATCGATATCGGCCGCGCATTTCACCGGATCAACTCCTCCTCGATGATTGCAATCTGCCGCTTCACGTTCTCAAGGGAGGCTGCAGCACGTGCTTTCTGCGTTTCATCGAGGTCATGCCCCGGAGCGGTCTCCCGAAGCAGGAACCGGATGTCGGAGAGGATAAAGAGTGCCTGAAAAACTGCATCTACGGCCCTTTTTGACAAAAGATCACCATACAAATATCAGTGAGGATATATTAGATTAAGCGTATTATGGGCGCCGGGACGGCACCGGACACTTTCACGCCACGGAGATCAGGCATTTATGCACGGGGGACATGGAGAGTAATGGAGCATGAAGATCGTCCACATAGCAGACACGCATCTCGGGTTATCGGCTTTTAACCGCGTAGATCCGGAGACCGGGATGAACCTGCGCGAACATCTCGTCTACGACAACTTCCTTGCCGCCGTCGACCGGATCATCGACCTTCACCCCGATGCGCTCGTCCACGCGGGCGACCTCTTCCACCAGGTCAAGCCGAAGACCCGCGCCTACACGACGGTGCTCGACGCTCTCTCCCGCCTCCGGGACGCAGGGATACCGGTGCTCGTGATCGCGGGAAACCACAGCATGGCCAAGACCCGGTACACGGCCTCACCATTCGAGGTGCTCGAGCGAAGCGGCTACCGCACAAACGACCTCTACGTCGCCCACCACAACCGCTACAGGCGGGTCGAACTGGACGATGTCGTATTTCACCTGATACCGAATATGCTCCTCCCCGAAGGATACCGCACGGCGTTCGAGGAGATCGCATACTCTCCCGGCACAAACGTTCTCGTCACCCACGGCCTCGCGAGCATTCTCTCGGATAAGCGGCTGCACACCGTCGCCGAACATGAACTGGACGCGACGATCCTCTCCGACCGGTTCGACTACATCGCACTCGGCCACTACCACGGCCAGGTGCAGGTCGCCGACAACGCCTGGTACAGCGGGTCTCTTGAATACTGCAACTACGGCGAGATCGCAGAGACCAAAGGCGGCCTCGCCGTGGACCTCGCTTCCGGAGAGGTCGAACATATCGACCTCCCGCATACCCCCATGATCAGCCTCGGCCGGATCAACTGCGACGGGCTCTCGGCCCGGGAGGTCATGGACGGCATCCTTGACGCGGCCGATAAAACCGGGATCGACCGACAGATCTGCCAGGTCACGCTCGACGGGATACGCCGCGAGACACTCCGCGCGCTCGACCAGAAGGCCCTCTCGGAGGTCAGGAGCCGGGCGCTGAACCTCAAGCTGCAGGTGATTGCCGTCGACGCTCCGTCCCGGATCTTTTATGAAGACTCGCTTGTCGGTGTGGACTATATCGGTGAATTCGAGCGTTTTGTGGAGAGGGAGCACCTCGCACCCGGCGAAGAGGAGTTCGTGAAGAAGACCGGGACGGCAGTCCTCCGGTCGGTCATCGCACGCCATAGAGAGGGAGAGAGTGCTGCTGAATAAACTCCGGATGCGGAACTTCAAGCGGTTTCGCGACCAGGAGATTACTTTTCAGGACGGGATCACGGGCATCGTCGGAAACAACGGGACCGGCAAGAGCAGCATCGTGAACGCCATTCTCTTCGCGCTCTACGGGCTCCAGGGGACCGGGCTCGACGGAAACTACATCGTCAGTTCCTTTGCGGGTCCACAGGACGTCTGTGAGGTACGCCTGGACTTCCTGGTCGGCGGCAACGAGTACGCTGTCGTCCGCCGGTTCAAGCGGCGCCCTTCCTCGACCCTCCACGAAGCAAAACTCTACCTGAACCAGAAACTTCTTGCAAGCAGCGTCCAGAAGGTGGGAGAGGAGGTGCAGCGGATCGTCGGCATGGGTCCGGGCGACTTCCGGAACACCATCTACGCCGGGCAGAAGGAACTCATGACCCTGCTTGAGAGCAGGGCCGGGTCCCGGAAGGACTGGTTCATGCAGGTGCTCGGCATCGATTACCTCAAGAAGGACAGTATGGAAGACCTCAAACAGGTCATCGATGCCCGGGAAAGCGCCGCTCTGGAACTCTCCGGCCGCATTCGGGAGGTGGATGCCGACGCCGTCCGCGACCGGATTTCGGCGCTCCGCGCCGATCTCGCCGGTGCAGACGAAGAGGCGGAGCGAGCGGGCGACGCCGAGAGAAAAGCCGGGGAGGCGCTCGAACGTGCCCGGGCGGAGCGCGACCGGCTGCTCGCCGTCCGCGACCGGTACCTGAACCTCGCGCGGGAAGACGAGGGGCTCACGGGCGAGATCGCACGGCTCCAAAGCGAATGCCGGGAGAGGGAGGCGGAGGTCGCAGAGCGCAGGAACCTGCAGGCCGAACTCGACGAACTCAGGCCTCTCGCCGGGCGCTACGAACCCCTGAAGGCGGAGGTTGCCGCGATGACGGAGGAGAAGGCCGCCTCGGACCGCCTGACCCTCGAAGTGAAGACCGTGGACGAGCAGGTCCGGGAGTACGACGAGCGTCGCGCGAAGATCGAAGCAGAACTCGCCGCACTTGCAGATGCCGAAAAGACGGCTGACGACCGTGCCCGGAAGGTCGTGGAGCGGCAGACCCTCCGGGACCGTATCGCGGCTATGAAGGCCCTCCAGCCGGAGTACGACGCTCTCCGGGAAGAACTTGCCCGCATGGACGAACGATTCGCCCAGACGGAGCGGCGCGTTCGGGAGAACCGGGTCGAGATCGAAGGGATCGAAGAAAAGATACGGCGCCTTCGTGCGCTCGAAACGGAGATCGGCAGCCTCGACGCCCTCCGGGACCGGGAAGAGGCGTTCCATGCGGCTCTGGAGAAGGCCCGGCAGGAAGAGCGGTGCCTGAAGGAGGTCCGCACCGCATCCGAAGAGATGAGCCTGCTCGAAAGTAAGATCGCCGACCTTGCCCGGCGCCTCGCCGGGATGGACGCCATCGATGAGAAGATCGAGTCCGCGGAGAGTCGGAAAGACTCCCTGACCTCGCGGATCAGTGCCTGCGCCGAACGCCGGGAGGCACTCCGCGAAGAGATCCGGCGGACGGCCGAACACCGGGCGGAGATCATCGCTGCGGGTCCGGAAGGGTCCTGCCCCACATGCCACCAGAGCCTCGGCGAACACTATGAGGAACTGGTCGGCGACCTTACGGCTGCTGCCGCGTCGATGCAGGCCGCGCTTGCAGACCTCGAACAGGAGTACACGAAGGCGACCGCCGACCGCGAGAGCCTCATCGCCGCCCTGCAGGACCTGCACCGGCAGCGCACCGAGTACCAGCGCTTAAAAGAGCAGCACGCGCTGTATGTATCCCGACACGAGCAGAGCGCGAGCGCCGTGCAGCGGTGGCGGGCAGAGGCCGGGGAGCACCGTGACGCGATACAGGCGCTCGGCATGGACGGCTACGACCCGGCAGCGCATACCGCCCTCAAGGAGCGGATCAGGGATCTCGCGGAGAAGCGGGCGACGGCAGATACCCTCCGGGGCGAGTGCAGCCGCCTCCCGGTCCTCCAGGAGGAGCGGCAGCGGCTCATCGTCGACGTCGAGGGCTACCTCGCCCGCAAAGAGAAGATTGAGGCGAAGGTCTCCCGACTCGGGTTCGATCAGGAGGTCCTTCAGCGCCTTGATGCGGAAGCACAGGCGCTTGAGGAGGCATTCCGGGCCTACACGGAGGCGCAGGCCCGACTCCTGCGGCGGCCGGCGCTGGAAGAAGAACAGAAGACGGTTCTTGCAAGGAGCGAAAAACTCCGGGAGAGGCAGGAATCCGCGAAAGGCGAACTCATCCGCCTCTCGTTCGATCCGGAACGCTTCGCGCGCTGCACCGAGGAGTGCAGCCGCGCCGAAGCGGCGCACCGGAAAGCGCTTGAACTCCGGGTTCGTCTCGAAGAGGTTCCGCGGCTCCTCGATGCGCTGGAAGCCAGGAAGACCCTTCTCGCGAACCGGGAGGCCGAACTCGCCCGGGTCAGAGCGGCTATCGTCGACCTTGGTTTTGACGAACGGATGGTCGCGGCGGCGGAGGAGGCACTCGCGGATTGCGAGCGGGAGATTATGGCGGCACGGGAGCGGAGGTACGCGATCGCCGCCGGGATAACCGGCCTGAAAGCGGATATCGAGGCCGAGACCGGGAAACTTGCCCGGGCGGAGGACCTTGCCAGACAGCAGGAGGCTCTCACCCTGGAGATCGGGCGCCTGAAACTGACCCGGTCGCTCATCAAGGACTACACGGACTACCTGCTGCAGGTGATCAGGGACCGGATCGAGGAGGAGGCAGGAAGGGTGCTCGCCGAGATCACCGACGGACGCTACGGCACCGTGATGCTCGACGACGATTTCACCGTCCTCGTCCACGACCTGGGAGACGACTATCCGGCCGACCGGTTCAGCGGCGGCGAACAGGACGACATCGCCATCGCCCTCCGGATCGCCCTCTCCAGGTTCCTTGCCGAAGTGAACGAGGTGCATGATTCCACGTTCCTGATCTTCGACGAGATCTTCGGGAGCCAGGACGAAGGGCGGCGGAACAACCTGCTCTGCGCACTCAGGACACAGGAGGCCCATTTCCCCCAGATTATCCTGATCTCCCACATCACCGAGGTTCAGGATGAGTTCTCGACGACGCTCATGGTCGAGATGGGGGCGGACCAGGCAAGCCAGGTCAGGGAGTGCGAGTGATGGACCAGAAGGCCCTTTACCGGGATGCGATCCGGCGGGTTGCAGGAAAGATCCGGGATGCGGCTCCGGACGACCTTTCCGGGCAGTTCACGGCGTGCAGCGGTTTTGATGCGTCGTCATACCACCGCTGCCGGCCCGAGTTCGACGGTGTGGTCTGTGCGGTGGACGGGAGCAACGCCATCGTCCTCGATGCAGGCAGTTTTGCCGTTGCGGCCGTCCGGGCTGCGGTCAGTTCATATGCCGGCACCTCACGCATCTGCCGCCGGACAACACCCCTGCACGTCGTCACCGTCAACCCCGGGAACGGAAACGAAGACTTCGACGCGCTCTTCCACGACTGCTTTCACGCTCCCCCGAAGGTGCACCTCGACCACGACGATCCGGTCCGGAACGCCGCCGTCATGCGGGATACCCTCGAGTACTGGGCGGCGACGGAGATGGCCGCGGAACTCGACGCCGGCGACCTCATCGTGCTTGACGGCACGCTCCAGGTCCGCCACGCAAGCCACGACGAGGTCATCGAGAGACTCTTGAACCTCTGCAACCTCCGGGGGGTGCTCATCGCCGCGGTGACGAAACGGACGTCGCTCACCTGGGGCGGGGGGCATCCGATCGTTCCGGCGGTGGAAGGGCTTGCCCGCGAACTCTCCGTCCGTGAGCCCTGGTACCTCTGCGTCTCCGCCGCCGAGGGCCTCATCGACCGGCAGGAGGCACGCCCCTGGAAGCAGCGGGGCGAGCAGTACGTTACGCGGCTGCACCCGCGGGCACAGCGGGCGTTCAAGGTGGAGATCCCGAAATACTACGGCCCCGATAACGTCGAACGGGTCTTCTCGGCGCTCGCTTTCTTTGCCGACGATGGGAGGGTCACGGGCTACCCGTATCCGCTCCTCGACGCCCACCTTACCACAAAGATCGGGATGGACGCGGTCGATCAGGTCCGCCGGGATATCGTCCGGGACATGGACCTGCTCGGCATGACCTACGCCGATTATACCGGCATCTTTGGAGACTATCACGATGAACTTGATCGATATTGAAGGCGGCGACGCCTCGAAGTACCGCCTGATCGGGGACCGGGTGCTCAGCTACCGGTTTGCCGTCCCGCACGACGAAGAGCTCTTTCTCGGGGAGATCTTGAAGATCACCGACAACGTCAAAGGGCTGACGTTCTTTGCCAAGGTGAGCGATCTCCTCCACGACTGCAACTTCGCCGACCCGAACTGGGACACCCGCCCCCATACCGAGCACTTCTACGGGATAGGGGAGGACGTCTTCATCCTCGTCGAGGCGCTCCCGCTCGGCTACGTCGGCACTGACGGCACCTTCCGGAAACCCCGGACAATCCCGGCGAAGTTCTCTCGCGTGGAACGGCCGGGCTCGGATGACTTTGCATTCCTCCGGCAGGTGATGGGCGATATCGAGGTCGGGGTGATGAAGACCGGCCAGGACGTCCTGCAGGACGTGCAGGTCGCCCTCCCCTCAGCCGTCATGCGCCAGCACATGGGCGTCTTTGCGACGACCGGCATGGGGAAGAGCAACTTCATGAAGGTCTTCTGCGCCTCCTGCATGCAGGCCCGGGCGTTCGGGCTGCTCATCGTCGACCCGCACGGCGAATACGTGGCGGGCGGGCGGTCATCGAGCGGCAAGGACACCCGCGGGCTCCTGCACTACCAGGCCGGCCGGGAGGGGCTCTCCGTCTTCTCCACCCGGTCGGAACAGTCCCGGAAGAAGTACCGCCTGAAGCAGCTCTACCTGGACCACGACGACTTCAGGGCGCCCGACCTCCTCCTGCTCTACGAGCACTCCCCGCCCCAGCGCGAGGTCGTGGAGATGCTCGAGAGCACGCCCGGCTCCGACGTGATCGACTTCTTCCAGAAGACCGACTTTGCAACCTTCGATGCCGAGACCTACAGCGGCCCACATCCCCGGATTGCCCGGGACTTGAAGAACTTCTCGCCGAGCACGCTCTCGGTGATGCAACGGCGCATCATGGGCATGATGAATCGGAACCGTGGGTTCTTGCGCCAGAAAGGCTCCTCGATCCCGGAGATCATGAAGGCGCTCCACGAGAACAAAGTCGTCCTGATCGACATCCCCGGAATGAGCGAGCAGAGCGAACTCTTCGTCCTCTCGATCATCACGCGCAAGATCATGCGCAACCACCAGGGGGAGGGGGCCGGGGGCGAGGAGGAGCCAAAGCAGGTGCTGATCACCATCGAGGAGGCACAGCGGGTGCTGGGGTCAGGACCCGGGAGCACCCAGATCTTCCGTGAGGCGGCGATGGAGGGGCGGAAGTTCGGTGTCGGGCTCTGTGTGGTCACCCAGCAGCCGAAGAACATCGATGCCCGGGTCCTTGCTCAGCTGAACACCTTCGTAGTGATGGGGCTCTCCGACCGGGGGGACCGCGACATCATCGCAAGCAGCGCAAAACAGGACCTTTCGCGTCTGGACACCGAGATTCAGACGCTTGAGCCGGGAGAAGCGGTCATCAGCACCATCGGGATACCGTTCCCGGTGAGCACCCGGATCCATCTCTTCGAGGACTACATCCAGGACCTCAACGAACGGCCGAGAGCAAAGCCGATAGACGACGGGCTTGATGCGACGTTTTAACGGCAACCCACGAAGGTGATTTGGGCAGGAAACATCCCGTTTCCGCCGGTCCCTTCACTGAATTGCTTGGCGCTCCCCGAAGGGGCGTCAGGATTGCTGATTTTTCTCGACCTTTCGTATGGAGACACAGTTGATGACCGCATCTCCGGATAGGATGTAGCGTTTGACGACGACGCCGAGCACCTCGACCACGTCCCCTTTCTGCACATCTTCAGCCGGGGATGTGAACATCTTGACCGATATCTCACCGGTCCGGTCGGCGACGAGATACTGCGGGCGGTTGAGGAACTGGAAGTATACCCGTTCGACGACGCCCTTTACCCGCACCGGTTCACCGAGCAGGTTAAGGTTTATCTCCCGTACCCGGACGGTTCTTGCTTCCGCTTCGTAGACCGGCACCAGCGATGCATACTGCTTCTGGCTCATGTAGTTGAGCGCAAGCGGTATGAGGATCAGCATAACCGCTACAGGAACGCTCCAGATCAACGCGCCCACATCCCCGGTGGAGATGACGTACGCCGCGATCAGGACCATAAAAAAGAGGAAGACGGCCAGTGCAATGGCCGAAACCCTCACTTTGATATCTCCGATCTGCATCGTTAATCAGATTTACTTAAGGGCTGCAATTTCCTTTCTGAACGCGACCCAGTAGATAACACCAACGAAGAGCAGACCGCCGACGATGTTGCCGAGTGTGACGGGGATCAGGTTGTTGGTCCACATGGATACCCAGTTGACCGTCTCGACTGCTTTCGTGGGGTCAAGGCCCGTGCAGAGGATGCCCGTGGGGATGAAGTACATGTTCGCAACACTGTGCTCGAACCCGGTGGCAACGAAGGCGAAGATGGGGAACCAGATACCGGCGATCTTACCGATCGCGTCGTCGGCGCATATACCGAGCAGGACAGCAAGGTTGACGAGCCAGTTACAGGCAATTCCCTTCAGGAAAACCGACCACAGCGCCATACCGCCGACGTAGCTCGTCTTTGCGGTGGCTATGCCTATCGCTCTAATACCAAACGCGGTGAGTGTTGCGGTTCCGGCGGCATCGAAGCTGACACAGGGCCCGTATGCCATGAGGTACGCAAAGATTACCGATCCGATGAAGTTACCGATGTACACCCAGAGCCAGAGGTTGAGCACGCTTGCCCAGCTGACCTTGTGGATGAACGCCGCCATCGGGGCGAGCATCGCGTCACCGGTGAAGAGCTCGGCACCGGTCATGATTGTGATGATAAGCCCGACAGGGAAGACCGCACCCAGAACGAGCTGGGCGATACCGGGGCTTGCGAAACCGAACCGCATCGCGACATCAGATGCCATGATTCCGGTCGAACAGACCGTCGCCAGGGCACCACCCATTGCGATGTAGGCTCCGGACATGATACCACGCAGGACCATGTTCCAGGCAGGGAGTCCGACCTTGTACTTTCCAGAATCACCTGCTTTTGCTACGATAGCAACTGGAGGATGGAATACCATTTTTCATACACCTCTCTAAACGTCCTACCTATACCATCAGGTAATCCGAATGGATAGGTCTAATTAATCAGTAATTTAAGAGTGCTATTAATAGGTTTCGAAATGATCGTCTCGAGCAGGGAATCTAATCCCGATTCAGGCCTTTATATCCCCTAAAAGTTAATTCCTGTCGTTAAACATTAAAAAATGGAAAAACGGCGCTTTAACCATTGCGTTTGAAACCACGCAGAATATAGGTGAGTTTAAAAAGACGTTCAGGCGGGTCCGCGAGAGCGGACGCGTATATCGTCTAATATCCGTGCATATTTAAGTTAGCCGACAAACGCACGGCAAAACACCCATAGATGCCTGCGCGTCGCAATCCTCCTCCAGGATCAGTGCCGGGATGAAAGAAACGAGGGTATTTTTTGAAAACAGGCACATATCTTTAAGTTCTCGGGATCGTATCAGTCCCGGGATCCAGCCCATATCGAGCGACCGTATGGATCTCGTGCCATCTACCTGCGCCCCCCCGCCGCGGGGTACACTCCGGGGTGCCTCGGGCAGCAGATGCGTCCTCGGCCACGATCATCGGGGCTTGTTGTTTCCTCCCCCACTTGAGTGTCCCTTACCTCCGGGTGGTCTGCGTGCCGTAACCCTCGTGGTCTTTGCCGCAGCCGGTATCATACCCCGGTGAGACGTATATACCTCCCTTCCGGCGGCCGAGTTTACCATCAAGGACCCCAAAGGTCGATCCCGGAAGATCCTGGACTACAGGGCATTGACAGGCATCCTGGAGAAGCCGGGCCACGGGCTCCAGGAGGACAGGGTAGCGGGGATGAGGGAGCCCCTTCCCGGACGGGGGCCGGGGCATCCGTTTCGCACCTGGCGGTGCTCATGCTCCGGCCTTTCCGTCCGTCGCATTCCGTTGGAACGTCGCACCTTCGGTCCATCGCTATTCGCACCTTGCGGTGCTCGAACTCCGCCTGCTCCGTAGGGGCACCCGTCGCTCACTTGAACACATCGAAGATCTGGTCGCTCCCGGTGGCGATGAGCCGGTCGCGCTCCGCACTCTCCTCGACGAGCGCGAGCAACGGCGGAGTCATATCCTCCCCGGGGTGGAACCCGAAGAGCCTCTCGAGATCGGTCTGGATGGCATGGAGGAAGACCGAGTTCGAGATCTCCACGGGGCAGAGCTCCTCGCACTGGCCGCAGTTGACGCAGGAGTCCGAGATGTGCGCGAACCGGATCAGGTGGAACATGAACGGCGGCGGGATCACACCGGGTTCAACCAGGTAGTCCTTTTTCGTGCTGCACTCGACACAGTAGCAGATGGGGCAGTTCTCGATGCAGGAGTAGCATTTGATGCACCGGGACGTCTGCTCGCGGATCTTGTTCAAGCGCTCCGTCCCCTCACCGAGCGCCCCGAAGTAGCGTTCTCGCCATTTGTCGCCGAGTTTCAGCATCGCATTCTCGACCTTGCCGCGGATCTCGACCCCCTTCGGGTTTGCCGCTTCCGTCGCCACGGCACCGGCCTTGACGGCCGCGTCGAGGAGGTTTGCGCCCTTCTCAGAGCAGACCTCGACGAACGTGGCGTTGCCGGCTTTCTCCCCAATAACGCCCCAGTTGCCGCAGGCGAGATCCGCCTGGCGCGGGATCTTGATCTTGCACCGGCGGCAGTTCGAGCGGCGACCGAGGCCTTCGCTCCCGAGGAGGTCTTCCGCCCCCTCCTCGAGTTCATCGATCGATATGGAGGCGTGTTCGCCGTCCTTTGTCTGAACGATGAACTTTCCCTTGTCGATCTCCTCCTTGACGACATCGTCGGGGTCGAGGCCGAGCTTCTCGCGGACGACGGTCCGCGCTACCTCCGGCCGGATGGTGCCGCCGCAGTTTAAGCCGATCATGATGATGTTGTCCAGATTGACCTGGTTGCGCTTGGCCATCTCATACATCGCCTTGACGTCGCAGC
>ENA-UOOK01006436-UOOK01006436.1-fermentation-metagenome-genome-assembly--contig:-NODE-6436-length-11238-cov-3.124475_pt1 | contig 11238 bp, 9 predicted proteins | sample MGYA00245777_ERZ724023 | MGnify/ENA primary metagenome ERZ724023 (study PRJEB28704, sample SAMN03018312) | fermentation metagenome | biome: anthropogenic terrestrial biome; feature: soil; material... | reverse complement strand
GATGAAAACTTAAGATTCCCGGTTGAATCGGAACAGTTTGACCGCATTATGGATGCCATCAAAGCAATCCGCAATATGCGTGCCGAAGCAAATGTAGCGCCAAACAAGCAGTGCCATATCCAGAATGTTGTCCTTCGTGATGACCTGAAGAAGTGCCTTGAAGAGAATAAGGGATACTTCGAAAAACTGGCTCATGTTGAAACCATGGATATCCTGCCGGCAGATGCAGACAAGCCTGAAAATGCGCTGACTGCAGTCGTTACAGGCATGGAAATCTATCTGGAACTGAAGGGCCTGATTGATACTGGAAGGGTTCGTTCGCATCAATTCCTCACCTTTAATGGAAGCAACGGCTCCGGTTACATCGCGTTTTTTTACGGTTCCGTAACCAACAGCAATTACTTCATCCAATACTTTCATTTCAATTTCCAATGGAGGCTGGTCGATGACTCTGTCATCTGCTCGCCCATGCGTCCCGGGTAAGGGAATTTTTCTACAACCGAAAAATTTCCTTTGAACCGAGGCGTTATAAAGGAAATCTTACGAGGTGATTTGGCGTGACAATGCATGAAATGTTATGTATCGTACAGTCACAGCTTGCGACAGACCTGAACTGTACACCTGGCGACCTGAACGGCGAGAAGGACAGCTTTATTTTTACAGAAGCGCGGGACAACCCCGGCCGCAGACCGTTTCCCCGAAGTGAACAGCATTTTGAAATGCTGTCTATGGGCAAGTCAATCGTTGTATCGGCATCGCCGGATATACTCGATATTGTGAAGCCGTTGCTTTACGGCAAAGACCGCGACGAAGCGTTCTCAATGTCTTTTGTGTACGGTCATAGCCTGTATTACCTGCCAGACCTGGCGCAGATAAAACTGTTCGATTTTCCTGACGGATTTGTTTATGAAATGGTTGAGCAGTATGATATACTGGCGTTATACCAATACGAGGGATTCCGTAATGCCATCCAGTATAACGAAAACCATCCACGCCCTGACGTTTTAGCTGCGCTTGCAAAAAAAGACGGTCATATCGTCGGAATGGCCGGAGCGAGTAACGACTGCGCTATGATGTGGCAGATCGGAATGGATGTGCTGCCCGAACACCGCAACTATGGACTGGCAGCGTATCTTGTAAACCGGTTGACCCTTGAAATATTGAATCGTGGGTATGTCCCTTATTACGGTACAGCTTCTTCAAACATCGCTTCGCAGCGCGTCGCACACCGTGCAGGCTATTATCCTGCATGGGTGTGTGCGTATAAGGGCAAGTTTGATGGACTGGAATTATCGCCGACGAGTTAAGGAGTAATGAATATGCTTAATCTTGAAGTGGTCGGGCAAGGAGCGACAACGAAAATATACCGTGATGGGGATACCGCAATAAAGCTGTATGTAAACGCTCCGTCTGATGAAGCGGATAACGAAGCCTCTAATCAACGGTTTGCTTACAACGCGGGGCTGCCTGTGCCTATAGTCTACGGTGTTCGCAAACTTGATGATAATGCTGTGGCGCTTGATATGGAGTATATAGATGGTCAAACGCTTATGCAGCCCAGTATGGGCAAAGAAGAAAGAAAAAACGCCATTCGCGCTTTGGTTATGCTCCAATGCGAGGTACATAAAGTTCACGCAAGTGGCTTACCAAAACTAACAGACCGACTGGTATGGAAAATTAAGACAACACAGTATTTGGAAGAACCTCAAAAAAACAATCTACTCTCTTTGATTGTGCGATTGGATAATGATTCCGACAATCTGTGTCATGGCGATTTCCATCCGCTCAATATTCTCTTTGATGGCTCAAAACATTGGATTATTGATTGGGTGGACGCCTCCGCAGGGAATCCGCTTGCTGATGCTTGCCGGACATATTTGATTTTCAAACAGCACATGAGCCGATTAGCGGGAATTTACTTGAGAACCTTCTGCAAGGAAACAAATTCAAAGCAAGATGATGTGCTTGCATGGCAACCGATTATCGCCGCTGCTCGACTGAAAGAAAGAATGGATGACAAGTCGAGGTTATGGCTGTTGAATTTAGTGCAGGAATGGTATAACTCAAAGAACGGAGCGACGATATGAACAACACTCATTCTTTGAAATACGTCCGTATTCAAGGACGCGAAACCGCACATAGGACAGGCAAACCTGTCGGTATATTCGCTGCTGTTTGGCGGCTTGAGCAGGCTGGTATACTAACAGACGATGAAAAGGCTATCTATCATGAAATAGACAACGTTTGGTTTCAAGAAAACCTTCCGAATCCCCCCTTCTATGATGATGACAAGCCAGGTAAGCCGATAACTTGGTTTAAAACATCGACTTCCGGCCTCATGATTGAGAAATTGCAGCCTCTAATGGACATGCTTGAAAAATACTCATTGCCATACGACGTAGTATACACAAACTTCCCCGGTAGGATTGTATACGAGGATGAATGGCAGGTTGCAGTACAGAGTGATAATATGTCCGGACGCGTTGCTACACTTTCTGCAACTCATCTTCCCCAATATGCAGAAGTAATCCGCCAGAGCTTCACAACCGTTGCGAAGGATTTCGGACTGACAAAAGAAAACTGTCCCGGTCATACAAGTTTTATCTCCAATGAGCGTTTGGCGAATAAAATCAAGGATGGGTATTTCCCTTATGGTTATTTTGTCGGGGGTAAACTGGTAGGTTTTGCATCGCTAACCGAGATGGGCAGCGGAGTTTATGAGATGAATGATGTTTCCATCTTGCCGGAATACCGCCATTTCGGGTATGGAAAAGAGTTGCTGGATTTCTGTAAAGCAAAGGTACGAGAACTCGGCGGCAACATAATCACTTATGGCATTGTAGAGGAAAATGCTGTTCTTAAAGAATGGTATACCGCAAATGGATTTATTCATACTGGCACAAAGCAGTTTGAGCATTTACCATTTACGGTAGGATTTATGGAGTGGTGCGTATGAGTGAGATAAGAATAAAGCAAGCGAAAACTGAAGATATTCCTGTCATCGAGAATATACTGCTTGACACGGTAAACTGGCTGAATGAGATGGAGCAGCCATTATGGGGAGCGTTAGAGGTTTCATGGGACGCGCTTTCTAAGAACTACCAAATAGGCGACTTTTACATCGCATATTCAGACGGAAAACCCTCCGGGTGTATGGCGTTAGTTGATTACGAGCCTTTCTTCTGGCCGGATGTGAAAAAAGGCGAATCATTATTTATTCACAAACTGGCGGTGACAAAAACCGCACGTAAATCTGGCATTGCTGATGCGCTGATGGATTTTTTCAAGAAGCAAGGAGCGGAACGCGGAGTAAAGACTCTCCGCTTAGACACCCATGCTCTGCGCCCTAAACTACGCGCTTTCTATGAGCGGCACGGTTTTGTATTCGTTAAGGTTAAAGTCTTTAAGGGCGACCGGCACACGGCGTTTTATATCTACACTCTGCCCGATTCCGTACTCGCTCAGAACAAATCTTCATGGAATACAATGGCTGACAGTTGGTTCGGTGTTACCGCTTTACCAACCTACGGTTGCTTATGTCCTAACGAGGATGAGCTTCACCTGTTTCCAGACTTGAACGGCAAGAAGGTGCTTGATATCGGATGCGGCAGCGGTCATTCTTTGAAATGGTGCGGCGACCACGGTTCAACTGAATTATGGGGGCTGGATATATCCGACCGTCAGCTTGAAAACGCCAGAAAATACTTGCAGGATAATGCCTATAATGCCAAACTGTTCTGTTCTCCAATGGAGCAAAACCCCGGCTTACCGCAAGGCTATTTCGATGTTGTTTACTCTATCTACGCCATCGGCTGGACGGTGGATTTACAGGGTACATTCAACCTTATTGCTTCCTATCTCAAATCCGGCGGGGTTTTCATATTCAGTTGGGATCACCCGTTCATGCACTGTGTAGAAGCAAAGGATGGCCAGTTGATTTTTTCCGGCAGCTATTACGAAGCCGAGCCGTTTTCATATATACAACGCGGTAATCCTGTCACCCTGCTTAACCGCCGCCTTTCGGATTACATTAATGCCCTCTCTGTTGCGGGATTTTCTGTTGAACGGGTGGTGGAAGAATCCGATAAAACGATAATGGAAAGGGATGTAGAGTTTTCATCGGATTATTATGCACCGAGTAAAGCAAAGCGGTTTCCGCTGTCGCTTATCGTGAAAGCTAGGAAGTTATGAAGAAACTCGTTTTTGTTGAGGGGGTATCGGGTGTAGGTAAATCTACCACGGCAGTGAAACTATATGATGCTTTAATTGACCATGGCTTCCGGGCTGCCTGTCATTTGGAAGGCGACGCGGACAATCCTGTGGATTTGTTTAACTGCGCCTATTTGACAAAAGCAGGATTTTCACAATTACTGCAGGACTATCCGAGCGATGCATATGCTCTTATGAATAACAGCATTTCAGAAGCTGATTATGTGCTTGTTCGTTATAGCGACCGAAACATGACATATTTTAACTCGCCGCTTTTTGATGTGCTAAAATCACATGAGGGATTTTATAAGCCTGTAAATCCCATCAATATTGATCAATACACACAAGTTTTTGCAAACTGCTGGCGGCGGTATTTGCTTCAAGACCAGGGCAACGTGGAGTACATTATTTTTGATGGCAGCTTCTTATACCACCGCACCAATGACTTGATACAGAATTACGATGCCACCGATGAAACGATTGCTGCACATTTGAAAGCATTGCTTTCTGCGATGTTGCCGTACCAACCGTTCCTATTTTATCTTTCATCAAAGGATGTCGGCAAACGTCTTATTCAGGCACGGAAAAGCCGTGGACAAGCTCCGGCGACCGAGGTGCAAATTGCTTTTCAGGTAGAGCGGAAAAAACGGCAAATGCAGATATTAGAATTGCTGCCTATTCAAGCCCATGTTTTCGATATTTCAGACTGCGATTGGGAGAATGCGATTGATGAGATAATAAAAATTGTTACGGAGGCACAAAAACAATGAAACTATCACAAACCGGGATTCGATTATTAGTAAATGACTTCCAAAAATGTTTCGACTTCTACACGGGAAAACTGGGATTTGAAGTGTTCTGGGGAGACCGGAACGGTCCATTTGCAGCATTTAAGGCAGATGGCATCGATAAACCGTGCTTTTCAATATTTTTGATCAATAACCAAAGCTTGTATGAAGGGTACACGCCTCTGACCGGAACGGGCAGAACAGATCAGGTGATTTATGTGATACCAACCGACAATGTAGACCGGGATTATGAAACACTAAGAGAAAAAGGTGTTTGTTTCATAGGAGAGCCGCAAACAATTAAGGAATGGTATATGAGGTGTGTGTATTTTAGAGATCCGGAAGGCAATTTATTTGAAATATGCCAGGATGATGTTGAATAAACTTAAATACTTTAATTATTAAGACTGATTAACCGAGGAACCTATGGACTAAGGAGTTGAGAGAACGACAAGCGATTTTGCTTGGTGATATTGCCATGCTGGAGCGAAGGACTGATAAATTGTCAGAGAAGCTTATAAATGGACAATAAGTCGATATAATAATAAACACGGCTGAATTTCAGTCGGGAATTCTATTTTTGGGTGCTTTTAATAAAGAGGTGTCTTTCCCCACCTTCTGAGTATATTATATCCACAAAATACCAAACTGTCAAGAAAATCAGAGCAAAAATACGAGAAAGCATGTTTGTAAATTCCTTTAAGATGGCTGGGTAATACAATGTTTTGTATAAGACTACAGGGTGTTTTATTTTTTCATCATCTTCATGTAATATATGATTACCGGCCGGCCAAACTTGCAAAAAGGAGGCCACATGTCATGAAAAGTAATGAAATATGGAAAAATGAGAGCAATTATAATAACTGGGAACTTCGCAAACACAGATTTATGGATGAGATGCGACCAATTTTCTTTCAGTATCTAGGAATTGCTCCAAATTCAAGTGTACTCGATAGCGGTTGCGGCACAGGAGTGCTTACCCGTTATATAGCACATGGACTTAAAATCGGATGCATAGGCGAGCAGTTGGCGCAGCCAACGACCAGCCCTGGGAAAATCATAGGATTTGATATAAGCAAGAACCTGGTTGATTATGGAAATACCAGGGTTACTGATGAAAATTTGTCTGACGTCTGTAAACTAATTGAAGCTGACGGTTTTAATCTGCCATTTGAAGAAAATACTTTTGATGCTGTTACTAACTATACATATCTGGGTGTTTTATCAGACCCTGTTGCCGGACTAAAAGAGATGATTAGGGTCTGCAAGAGCGGTGGTACTGTTTCGGCTATTTTCCCTGGTAAAAGAGTAAGCTGGAAAGGGGAATACCCGTCTGATTTTAGCAATAGATTAAATGAGCTTTATGAAAAGCAAGAAGAGATATATCAGAAATATATACTTAACCCTTCCGCAATGTATTTTCAAAGTAGTGAATGGCCTTCTTCGCGGTATCCTAAAATGTTTGATATGTGTGGACTGAAAAGTGTTCATATCTATTCAGTAGCCTCTGCCTTTTCGTACAGTGATTGCAGATGGCCTATTGATTACCGGAAGTATCAGATTAATACAGGTATAAGTGATGACATAAGAATAATCACACACAGAAGCCAGATTACAGGGTTTGAGAAATATGGTTTTACTAAAAAGGATTTTGCAGAGCTAATTGAACTTTTAAACGAAAAGCAAAAATATCTGCTCGATAATATTGAAACGGATAGGAGCTTTGAGTTAGATGCCGGACATCAAATTATAGTAACTGGGACTAAATAATCTTGGAATAAAAGGGAGGATACGTTATGGATAAATACGCAGAACAAAATAAAATAGCATGGGAATATGATGCATATAATTTCTGGGTTAATCAATTAGGAACGCCTGCTGAGAGGGCAATGAAGGACCTGGAAAATCCACGTGTTATGCTCAAGAAATATTCGAAATATTTTGACAATGTTAAGGAGATTAAAATAGCTAACATTTGTGGTTCCTGCGGTAAAAAGGCAATTCCGCTGGCCTTGCTGGGTGCTTCAGTTACTATATTTGATATATCTAAAGATAATATGAGATATGCCTGTGAAACAGCCGAAGCAGCTGGTACAAGAATAGAATACATCGTTGGAGATGTAATGGATATTGACATGTCTGTATATGGCCAATATTTTAATGTCGTATTTATGGCGGGTGGTATTTTACATTATTTTTTTGACATTGACCGATTTATGAACCTAATGAATAACCTCCTTAAGAGTGGTGGACGAATGATTTGCAGTGACTTTCACCCTACTCAGAAGTTCATGGATGTATTGGGACTTGAAAGCCCAGCAACTGATTATTTCTCAACAGATATTATCGAGGGTGAGATGGCCCATGCAAGGTTTTACGACGATGACAAGCGGAATGAATTTCCAAAATGTAAAATACGAAGATATACGCTCAGTGAGATAATAAATTCTGTTATAAACAATGGTTTTATATTGAAAAGTTTTGAAGAACACCCTGCCTGGACAAATAAAAAACTATCGGGTGAATTTACAATACTGGCAGAAAAGGCTGTAGAAATTTGAGTTAGTAAAGGGTATTAGAGAGTTAATTAAGTGTTTAATAATTTAAACAAAATCTAAATAAATTGGGGTTTATGTATGATATTTAAATTAATGGATTTACCTGGTAGTGATGTTTCTTCATTTGGGGCGAAAGCCTCAGCACTTGGCAGGCTTATTCAGAATAGTGTGAATGTACCGGAAGGATATGTTTTATCAAATGAAGTTTTCTTTACATATATAACATTCAATAAGTTTTGTTATTCTCCAACTCAGTATCTGTCCCATAATGACGAGATACAAAATTTTCTTACCAGTGGTGAATTTCCACCGGATATGAAAGTAAAGCTCATTAATATTTATAACGAGCTCACAGACGATAGGAAATCATCTATAGCTGTGCGATCATCTGCAGTTTGTGAAGATAATATGGAATACAGCATGGCCGGGGTATTTGAGTCATTCTTGAACATAAAGTCATATGATGAATTCGAGTATTCAATAAAGAAATGTTATGCATCACTTTTTAGTGACAAGGCTCTGAGCCTGATGCTCCGAAACAACATAAAATACGATAGTATTGGTATGGGTGTAATTATACAAAAGTTTATTGAGGGTGATGTTTCAGGCGTTATGTTTACAGCTGATACGATCAGTATGGAAAAAAACGTGATTGTTATAAATGCTGTAGAAGGGCAATGCTCTGGGTTTGTTGATGGTATTAAGAGATCTGCCTGTTATAGGGTCGACAAATATAACAGGCAGGTTGTAGATAAAAATATTTCAAAGTATACACCTGAAATTAAAGATAAAGATTTGTATTTAATGGTAGATACAGCCAGAGAAATTGAGCAGTTGTTTGGATGTCACCAGGATGTAGAGTGGACAATATGTGGAGATAAGCTGTATATACTGCAGTCCAGGCCGATAACGACTTTCAAATTTCCTGATTCCGGAGTCTTGTGGGAGCTTTCTGATGAGGATGCGGACAAAACATGGAATCTATCTTATCCTGACCCTATACCTCCGCTGAAGGAAGAATTGTTATTGATATATAATGAGGGAATAACAAAGGGGATGCTTGAAAGCGGGAAGGGTGGAGGCAATTTCAGCAGAATATTTAACGGTTATGCATACAATTACATAGCTCCGCGTGACCCTAATAGAAGAAAAGAATTCAGAGAAAAACTCAATAGGATAAATTCCGATGGGGAAAACATATTCCAGGACGTAGTACTGCCGCAGATAATGCAGGGCAGGGATGAACTGAATATGTTTGTCGAAAGACCTTTAGAGATAGAAGAACTATTGGAATACATAAAAAAATCGATGGTATTCTTTCAAAAAGCTATATATTTACATATTTTAGCAGTGGATGGAAGTATGTATCTTGAAGATTTTAAAAATTACTGTACTGGCATAATACCTGATATTTCAGAAAGCGACTTTTATGACCTTGTGTTTCAAAAGTCTGCACTGGCATTAGAAAGAGAAAGAGTTCTAGAAATTGCACAGTTTGTCAAGTCCAATAAAACCTTAAAAATGCTTTTCAATGGGCATCCATATAACGAAATATTATATTCCCACCTTTCCCGATATAAGCCGGGAATCAAACTATTGCAAATGATTGATGAATATCTGAAAGACTATGGATTAATGTCATTAAAAGGACATGGGCACATTATTCCGGAAGTTCTGATGGAAAGGCCTTGGGAGGTATTAGGCAAAATTAATGCATGTCTGGAGATGGATACAGAAGTTTTTCATGATTCTCTTAATATTATGCTTCAAAATAAAGAAAAAATTCTTTCTCAAATTACTGAACAGCTTGATGAAAGCGAAAGAAAAAAATTTGTGAAATACCTAAGGGCTGCTGAAAAATCCTTCCTTGTAAATGATGATCATTGCTTCCATATAGACCTTACATCACAAGGATATCTACGGCTGTCACTAATGAAAGCGGGAGAAGTTCTAACAGACAGAAAAGTTATTGAACAGCCAGAGGATATATATTTCTTGAAGCTGGATGAAATATTTAATTCATTGGAAGGAGAAGTTGAAGGACTAGATGTGAAGATCAGAGAAAGGAAAGAAAAACATAGTAAGTATAAGAATGCTAGACCGCCTGAATATCTAGGCAAAGCCCCTGATATGAGTAATACAGCTAATAAAAACGATGTGGTGATTGGAGTGCTCAAAGGTGTATCCGGGCTTGGGAGGAGAGTGACCGGTAGGGTTAGAGTTATTAATGATATTGCAAGGAGCAGTGAAATCAAGGAAGAGTGCATTCTTGTATTAAAGCATGGACATGGATGTTATTTCCTCCCGGTCATGAACAGGATAAAGGGACTTATCTATGATGAAGGATCACCTTTTGACCATCCCGGAATTCTAGCCAGAGAATTTGGCATACCTTCCATTTATAAAACCGGAAATGCCACAAGTATATTGAAGGATGGAGATCTTGTTGAGTTGGATGGCATTTTGAGAGAGGTAAGGATCATCAATAGAGCTCAACTATGAATGGGAATGAAGGTGATAAGGTAATTATAGAGCATTAAACAATTAAAAGAATGCTTGTAAAGAAGTTTAGCAAGTATATTTAAGCTTATGAATCAGGAAAATAGTTTATAAAATAATTGATTCTGTTAATACTTGATGGTATCATATTTTTAATACTATTTGGGAGTTTATGTAATGAGAACTATTATAACACTTAGTCAACTTCATCATCATCACAAACAGCGCTTGTAGCTATGAAATAAACCATAGGTGCAAGCGCTATAAGCGTTTGTGCCTATGGTGGTGACTGGATTATCAATAAACACCATTCAGGCATGAATAATAAATGCTTGGATGGTGTTTTTTTATTTTACAAAAAACAGGAGGTAATATTCATGACGATTGAGTTAAGGAATTTGAAAGGGACCGGCGATTTTATGCCCCAAGAACAAAGGTTAAGGCAGGAGATTATTCGAAAGCTCCAGGATACTTTTGAGAAATACGGTTACCAGCCTATTGAAACGCCGATTATCTGTTATTTTGATGTGTTGGCTTCGAAATATGCAGGAGGTGCAGAAATTCTCAAGGAGGTGTATAAACTAAATGATCAGGGCGGGAGGGAGTTGGGTTTGCGTTATGACCTTACAGTGCCTTTTGCCAGATTGGTAGGGATGAATCAGGAAATCAGGATGCCCTTTAAAAGGTATGAAATTGGTAAGGTGTATAGGGATGGACCTGTAAAAACAGGAAGGAACCGTGAATTCATACAATGTGATGTTGACATGGTGGGTGTCAAATCGGTAATGGCTGAAGCCGAACTTATGATGATGGCCGTTGAGGTATATAAAATGATAGGGTTAGATGTCTATATATCCTACAACAACAGAAAACTCCTGTCAGGAATCATCGAGTCAGTGGGCATCCAACCGGCATCTGTTTCGGAGGTCATTTTAAGTATTGATAAGCTTGAGAAAATTGGTAACGAAGGAGTACAAGCAGAACTTTTACAACTTGGGATAGCTGCTACAAAAATCAATATCCTTCTTAATTATATGAAAATGCAGCCAGATGAGCTGACAGATGCTCTTGTCTCAAAGCAGAGAAATGAGCGAATTGTTCAAGGTGTAAAAGAGCTCAATGAACTGATTTCATACATTGATGATTTAGGAATCAGAAATGCACTTCGATTTACTCCAAGCCTT
>ENA-UOOK01006435-UOOK01006435.1-fermentation-metagenome-genome-assembly--contig:-NODE-6435-length-11239-cov-5.591112_pt1 | contig 11239 bp, 10 predicted proteins | sample MGYA00245777_ERZ724023 | MGnify/ENA primary metagenome ERZ724023 (study PRJEB28704, sample SAMN03018312) | fermentation metagenome | biome: anthropogenic terrestrial biome; feature: soil; material... | reverse complement strand
GATTTCTCTGGTCCTTTCGGTTACGGATACCAGCATTATATTCATGATGCCGATGCCTCCCACGATGAGAGATATGGCGGCTATGCCGCCCAGAACAACCATCATGGAGCCTGTAACCTGGTTTAAGGTATCCAGCATCTGGGATTGGTCAAATACCCTGTAGGTATTTTGGTTTTTGTAGATTTTCAGTAAAAAGGCCTCCAGGCTTTCCATGGCTGTTTTTACTTTATCGGCGCTTGCTGCCTCCACAGAGAAATTCCTGATGGCGGAGGTTCCGGTCACTAGCCTGGATGAGGTTACAGGGATTATTATCTGGTCGTCATCGGACCGGGTCGCACCGCCCGCCCTTTCCTCCAATACTCCTACAACCTTAAATATCTGGCCTTTTATTTTTATCTTTTCCCCTATGGGGGTCTTGCCCTCAAATATTTCATTTACTATTGCAGTGCCGACTAATGCAACATTTTGCCTGTAGTCCACATCGAAATCCAGGATAAATCTGCCCTGGGTAACATGGACATTTCTTATGCTTTCATATTCAGGCGAAGTGCCTATGATGGTGGTGTCCATGTTCTTGGTGCCGTATTTGACCTTTGCACTGGTGCTGGTTTGGGGAGCTACAGCCCCGATAATATCTGAGTTTTCTTCTGCAAATTGCTTCAAATCCTCATAGGACATATTCCTGTTGCTGTTTCTCCCTGTAATATTTATCTGAATGAGGTTGGTGCCTAATTTCTGTATGGAGTCGGTGATATTTTTAGTACTGCCCTGGGCAAAGGCAACTGCGGAGATAACGGATGCAACTCCGATGATGACTCCAAGCATGGTGAGGAAGGATCTGCCCTTGTTGGATCTAATGCTCTTGATGGCCATTTTATATGCCTGAATAAATCCCATTTAAACCACCTGCCTGTCTTCTACTATTTCACCGTCATGGATTCTGATGACCCTGTCGGCTTGGCGGGCAATATCATTATCGTGGGTGATGAGTATTATAGTATTGCCCTTTTTGTGCAGTTCTTTCAGCAAATTCATTATTTCTACACCGGATTTTGTATCCAGGTTTCCGGTAGGTTCATCGGCAAAGATGATGGGAGGATCATTGATAAGAGCCCGGGCTACAGCCACTCTTTGCTGCTGTCCGCCGGAAAGCTCATTGGGCTTGTGATCCAGCCTGTCTCCTAAGCCTACATTTTCCAAAGCAGTCCTGGCTTTCCCAAGCCTTTCTTTGCCGCCTATACCCAGATATATAAGGGGGAGCTCAACATTTTCCAGGGCGGTGAGTTTTTGTATCAGATTGAAGCTTTGAAAAATAAAGCCTATTTTTTTATTTCTTATATCAGCCAGTTCATCATCATTGAGATTGCTGACTTCCTCGTTGTCCAGGATATAAGTGCCGGAGGTAGGGACATCCAGGCAGCCCATCATGTTCATAAGGGTAGATTTGCCTGAGCCTGAAGGACCCACTATAGCCACAAATTCATTTTGCTTTATATGCAGGTTTATATTTTTCAGTGCTTGTATACTTATTTGATTTATCTGATAGGCCTTGCACATATCATATATCTGTATCATACATAAATTACCTCCAATTACCTTCCTTGCTCCCTGGTTATAGTTACAGGCATTCCTCCCGGCATCCCGCCTCCGGTTCTGTTGTACCTGTTTTGAGAGTTTGCAGAGCCCGAACCGGAGCTTACCTGCGGAAGTATCACTATATCCCCTTCCTTCAAGCCGCTTATGATTTCTATGTATTCATCATTGTTTATGCCCACCTCTACAGTTTTTGGGGCTGCTCCTGCATAGTAGCCACCGGATTGGGGCCTGTTTACGGATCTTGTTTCTGAGCTGTTGTCAGAAGCTTGTTCTTGAGTTCCGCTTTGCTGTCTCACAGGAGCCTGCTGTCCTGAAGACGCTTGCTGGTTTGTCCGGTTCTGCCTGTTGCTTTGAGCGCCAGGCTGAGCCCCTGCTTCATCGCTCTTCACAAAAACTATATTGCTGTTTTCTCTTTTTTGTACAGCTTCAATAGGTACATATAGTGCATTTGTTTTTTCATTGACTATTATTTCTCCATTGGCATTCATGCCTACCTTCAGGCTGCTGTTGCTTTCTGTCAGCTGCACAGTTACCGGATAAGTGGTCACGCCGTTGCTGGAGGTTCCTTCCTGAGCAATTTTGGTCACTATTCCCTTCAAAGGCTTGGCAGAGGTTTCCGGCAGTGCATCTACGGTGACGTTTACGGCTTGATTTGTCTGTATCTTTGCGATATCCAGCTCATCGACGGGTATCTGGAATTCCATCAGATCATAATTGGACACCTTGAAAACTGTCTGGCCTGACTTCACTCCATCTCCCTTTTTAACCTCGCTTATTGACAGTATGCCGCTTATTGTGGAGTAGATTTTGTATTCGGACAGTTTGGCAATTGCGTATTCAAGCTGGCTTTCCATGTCTTCTATATTAAGATTCTTTGTTTCCAATTCTATGGAGAGATCATCATTTGTGATATTTGCCAGTACATCTCCTTTTTTTACATATTGGCCTAGGGCTGCATCGAGGGTTTCAATGAGGCCTCCTGTTTCAGTTTTTACTGCGATGCTGTCCATATAGGAGAGCTTGGCGCTTCCTATGCTTTTTAATGTTTGACCGGAGACAGCGATTTCTGCGCTGGCTATCATGGTATCGTCCAGGTATCCCGGGTTAGCTATGGTAAACTCCACATTATATGGCTGGGCTTCTTCTGTGTCTTCTGCGGTGGAACTTATGAAGGATATGGTCCCCTCAAGCTTGTTCATCTCGCTTAAGGAGCTGTCAAAGCCATATATGACAGCCTTCTGGCCCGGCTGGAGCGTGCTTTTATAGGCGTTGTTAAAGGGAAGCAGCAGCTTCAGCCTGCTTTTGTCGGTTATTGTGAGCAAGGTGCTGTCTTTGCCTGCATTGTCGCCTTCTTTGAATTTTATATCTGCTATTTGACCCGATATGGGAGCGATGATCTGGCTGCTGTCCAGGGATTTTAATATCTGGTCTCTGGATAGCCGGGCCTGGGCTATGCTGTTTTCCAGCTTCTTTACATTGAGCCTGGCTTCTCCGCTGTCCAGCTCCATGATGAGGCTGCCTGCTTCTATACTGTCTCCGTCCTTAAAGTATATCTGGCTTATGGTGCCTTCTACATTTGACAGAGCGGTGAGGGTGCTGGAGGATGCCAGCGTGCCGGAACCGCTTATGGACACCTTAAGATCGCCGCGCCTTGCCGCAGCTGTCTGCTGTATGATTTCACCTTTGGTTGAAGCTTTTGATTTAACGTAGTAAAAGCTTATCAATGCCCCTATAGCTAATAAAAGGAATATAAATATGGCTTTTGAATTCAATATTCTTTTCCTTCTGGTTTTTATAATAGTTGCAGTATTTGGTGTGCTCAATTATTTTACCTCCCTAACGATAGATTCTGTTGTTTACATTCTAACGGCACAACCTTAAAATTTCCTTAAAATCCATATCTTTTATTTGATTTAAAAAGATTCAACTCTTAATGTATTATTAAGCTTTTTGATTTAAAATAAAGGAAGAGGTGATTTCATGAGATTATTATTGATAGAGGATGAAATTGCATTGTCTGACGCCTTAGTCTTCATGCTGAAGAAGAAGGGATACATGGTGGATGCGGCTTATGACGGTATAAGCGGCCAGGAAATGGCGGAGACTGATTCCTATGATCTGCTCATAGTTGACAGAATGCTGCCGTATAAAGAAGGGGTAAGCATTATCAAAGACTTGCGGATGAAGGGGATAAAAACTCCTGTTCTCATATTGACGGCTAAGGATTCTATAAAGGATAGAGTGGAAGGATTGGATGCAGGAGCAGATGATTATTTGCTCAAGCCCTTTTCCACTGAGGAGTTGCTGGCCAGGATAAGAGCCTTGTCCAGAAGGCAGAGTGATATTATTGAAGGGGAGAGCATCCGGGTGGGAAAGGCAGTTTTAAGGCCTTTGCACAAGGAGGTAAAGGCAGGAAAGGAGACTATAAGGCTGACTCTTAAGGAAACCCAGCTGCTGGAGCTTTTGTTCAGGAACAGAAATCAGGTCATAACAAGAGAGCAGATAATAAATAGAGTATGGGGCTTTGATTCTGAAGTGGAGATAAACATTGTCGAGATATATATCCATAATCTCCGCAAGAAGCTTCCGCCTGAGCATTGCGGCTTCACTATAGAGACCGTAAGGGGCATAGGCTATTGCATTAAGGAGGGGGAGCATGTTTAGGAGTCTCAGGATCAAGCTGACCCTGATAAATATAATTGTGCTGGGCTTAATACTCACATTTGTGTTTTCAGGAATATATATCCTCATGGCAAGAGGCATGATGGCGGAGACGGAAAGGACCATGAGGCTGATCGCGATGCAGAGCAAAATAGCAGAGAGGGCTCCGGAAGGCCTTCCCAGGAAGCATATTCAAGGCAGCTTTTACGTAAGGAAGGACCGAACAGGAAATATTACAGTAAAGTCTCAAAACATTCCTGTGGATGACGGCGAATTGGACATATTGCTGGAAAAAACAGAAAAGCAGAGCAGGGATGAGGGAGATGTAAAGATAAACAATGAGGCCTATAGATTTTTGAAGTCTTTTTCTCCGGATAAGAAAAGCCTCAGCATAGTATATCTCAATATTCAAAGAGAAAAAGAATTTTTGACCCGGCTCGCAACAATTTTTATAATAATAGGGCTGGGAAGCATGGGACTTGCCTTTTTCGGCAGCTTGTTTCTGGCGGATAAGGCATTGATACCGATAAAGGAAGCCTGGGAGAAGCAGAAGAGCTTTGTGGCCGACGCCTCTCATGAGCTCAGGACGCCGCTTTCCTCGATACGGACAAATCTGGAGGTAGTATTGGATAATACTGAAGAAAGCGTAGAAAGCCAAAGAAAATGGCTGAATAATATATTATTTGAAAACAAGAGGATGTCAAAGCTGGTTGATGATCTGCTGCTCCTTGCAAGGGCCGATTCCAAGCAGGAGAACATGATCATGATACCTTTCAGCCTGGACAGGGCCATAGCAGAAGCGGTATCGCCACTTGAGCCTATTGCAGCCAAGAAGGGTATCGAGATCGATATGCAGCTGCATGATCAGATAAGCTTAGCAGGCGATGAAAGCCATATAAAGCAGTTGATAGTGATACTTGTCGATAATGCGATCAAATATTCTGCCGCCAACGGATTGGTGGAGGTGGAGCTCAATAACCACAGCAGCTATGCAGAAATATTGGTGAGCGATACAGGAGAAGGCATCAAAGAAGAAGAGAAGGCTAAGATATTCGAAAGGTTTTATAGGGTGGACAAAGCGAGATCAAGGGAGAGCGGAGGTTCCGGCTTGGGACTGTCCATTGCTCAATGGATAGCAAGAGAGCATGGAGGGAGCATCAGCGTTTCCAGCGGCAAAATAAAAGGGAGTGTATTTAAAGTAACGCTTCCCAAAAATCAGAGTAAAAAGCGCAAAAAATAGATAGAGCCATCGGGGACGGTTAATTTCCGATGGCTCAAAAATAAACTATTCTTTTACAACCTTTTTCAAATCGCTGTATATGAGAAGTTCTGCATATTTCATATTCAGGTCCAGCTCCAGCTTTTTAAGCTCGTGTTCCAAAAGCGTGATTTTATCTCCCAGAGCATCGTATTCAAGCTTGGACATCCTTCCTGAGTCATATTTGAGATCATATAATGAACGATTTTCTTTTTCTTCCGCTATTTTTTCTTTGGCATCTTCTATGTCCTCATAGAGGTCCTCGATATCCTCGATCATATCATTGAAGCTTTTTTCGAAGCGGTCTATAGCATTTTGATACAACTTGTCTGTGTTCTCATAGTCATTCTTTGACTTGGCTTGTATAAGAAGCTGTTGTTGCAATTCTTCCAATTTGCTATCAATATCATCGGTGGCATTATCATTTTCTTCATTAAGTACGGTGGCTATATTTTTCTGTAACGTTGAGAGGAAGGGTTCTTTGTTAGCCAAAAGTTCGTTAATAGCCTTGACCACTGCTGTCTGTAATATTTCCTCGTTTATGGTAGAGGCCGTACATTCAGACCCTTTTTCCTCCAAACGGCTGACGCATCTCCAAACAATAGACTTGTAACCTCGGTTATTCCAGTGTACTCGTCGGTAAATATCGCCGCAATGACCGCAGTAAACAATACTCGATAAAGCATACTTGCTGCTATAGACTCTCTTTTTACCGCCTTTGCCGCCCCGAAGATTTGCTCTTCGAACCATCTCTTCTTGAACCTGCATAAAAAGGTCGCGTGGAATGATAGGCTCATGGCTGTTTTCTACATAATACTGGGGAACGATGCCGTTATTCTTGACTCGCTTTTTAGAAAGGAAATCAACCGTATATGTTTTTTGTAGAAGGGCATCACCGATGTACTTTTCATTTTGTAGTATTTTTTTCAGCGTTTCTGGCCTCCATTTTGATTTACCTGCCGCTGTTAGAATATCGTCTGCTTCTAGTCCTCTTGCTATCTGTAAAAGGCTCGCCCCCTCAAGGTACTCCCTATAAATCCGTTTAACCACCTCAGCTCCCTCTGGATCAATCACTAGCTGCTTGTTTTCATCCTTGGTGTATCCAAGGAAACGCTTGTGGTTGACCTGAACTTCACCTTGTTGATATCGATACTGAATACCTAGCTTTACGTTTTGGCTTAAGGATTGGCTTTCCTGTTGGGCAAGGGATGCCATAATGGTCAACAAGACTTCACCCTTGGAATCCATGGTGTTGATATTCTCTTTCTCGAAGAACACAGCAATGTTTTTATCCTTTAACTGACGGATGTATTTAAGGCAGTCTAACGTATTTCTGGCAAATCGGCTAATGGACTTTGTGATGATCATGTCTATTTTTCCTGCCATACACTCTTCAATCATACGGTTGAATTCTTCACGCTTTTTTGTATTTGTGCCTGTGATGCCGTCATCCGCAAAAATTCCTGCCAATTCCCATTCCTTGTTCTTCTTAATATAGTTTGTATAATGCTCGATCTGAATGTCATAGCTTGAAGCCTGCTCCTCACTATCCGTTGAAACACGACAGTAAGCGGCCACTCGTATTTTGGGTTTGCTTTCACTATTTTTATTATTTCCGATTCGTTGAATTGCCGGAATGACTGTTACATTCCTACTCACTGCCACTTTTTACACCTCGCTTTCTATCAAACTGTAGGCATATTCCGCCTGCTTGTATGGGTCGTCATATTTTTGCACTAGAGGTTTTGCTTTGAACTTTATAGGATAATAAGTTTCCGGTTCATCTTTAGGTTCCCATATCCTTCCTAGCTTTTCTGCTCGTCTTCGCTTTTCTACTTTGGCTTTTTCGAAGGTTTCCCCATCAATAATTGGAGGGTAGAATTCATCTCCAAGGTAGTGCTTATTCTGTAACATCTTTCCTGCAGTGGCATGGTAGCAGTCTATGCCAGCTTTTTTAGCGGCACCCTTCAAAGAAAGTCCTGCCAAGTACCCTGAAAATAATTCTTTTACTTTTTCTGCTGCTATATCATCTACAACAGCCTTTCCATCTTCAATTCTATATCCATAGGGTGTGTGACCCATCTAATTCACCAACCTTTCCTTCAATGTGATTCCACATTTTAATTCAAATCCAACTTCCTCTCGTGAAAATACCATAATCTTTTCTACGTAATTTTCAAACAGCTCATCCTCATAGGCTGTAAGCATTTGGGACTTAGTTGCAAACTTAAGCAGACGGTCAACCTCTTCAACTTTTGTAAAATTCCCATTGACGGAACGAGTAAGTTGATCCTTTTCGACAAGAAGCCTTTCTCTTTCTGCTTCCAATGAATTCTTTTCTTTATTAAACAGAGCAGGTTCCAGATATCCTTTGGCCATTAAACCCGTCAGCATCTGACTCTGCTCCATGTTGTTTTCAATCTTAGTTTCCAACTCTTCAATTCTACGAAAACTCGCTACATTATTCTGGTTACGTAACCCATTCAAAAGTGGTCTTAATATGAACTTCTGACCGTAAATGAGTTTATTCATCATCGTAACAAAAGCAGTCTTTATATCTTCATCTCGAATGAACTGCATAGAACATTCCGTTATATTGCCTATATGCTTACTACAGCACCAAGCGACGTATTTTCTTCCAGATGAATGAATTCGTCTTTTAAAGGTACTGCCACATTCCGAGCAAATAATTTTGCCAGAAAAGGAATATCGGTTTTGATATTTACTGTTGCGCTTTTCGATGCCTTTTTCCTTTGCTCTCTGATTGAGAACGACATCTACAGCTTCAAAATCTTCATGGCTAATAATTGCCTCATGATGGTTTTCTACTAAGTACATATTTTTCTCACCGTAATTGGTGTGCCTGTTAAAATGGCTGTCAGTATAGGTCTTTTGCAAAAGTACATCACCAGTATATTTTTCATTGGTCAAAATTCCTCGAATGGTAGTAGCCGTCCAACGGCCACCTCTTTTTGAAGGGATACCCTTTTGATTAAGATCATTTGCAACTTTCTGTGTACCTTTACCCGATAACACTTCTGCAAAAATATACTTTACAATTTCAGCCTGCTTAGGGATTACTTTCATTTGACCATCAATGTTTTGATAGCCATAGGGTGGGTAGGAAATTTTAAAGGTTCCGTTTTGAAATCGTCTTTGAATGGCCCACTTCGTATTTTCTGAAATGGAAATTGACTCACTTTCTGCAAGCCCACTTAAAATGGAGAGCATCAATTCACTTTCCATTGAACCCGTATTGATGTTTTCCTTCTCAAAATAGATATGAACCCCAAGGCCTATCAGTTTTCGAACCATCTCCAAGCAGTCTGTAGTATTTCTCGCAAATCGGCTGATGGACTTTGTAATAATTAAGTCAATCCTTCCAGTTTCACAGTCTGATAACATTCTAAGCAAGTCAGAGCGGTTTTCCTTTTTCGTGCCACTGATTCCCTCGTCATAATATAAGCCTGCATATTCCCATTCTGGGTTCGCCTTTATGTAGGTCTCATAATGAGCCTTTTGTGCTTGCAAGCTGACTAGCTGTTCATTACTATCTGTTGAAACTCGGCTGTAGGCAACTACTCGTGTTTTTGGCTTAATAAAAGAGTTGGCAAGATTTCCTTCTATTTTCGTTATCTTTTTCATCCTCTCACCTCCTTCTTGGTAGGTCACATATTACCTCTGAAACCCTTATATATCAACGATTTCAGGGCATTATCTCTGCCAAATAAGGGGAGAAAGTTTGGCGGTTGAGTGCGTCTATCTTGTTGAATTCCACTTCAGTTATTAAGCCTTTTTCGAGCATCTTTCTAAGTAATTTTTCTGCCTGGATATAATCAAACTCACGTTGTAACCGTTCCTGTGATACTCTCTTTAGTGCAGTGCTTTTGTCTATAACTTCATCTGATATCTTCGTAACTTTTTTATCCTCGTGCTGATTCACTAGGAATCACCTCCTACCTAATAGCCGTGGGAACAGGTCGAAGTTGAGGATTTGTAGAATTTAATTAAATCAAGGCATAAAAAAAAGAGCCTGCAAGGGAAGAACCCTCACAGGCTACTTAAATTTAATAGTTTAATATTTTATTTGAGAGGCTTGATGAAATTTAAGAAATACTGTTTTTTTACCTGCTCTATTTGATTAATCATACTTAATAAATGCATCCGTAAAGCCTGCCTTCTTAGCTTTGGTAAGCTGTGCCTCAGCATTTGCTTTGTCCGAATATGCACCGATCTGCACACGGTAATATTTCTTTGTCACCGGCCCTGCTGGTTTATTTTCTGTGCTAAGTAACTTCTTCACATCCGCTCGAAAGGTGTCCATACTCTTCCCATGTTTAGGAAACCAGTGCATCACATCCCCATGGTTACTGGCAATGCCTCGTTTATAACCTTCGCTGTGACAGATGATATCCTCCTCACTAAACCCATAGAGTTTGCAAAGATATACACAAAGCTCTACAGCTTCCTTATAAACGGCAGAAAAATACGAGGCATCAGTTAGACCGTCCTCGCAGATTTCAAATCCAATATGAGTATTATTCGCCGTTCCGCCAGCATGCCAACCTCGGTGATTCCAAGGCAATGTTTGATAGGTAGCAATAGAGCCATCTGCTAATTTACCAATAAAGGCATGAAAACAAACTTGACGACCCCCAGGTTTATCTTGATTCCAATGGTTGTTGTACTGGTTCTTTCCTAACAAACCGTCATCTGGTCCAACATATCGCTTAAGCCACGGGTTGTTGGCCCCAGTCGAGTGAACCATGATACCCTTCGGTTTTATTGTTTTACCTGCTTTATAGCAGGCATTGTTCGTAAGTATTAGTTTGCGTAACTTCATTAAAATCACCTCTAATCAAATATTAATTCAATCATATTCCATCACCAGGCTTAGGCGGTTCCTTATCACGTCCATGTAGTTTCTGTAGAACCGATTTTAGGTTTTCTGGGATAGGCAGTCCAATATGTCCAGCATTCTCCAAAATGGATACTCCTTCATTACTTAGGTAGAAAAAGATTACTGCTGTTCGTAAAATGCCACTATTTTCTCCAATACTAACCAAAATTTGTGTATCGATAATATGAGCGATTCCTACCATTATAAAGATGAGCACCTTTTTGAAAATTCCCTTAGCACCGATTTCGCTACACAGTTTTTTATTCGCAATTGCACAAAGGACACCTGTCAGATAATCGATGACCACGAAGGCTACCAGTGCATAGAGAAATCCATCATAACCGCCGAGAAACCATCCGAAAAATCCACCGGCAGCGGCAAAAGTCAGCTGTATCCAATTCCAAGTCTCTTTCATTAAAAACACCTCCGTTTCGAGTATTTGTATATAGAAAAGCACCCCTGCAAATTGCAAGAGCGCTGAATTTTATCTTTATATTATTTGAATTAGGTCATGAATTTGTTGCATTACATCTGCCCTTGGTCTTCCTGTACCAATAGGTAGCCATGTGACAGGTGGTATATCGAATGCCTGGGAGGAATCAAAACTATTAACCATTATAATAATCGCATCAATAGCTTTGCGTATTTCAACGATATGAAATGGCCAATTCTTAACAGCTGTCTTTCCTGCGATGATATCCTCTTTCCAAGTTGCAGGGGACAGATTGTAATAGCTACGAATCCTGTTTATAGCAGTTCGAAGCGTCTGAATATGCGCTGCCTTTACATGTGTCACATTAGCGGTGATGATTTCAAAAGGTAAT
>ENA-UOOK01006434-UOOK01006434.1-fermentation-metagenome-genome-assembly--contig:-NODE-6434-length-11241-cov-3.857411_pt1 | contig 11241 bp, 9 predicted proteins | sample MGYA00245777_ERZ724023 | MGnify/ENA primary metagenome ERZ724023 (study PRJEB28704, sample SAMN03018312) | fermentation metagenome | biome: anthropogenic terrestrial biome; feature: soil; material... | reverse complement strand
ATCCCGACAAAAGTGATTATAAGGAACTGGTTATCAGTTCCTTATATGCTTTTAAAGGGTAAACGGTCGGACAAAAGTCGGACAGCACGAACCCCTCTTATTTTAATAGTCGTGCCCATTTCAACAGCTCAAATAATATCGTTAGTTAGACGAGTTTCACTTATCCGCAGGTTCAGGGATAGGAATACCATGATTAGACTTCACCACCCCAATCACGAAATTACTATGCAACCTCCCGATACTATCAATGACTCCTAAAGTGTTCAACACGAAATCCTGATAATGCTTCATATCTTTCACATAGATTTTCATGAGGAAATCATAATTACCTGAAGTGTTCCAGCATTCCACAATTTCATCTATATCCTTGATTGCAGCCATAAACTCATCCCCCCATCGCTTGCCATGCTGCTTCAGCTCAATGCCACAGAGGATGGTCAGTCCGTTTCCGACCTTTTCAGGATTCACTACCGCCATATACCTTTCAATATACCCCTCACGCTCCAAACGTTTCTGACGTTCAAAAGTAGGAGTCGGTGAAAGATTAACCCTCGCTGCCAGTTCTTTCGTAGCCAACTTGGAATTGTTCTGCAATTCTTTCAGAATCTTCACATCAATATCATCGAGCTTATCCATTTTCCGTTCTTCTTTTAGTTTAAAATAAAGAATATTATTCTGATTTATTCCATAATAATTGCAAATATAGAGAATATTTCCGAAAGAAGAAGATCATTTGTCTATTTTATAATTTATTTCTAACTTTGTTCCCGAAATATTCTATTTGCCTCCTCATCTCAGGAAAAGAGAAGAGGTCATCAATAAGAACAAAAATGAAAAGACAATGAAAAAAGTAATAGGACCTTCAAAATTAAAGACCCAAGTGCTGGGATACCCCCGCATAGGAGCTCACAGGGAACTGAAGAAAGCTTGTGAAGCCTTTTGGAAAGGCCGGATCACGGAACAAGAACTGCAAGATACCGGACGTCAGATCAGACGTACAAACTGGTTAGTTCAAAAGGACAAGGGAATAGACCTGATTCCTAGTAACGATTTCTCTTTCTATGACCAAGTACTGGACATGTGTCTGATGATGAATGCCATACCCCAAAGGTATGAAGATCTGAAAGACCAGAAAACCACACTGTACTTTGCGATGGCACACGGTCTACAGAAAAGCGGCGAAGATGTCATTGCCATGGAGATGACCAAATGGTGGGACACCAATTATCATTATATCGTGCCGGAATTCACTAAAGACCAGTCGTTCGACCTCTTTGACGACAAGGCAGTACGTGAATATGCCGAAGCCCGTGATATGGGCATTCAGACTGTTCCCGTACTCATCGGTCCCATTACTTTTCTATTATCCGGCAAAGAAAAGGGAGAATCCTTTGAGCGATTAGACCTCCTGGATCATCTCCTGCCTGCCTATATCCGACTGTTGACTACCCTTGAGAAGGCCGGCGCTGAATGGGTTCAGATTGAAGAACCCTTTCTGGTCACTGATTTTCCTGAAAAGGTTTCAGAAGCATACCGTCATGCCTTTCAAAAAATACAAGAATCTACCCAACTGAAGATCATTCTGAATACTTATTTCGGAGATCTGGAGGAACATGCAGACCTCGCATTATCCCTGCCTGTGACAGCCATTCATATAGACTTAGTGAGAGGCCCAAAACAAATCCGGCTGCTCCGTCAGATGCCTGCAGATAAGATTGTCTCATTGGGCGTCATTGATGGGCGGAACATCTGGAAAGACGATCTTTCTCAGTCGCTGTCATCGATCCGTGAAGCAGCAAGTTTGCTGGGTTATGACCGGGTATTCATCTCCCCATCCTGCTCTTTCCTTCATATCCCATACGATCTGGAACTGGAGAATAACGAAAAGATCCTGCCTCTTGAAATCAAGAAATGGATGGCCTTCACCCTTCAAAAGACAGACGAACTGACCACATTGAAAGACTACATCAACAATGATACAGAGGCCGTCAAACATTACGTGGCTCAAAACAGAGATCTGAAGGAAAGAGAAGAGTCAGCAAAGGTGCATGATGCGAATGTGAAAGACAGACTCAGCAAAATTACAGATGAAGATTATCATCGCCAGCATCCATACACGGTACGGAGGAAGATCCAGAACGAAAAACTGAACCTGCCGCTCTTCCCTACCACGACAATAGGATCATTCCCTCAGACAAAGGAAGTAAGAAACTGGCGTTCCAGATACCGCAAGGGTGAAGTTTCAGCCGAAGCTTACCGGGAATTTCTGAAAGAAGAGATGACACGATGCATTCATTGGCAAGAAAAGATCGGACTGGACGTACTCGTACATGGCGAATTTGAACGCAATGACATGGTGGAGTACTTCGGAGAACAACTCTCCGGATTTGCATTTACTCAAAACGGATGGGTGCAGAGTTATGGTTCACGATGTGTCAAGCCACCGATTATCTATGGCGATGTCTCCCGGCCACACCCGATGACAGTCGACTGGATCACCTTTGCCCAGTCCCAGACTACAAAGCCGATAAAAGGAATGCTTACCGGTCCTGTCACCATCCTGGAGTGGTCATTTGTCCGTAATGATCAGCCCCGATCAGAGACCTGCAAACAGATTGCACTGGCCATCAGGGACGAAGTCTGTGACCTGGAAAAGGCCGGCATCGGGATTATCCAGATTGATGAACCGGCCATCCGCGAGGGTCTACCCTTACGGAAAAAGGAATGGCCTGTGCACTTGAAATGGGCCATAGACTCTTTCAGACTCGCCTCTAGTGGAGTAAAAGACGAGACACAGATCCATACGCACATGTGCTATTCAGAATTTAATGACATCATCACGGACATCGCCCGTATGGATGCAGATGTCATTACGATAGAATGTTCACGGTCACAAATGGAACTGCTGGATGTCTTCCGCGATTTTCATTATCCCAACGAGATCGGTCCGGGAGTATACGATATTCACTCCGCCAGGATCCCATCCGTAGAAGAAATTGTCCATCTGCTCAAGAAGGCCGCAGTACTCATTGATCCTCAATACCTCTGGGTGAACCCTGACTGTGGGTTGAAAACCCGTGGATGGGAAGAGACCCGGCCATCACTCTGTCACATGATCAACGCAGCCAAGCAAATGCGGACAATCTATTCCCGGGAGACGAGAAAAGGGTGATATCAAGGCAGCCCTCGTCTTACATTCCATAATCCATATAAGGTTCCAGTCGGGCTATTTCAGCAGGAGGAAAATCACGGTCATTTGACAATTGGCGTAAACTTTTTATCGGGCCGTGCAAACGTCGGAAATCATAGATAGCACGAGCCTGATAGAAATTAATGTACGGATGACGGCGGAGCTGGTTAACGGTCAACTGATTGATCTTCAGTTTATGAACTTCGGAGGGTGAAACCTTGAGGAACTTCTCGGCCTCAGGAGGAACGCCCCCGATCTCCTCTATCTGCCTGACACTGTAAAAACCACCCAGCCGGTCACGATAATTGACTATAGCCCGTGCATAGCCACTCCCTATACCTGGTATTTTCTGAAAGGAGGCCGTATCCGAGGTATTCAGGGAGATCTGCTGCCCTGGATATAACTTGACAGGATAGCTGAAGTGTGTGGTATCCTTTCGGCCGCTCTTTTCTGGAAAGCCATTCTCTACCGACGAATAAAGGGATGAGGCTGGAGCATAATCATCTGAAATATGTATATAAGGTTTCAAGACGCGATACTGCTTCTTCGTCAATCCATATAATCGTGCAAAATCTGACGGTTTACGGAAGATTCCCCCTTTAGCACGGTAATGATAGATGCTTCTCACCTGCCATGGTGCCAGCCCCAGATGTAACAGTTGGTCACTATCTGCCGTATTCGGATCAAAGGAGGCCAGGCGCAACTTTCCCAAGGGAAGACGCTCATATCCTTCATCAGAAAAGCTCCTGCTGGAGCCTAAGGATCCGGCATACCGTTGCGACTGTCCAAGTGAATCCGAAGAAGTCAGAGACTGCTTGTTCCGCCCTCCGATAAAGAATACGGCAGACAAAGCTATCACGACAACTATCAGGATCACGACTATAGCCAGCCGGTCACTCCGCTGAAGATAGAAAAAACGGCCTAAGAACAATATTCCCCGCCATTAAAGGTTAAAGACTAAAAGTGGAAAGCGGTTGTTGGTTGCTAACCTGAAAGATCCAACTTACACAATATGGATCAAATACTTTCGAAAAAACGACACAGAAAAATTTGCAAATCATAGTATCAGATTTAAGGTTCTACAGTTATCATCCCTCGAGCGTGCTCCTTCCAACAGTCATGGCCGTGAAGGATACTATAGGAATAACGCAGGAGAAAAGACTATAGTATACCAAGTTGGTGCAAAAAGATAATCAGGATGCACAACGGGCATAATATGCGTACAGCAAAATAATAGAGATTGAACGTTCGGCCCTTGAGTGTTCCCCAGTTAGTATATTCATCCTTCACGATTTTCTTAGGTACGAACCACCCGATAAGGATACACGTTAAGAAAGAACCTAAAGGCAATAGAATGTCAGAAGTCAGATTATTACAAAAATCAAAGAAAGACATTCCAAACAATTTAAGGCTCGGCACCGCTCCACTTGACAAAGAACATAAGACACCGATGATACAGCAGATAATCGTCTCTATCCAAGCCCCCTTCTTCCTGGTCAGATGAAATTCCTCATAGAAAAAGGACGTCCCGATCTCATGCATAGAGATTGTAGAGGTAAGGGCAGCTAGTGCTAGTAACGCATAAAATAAGACCGCGACTATATATCCGATCACCGGAACGGATCCAAAAGCTTGTTGGAACACGTTGGGCAGAGTGAGGAAAATCAAGGCGGGACCACTATCCGGATTAATCCCTACAGAGAAAGCTGCAGGAAAGATCATCAGTCCGGCCAGAATAGCAACTCCGGTATCAATCAATGCGATCTGAGAAGCGGAAGTAGCCAATTTAGACTGACGGTTAAAATAAGAAGCATACGTACAAAGACATGCCGATCCCAAACTCAACGAGAAAAAAGCCTGTCCCAAGGCATCAAAGATGACATGAGGAGTCAATTTTGAAAAATCTGGTTTGAAAAGGAACAGAATACCCCGGGAGGCGTGTGGCAGCAAACAGGAGACGATCACGATCAGGATCAACATGAGAAACAGTAGAGGCATCATGATGCTGGAAGCCTTTTCCAAGCCTTTACGCACTCCTTTGACTACGACAAAATGCGTTAGCAAAAGAAATGCTATCGTCCAGAACACAGGCCGTAAAGGATTAGCAGTAAAACTCTGGAAATAAGTATTCACCTCTTGTGCATTCCCATGAATCTGGCCTAAAATGGAAGCAAAAAGATATTGCAGGCACCAACCGGCCACTACTGCATAAAAGCCCAGAATCATCATAGAAGTAAAAATACCTATATATCCGATGATCCCCCCCGGACCTCCATGCGACATCTTGCGATAAGCCCTGGCAGCATTTGCAGCAGAATGCCTGCCGACAACAAATTCACTGATAATCCCCGGTATACCTAAAACAAGTACGCAACCAATATAAGTCAGGATGAAGGCTGCCCCGCCATCATGTCCTGTCATATAAGGAAATCGCCATATATTACCTAATCCTACAGCCGAACCGGCTGTAGCCAGGATCATTCCTATCTTACTTCCAAATTTTTCTCGTTCCATGTTGTATTACAATTTATCAGGTTATATGCTCACCTTATTCCGAATATTCCACCAACTCTCACTTCAACGAAGTATTATTAGTCAGTCGATAATGATTTCCCCATTATGGTTCATACTTTTTCTATCAGAACACCTTAAACTGATGCAGGAAGATTGCTAAAATCAATAATGGGCAAATGAAACGAACAGCGATCAGATAAACATTAAAGAAACGGGAAGACAGAGTCCCCCAGTTCGTAAATTCATCCTTAACAACTTTTTTGGGGAGGTACCAGCCCAGGAAAAGACACATCAGGAATCCACCTACAGGCAGCATAATATTCCCGGTAACAAAATCAAACCAATCAAATAATGGTTTTCCACCAAAAGTCAGAGCCGTTGATTTGCCCAGAGACAAAGAACAAAGGGCACCAATTATACAACAACTGATGGTAACCAGCATTGCCCCCTTCTTTCTGGAAATATGAAGTTCTTCATATACAAAAGCCGTATTGGCTTCATGAAGAGAAATTAAAGACGTTAAGGCTGCAAGGAACAGCAAGCCATAGAAAAACAACGAGATAAGCCATCTTAAAAAAGGCGCCCCGGAAAAAGCCTCGTTGAAAACATTCGGCAAAGTAATAAATATCAGAGAAGGACCACTATCCGGACTGATTCCCACAGAAAACGCCGCAGGGAAAATCATCAGTCCGGCAAGAATAGCTACGGCAGTATCAATGAAAGCGATCTGTCCTGCCGATTTTGTCAGATTGGTCTGTCGGCTAAAATAAGATGCATAAGTGCAAAGACAGCCCATCGCTATACTTAATGAATAGAAGGACTGCCCCACTGCATCCAAAAAGACATTACCGTTCATCTTAGCAAAATCAGGTTTGAAGAGAAAACTGATCCCCTTTTCAGCTCCTGGCAGCAGGCAAGATATGACAACCACTACCAGTAAAAGGATGAACAGCATAGGCATCATCACTTTAGAAGCCTTTTCGATACCATTTCTGACGCCATGTACGATGACAAAATGAGTGATCAGAAAGGTAATCACCGTCCAGAATATTGGACGGACAGGATTGGCACAGAAAACCTTAAAATAATTTACGACAAAAGTCGGATCACCTTTCAACTGCCCCATAAAGGATGCATATAGATAATTCAGGCACCAGCCTGCTACCACTGCATAATAACCGGTTATGAGATAGCCCGTCAATGCCTGGAAATACCCAACGAGTTTCCAGGAGGTACCATGAGACAAGTTACTGTAGGCCCGGGCTGTATTCGCAGCACCATGACGACCGATAATAAACTCACTGATAATACAAGGTACTCCCAGGATAACTACACAAACGATATAACCCAGTATAAAGGCAGCACCACCATCCTTACCCGTCATGTAAGGAAATCGCCATATATTCCCTAAGCCCACAGCAGAACCTGCCGTAGCCAAAATGGCTCCCAATTTACTTCCGAAACTTGCTCTCTCTTCTTTAGGCATTTTTCAATCTATCAATTAATTTTGTCAAAACACTGCAAAATTACAAAAAATATCTCATTTTTCAAGCAAATAGAAAGCAAAAGTGTCTTCTCTATTAGAATTAAAGTTAAAATTCAAGCTTTCAGGAGTTTTATGGAAATGCCAAAGTTCTCATTATCAGCATATTAAAAGAAATCGGCAAAATACTGACAGATTCGCACTTTTTAATAGGGAAAAGAAGATTCTGAAAAAGAAAAGGGAACTTTAGCATAAAATCCGTTCATTTTAAGTTCTCTTTTTCAAATTCTCTTTTATTTTGAAAACAAACTATTACTTCAATGATTCATTTTCTATCTCATTTTTCAAGGAAAGGGTCTTGTCCTATTACAGTAATTTTTAGAATCCGTTACATTCAGATGACAAAAAAGGATTATTATTGAATGTCATCAAATTGTAACACTTTCTTTACACAGACTTCACATCTCATCTCTATTTTTGCATTTAAAGGAACAAAAAATGTATAAGGAAGAGTCAGCAATAGCACTATCAGATGCAGCATTTTCCAGACAAATGTGTATCATTATGGAAATTATTCCGTTTTTATCTGAAAAGAGGTATTCAGGCAAGAAAGATGGAATGTATCGAGGAGCACAGCCTGTAAAGTACCGGAATCAGAGAAGGGTTGATCCTTCCGAAAATTTTGCTGCAGCCCGGCTCCTCTCATTACTTTAAATAAATGATACCCGTTAAAAAAGCAGGTGTCTTAGAAAAAATAATTGTATCTTTGCATACAGATAATAATAAGTATTTTGATGGATGATAATAAAGCTCGAATACTCGTTGTAGATGACGAAGAAGACTTGTGTGAAATACTCAAGTTCAATCTGGAGACAGAAGGTTACGAGGTGGAAACAGCTAATTCAGCAGAAGAAGCTTTAGACAAGAACCTCTCGTCTTTTCAGCTCCTTTTACTGGACGTAATGATGGGTGGAATGTCTGGGTTCGCTATGGCCAAACAACTGAAAGAGGATCCGGAGACAGCCCATATACCTATTATCTTCTTAACTGCGAAAGATACCGAAAATGACACGGTTACAGGTTTTAATCTGGGGGCTGACGACTACATTTCCAAACCTTTCTCCATCCGTGAAGTACTGGTCAGAATCCGTGCCGTCCTCCGCAGGACCAGGGAAAAGGGGAAAACAGATGAGTCCCAACTCCTCAGTTATCAGGGGCTATTGATGAATCTGGACAAGAAGACCGTTTCTATAGAGGGTAAGAATGTACCTTTTACAAAGACCGAATTTGAGCTGTTGCATCTCTTGCTGAATGAAAGAGGAAAAGTGTTTTCCCGGCAGGAACTGATCAATCGTGTTTGGCCCAGAGACGTAATGGTACTTGACAGAACAGTGGATGTCAATATCACCCGGCTGAGAAAGAAGGTTGGTCCTTATGCCAAATATATCGTAACACGCCTGGGATTCGGTTACTATTTTGATGCATAACGCCGAACCTTCAAGATACATTTCCAGTTAATCGTATTTCCCCTGTAACATCAACCATTGTTGATCCATTATCGGGAAATCCCTACCTTTAATATTCTTGCTCATGCACAAACTATCTCTTGGGAAAAAATTATTCTATAGCGTATTAGCAATATTTCTCGCTTTTGCTGCTGCATTCATCGCGTTCCAGCAAGTGCGCGAGAAACAGTACAAGATAGCCTATTTGAATCAACGACTGCAAGACTATAACGGGCGCATGAATGAAGCATTAAAATATATCGGCAACCATTCAGAAAAAAGCGTTTCCGACTATGTCCACACTCACCCGATAAAAGATTTGAGGGTCACGTTGATTACAGATAAGGGAAAAGTAATCTTTGACAATGTGAATAAAAATTACCGGAAGATGGGGAACCATTCCAATCGCGCGGAAGTCCGACAGGCCTTAGCCAAGGGGGCAAGCACAACAGTAGAAAGAAAGAGCAAGACCCTTCAGCATGATTATTTCTATTCAGCGACTTATTCTCCCAGGGAACATCTGATCATCCGCAGTGCCCTTCCTCACAATAATGAACTGTCCAAATCACTAAGGACTAACCGACTTTATCTCTGGTTTGCACTTGGTATTCTTGTCATCCTGACGACTTTTCTCTATCGATTCATGAACCGCCTGAATTCAAATGTAGATAAACTCCGCACCTTTGCCTACCGGGCGGAACATAATGAGAGCCTGGATGTCGAAGACCTGGCAGCTTTCCCTGATGATGAACTTGGCGAAATCGCAGAAAGGATCATCAAAATGTATAAGAATCTACGCAACACACGTAAGGAACAGGGTATATTGAAACGTCAGCTGACACAAAATGTTGCGCATGAACTGAAGACGCCAGTGGCGAGTATTCAAGGTTATCTGGAAACGATTCTGGATAATCCTAAAATTGACGCTCCTATGAAAGATCAATTCCTCAGACGCTGTTATGCCCAGAGCCAACGGTTGACGAGTCTTCTGCATGATATTTCTACGCTGAACCGGTTGGACGATGCCTCAACCGAAATGTTTGATTTCGAAACGGTAGACATCTCCCAGATGATCAAGGATATTCAGAAAGAAACAGCCTTATCATTAGAGAAACGAAACATGACTTTCATTGATCAACTTCCCGATAATGTCAAAGTCCAGGGCAACCGCTCACTACTCTATAGCATCTTCCGCAACCTCACCGATAATGCGATCTCATACGCCGGTGAGAATACGACTATCCTACTGGAGAGTGAATTACAAGGCAACAAATGGCACTTCACTTTTAAGGACAACGGAGTCGGCGTGGCTCCGGAACACCTTCCCCGCCTATTTGAACGTTTCTATCGCGTAGACAAAGCTGGACACAATATTTGAGAAATTTTTTCGCCTGGACACTTCTCGTTCTACGAATACAGGCGGTGCAGGATTAGGACTGGCTATTGTTAAAAACGCCGTACTCTTGCATGATGGAACGATCAGGGTAAGAAATAATCCGGAAGGAGGCCTTCGATTTGATTTTTCGCTAAAGATATAGTTTTTGAGAAAAGGGAAATCAACGGAGGGAACGCCTCTGGCCATACCCCTTATGAGGATCAGTTTTCCATAAATTTCTTTGTAGCTCTGAGTTGGTGCCTCATCACACTTAGGAATTCCTGACTTTCCTGGAGCACATTAAGATACAGCAGGTTGATCTGCATCTGACTTTCATTGCCTTCCTGCATACGATAAAGGTGCCTCTTCCGGAGAACAGACAGTTTATCCTTACAATCATCCGCCTCAGCCAGAATCTCACGATAATTGTCATAATGACCTGAGGAGATTTCCTTTTCCGTACTTCTCATCAGACTATTGATATGCTGTTGCATAGGTTGGAATTCCTTGACATAACTGTCAGGCAATGGACTGAAATTATTGGCTACATGCTCTCTGATAGGATCCAGCATACGTCGAAGACTATAGAGAAACTGCTGACTCGCATTAGCGCCTAGATGAAACCATGTATTCCGTTCTATAGCTATGTTTGGCGGACTCTTCTTCAGTCCCAACATCTCCTGCCGGCGATATTTCTTCAGATTATTCTGTTCTGCCTTCAACTCTTTGTTTGCATGATGAAGGCTCCTCACATCCTCATTCGTCAATCCGTTGAGTATCTGATTGTATTCCTTTAATGCAAAACGATTCTCAAAACTCTGAGTATGGCTGACCTGTTTCTTCAAGAGATCCCAAACCAGTTCCGGATCTCTGGTACGCATCATCAGACGAAAAGAATCATCTTCCTCAGCCTGCCTCTTTGCCTTTTGCGCATTTTTGCGATTGGTATGAATCAACAGGAAAATGACGAGACACATAAACATCAACTGCACCGGGAAGCCCCCATAATACATGATCAGGCATACCACCGCAGCAGTAATAAATGCCACCCCGGCAGTAATAAACCATCCCCCGATCACGCTCAAGACTCCTGTCACACGGAACACCGCACTCTCCCGGCTCCAGGCCCTGTCTGCCAAAGAAAAGCCCATGGCCACCATAAAGGTAACATAAG
>ENA-UOOK01006432-UOOK01006432.1-fermentation-metagenome-genome-assembly--contig:-NODE-6432-length-11242-cov-8.581657_pt1 | contig 11242 bp, 9 predicted proteins | sample MGYA00245777_ERZ724023 | MGnify/ENA primary metagenome ERZ724023 (study PRJEB28704, sample SAMN03018312) | fermentation metagenome | biome: anthropogenic terrestrial biome; feature: soil; material... | reverse complement strand
TACCCGGAGGCACCCTGGGATCAGAGGCTGACAAAGATAGAACCCAGCGGAAATTATGTATTTACCTATGAAAGAAATGATCACAATATAGGGAGTGATTACGGACTCGGAGCCGGAGTTACTTTTGATTATAAAAAATTCCCCTACCTGACGGCGGAGCTTGGAGGGGGTCTGCAGGTTACCCACCACCGCAGGCCGGTTGCCCAGGCATCGGATATTGGGGCGATGTCCTTAGTGAAGCTGGGCAGCGGTGTTAATCTTCTCGGATATTATATGTATCATGGAGGAACGAACCCGAAGGGCAGATTAAGCAGCCTGCAAGAATCCAGAGAGACCGGATATCCGAATGATGTTCCGGAATTGAGTTATGATTTTCGTGCTCCGATACGGGAATATGGGCAGATTTCGGAGACCTATAAGGAAATTAAGCTGTTTTCAATGTTTATCCGGGATTTTGGCAGGGATCTATGTGATATGCCGGCTTATATCCCGGAGGACAATCCGGTGGATCCGATGAATTTTACGGATCTGAGATATTCCGTCAGGCACAACGGAAAACAGGGGTACGTTTTTGTGAATAACTATGTCAGAAAATATCCGATGGCAGAGCACGCGAGGGTGCGTCTGACGGTTGATCTGCCAGAGGAGAGGATTATATTTCCTGAGATGACGGTAAAGGACAAGGATTACTATTTCTTCCCGTTTCATATGAAGCTGGGAGATGCGGTATTACAGACCGCACTGGCCTCTCCTTTGTGTATCCTTAATAATGATACTGATGCCTATGTGTTCTACACGGACACAGATCCTGCGTATGATATTTGCGGGAGCCTGGGCGATACGAAGGTGATTACATTAAGCAGGGAGGCTGCGAAGAATGCCTGGAAGGTGAAGCATAAGAAGGAGCATTTAATCATCAGTACCTCCGCCATTTTGCAGACGGATCAGGGCATCATGGTAATTGGCAGATGTACCCCGCGGGTAAAGGTCTATCCGGACTTTGCTACGATACCGGAGGGCTGGATCCGATCCGGAAGGGAGGCGGAATTCACGGTATATGAAAAACACATCGAACCCGCAGATGTTTCGGTTACAGCGCGATGTGTCCGCGAAGCCGCGGATCAAAAGGTATATGAGCTGGAGATGGGATATCCCGAAGGGGCAGCAGAGGACTACTTTCTTAAGATAACCTATCAGGGAGATCAGGCTGGGCTTTATCTTGGGGAGGAGCGGATTGCGGACCACTTTTATACCGGCAGAGAATGGGAGATTAGCTTAAGACGATTCGATTTTCCGAAAAAGCTAAAGCTGGTGATTGATCCCCTCTATGAGAACGCGGAGGTCTTCCTGGAGGTATGGCCTGCGATGAAGGAGGGATCCGCCTGTGAATTAACAAGGGCTATAGTGGAGACGGAATATAAAACATTACTTTTCTGATATAAGTTTTTTGGAAAGCATGAATGAATCATTCCGGAGGGGAAAATCATTCATGCTTTCTTACGTTCTTAACGTCTTAACGTCTTAATGAATTAGTTTAATTAATTTACTAAAGGTATTGTAAAACTTTAAATTAGCGATTATAATAGATATAGGATTAAAAACAACATTTTTATCCTGTAAGTGAAAGCATGTAACCATGACAGCTTTTAGAAAAGCGGATATAAATTTCAAATTCATATTCAAAGGAGGAATACAAATGTCTTATTTTAAAGTTGGTAAAATCCAATATGAGGGACCTCAAAGTAAAAATCCTCTTTCATTCAAGTACTATAACCCAGATGAAGTAGTAATGGGTAAGACGATGAAAGAACAGCTTCGTTTCGCTATGTCTTATTGGCATACCTTAACCTATATGGGAACGGATCCATTCGGCGGCACTACCATGTTGCGTGATTGGGATAAGACAGATGATCCGATGGCTAAAGCCAAAGAAAGAGTACATGCAGCTTTTGAATTTATGGAGAAAATGCAGATTCCTTTCTTCTGTTTCCATGATGCTGATATTGCTCCAAGAGCAGAAACCTTAGCAGAGACCAACCGCAGACTGGACGAAATCGTAGCGGTTATTAAGGAAGAGATGGCCCGTACCGGTATCAAATGCTTATGGGGTACAACGAATGCTTTCGGTGATGATAAATTCGTTCATGGTGCAGGAACCTCCTGCAATGCATCCGTATTTGCATATGCGGCATCTCAGATTAAGAAAGCAATGGAGATCACCAAGGAGTTAGGCGGCGTTAACTATGTATTCTGGGGCGGCCGTGAAGGCTATGAAACCTTACTGAATACAAAGACGGATTTGGAACTGGATAACCTTGCCAGATTACTGCAGATGGCAGTGGATTATGCGAAGGAAATCGGCTTTACCGGGCAATTATTAATCGAGCCTAAGCCGAAGGAGCCTACCAAACATCAATATGATTTTGATACTGCAACGGTATTGGCATTTTTAAGAAAATACAATTTACAGGATCACTTCAAGCTGAACATAGAAGCAAACCATGCAACACTTGCTCAGCATACCTTCCAGCATGAATTAAATCAGTGCAGAATTAACGGTGTTCTCGGCAGTGTGGATGCGAACATGGGAGATCCGATGCTTGGATGGGATACCGATCAATTCCCCACCAATCTATATGATACAACGCTTGCCATGTATGAAGTCCTTCTTGCCGGCGGATTTACCAAGGGCGGCTTAAACTTTGATGCGAAGGTTCGCCGTGCATCTTTTGAGGATGACGATCTATTCTATGCTTATATTGCAGGTATGGATACCTTTGCAAAAGGCTTTAAGGTAGCGGCTAAGCTTCTGGAGGACAGAGTATTTGAAGACTTCAAGGAAGAGCGTTATTCAAGCTACAAAGAAGGCATTGGTAAGGATATTGTGGAAGGCAAGGTCGGCTTCAAGGGATTAGAGGCTTATTCCCTTAAGAACGGCGTAACCCCGAACAGATCCGGAAGACAGGAAATGCTGGAAAGCATTCTAAATCAATACATTCTGGAAACAAAATAGTAACTTATAGATCAAGTAATTTGTGCTTTGAAAATAGAGGCTGTTGCAAAAAGCAAATGCAGCAGCCTTTTTAAAATATTTAATAAATTTTTAGTTGAGATTTCAGTTAAATTATGGTATACATAGTTATGTAGTACATAGATAAAATATACATATGGAGGTAATGCTATGAGAAAGTTTGAATGCACGGTTTGCGGATATATTTATGAAGAAGAAGCAGGCGATCCGGATAACGGAATTGATGCCGGAACAAAATGGGAAGATCTGCCGGAAGATTGGGTTTGCCCATTGTGCGGCGTTGGTAAAGATGAATTTCAAGAAATATAAATAGGAAGAATATTTTGGCTGCCCCTTAAGTGAACTCCTTATATGAGTGTAAAGGGGCAGCTTTCTTATGTCTTCTGAGCGTTTCAACCATACATACTCCATTGACATACTAGGATATAGTTATTATAATAAAATTCAGTTCAATAGGCTTTACTATGAATAATTTTATATAGAAAGTGGTATAGGATACATGGAAAGATATCAAGAGATCGAGAGAAGTATTATAACGAAATATCGTAAACCTCTTTGGAAAAAGTTTATCAATGGGGTGAATGAATATAAATTAATTCAAGAGGGGGACAAGATCGCCGTATGCATCTCCGGCGGAAAGGACTCCATGCTGATGGCGAAGCTCATGCAGGAAGTTCAGCGGCATGGAATCATGCATTTCGATTTGGAATTCTTGGTTATGGATCCCGGCTATAATGAAATTAACCGGCAGGTGATTGAAAATAATGCTAAACTTTTAAATATACCGATTACTATATTTGAAACCAATATCTATGATTCGGTGGAGAAAGTGGACGCTTCTCCCTGCTATCTATGTGCAAGAATGCGAAGAGGCTATCTCTATAAGAAAGCGCAGGAATTGGGATGCAATAAGATTGCCCTTGGCCATCATTTTGATGATGTGATAGAAACGATACTGATGGGGATGCTGTATGGCGGGCAGGTACAGACCATGATGCCCAAGCTTCATAGTACGAATCATCCCGGAATGCAGCTGATCCGTCCGATGTATTTGGTAAGGGAAGCCGACATCATTGCATGGGGCCGCTATAACAATCTCCAGTTTATCCAGTGCGCATGCAGGTTAACGGAGGATTGCACCCTTTGTGACAATGGAGGAGGCGGTTCCAAACGTCAGGAGATCAAGACGCTGCTGAAGGGGCTTCGAAAAGACAATCCATATATTGATATGAATATTTACCGCAGTGTGCAAAATGTAAATCTCAAAACAATTATCAGCTATCATAGTAATGAGAAGAGTTATCATTTCCTTGATGACTATGACGGCAGGGGAGGGCAAGGATGCTAAACCAATTTTCAAGAACGGAGCTGCTATTTGGTAGGGAAGCGATGGAGCGGTTAGAGAAGGCCCGAGTCGCCGTCTTTGGTATCGGAGGGGTCGGAGGATATACGGTGGAAGCACTGGCCCGCGGCGGTGTCGGTACGATTGACTTAATTGACGATGATAAGGTATGCCTTACCAATCTTAACCGTCAGATTATTGCGACAAGAAAGACCATTGGGAAATACAAGGTGGAGGTTATGAGAGATCGGATTCTGGAGATTAATCCGAATGCGGTAGTGAATATACATCAATGCTTCTTCACCGGGGAGACAGCGGATCAATTCGATTTTTCAGCGTATGATTATGTCGTAGATGCCATTGATACTGTGTCCGGGAAAATTGAACTGGTAATGCGGGCGCAGGCTTGTAATGTACCGATAATCAGCTGTATGGGCGCCGGTAACAAATTGGATGCAACTAGATTCGAGGTGACCGATATCTATAAGACCTCGGTTTGTCCCCTGGCTAAGGTAATGCGCAGGGAGCTTAAAAACCGCGGGGTAGAGAAATTAAAGGTAGTGTACTCGAAGGAGCCGGTACGTAAACCGAATGAGGATACATCCATCAGCTGCAAAAATCACTGCATCTGTCCTCTCGGAACCGAGCGCAAGTGTACCGCAAGAAAACAGATTCCGGGAAGCAATTCCTTCGTTCCTGCCGTAGCTGGATTAATTATTGCAGGTGAAGTAATCAAGGATTTGGGGCAGGTTCATTGAATTTCGCAGTAAAAAAAGAGACATTGCCGGTTGAAAGTGTCAAAAGCTAATTCGTAGTTACTGTTCACACCCCCAACAAAATCATATCATGAACAAAAAACATGTTCATGATCTTGTCACGCCACTCGGGAAATGCAAGCGAGCTTGCATTTCCTCATTCCGTTTTTATTATAACATGGCATACATGGTGGGTGTGAATAGTAACAATTCATAAAATTAATCTTTTAATAACACATTAATAAGGAGGGATTGCATGGAGAAAATACCTACAAGAGAGGAAGCATGGGAGCTTCTATGTGAGTATAATCAGGAGGAATTCCATCAAAAGCATGCACGCATTGTAGAAGGAACGATGCGATATTTTGCCAGAGAGCTTGGATATCCGGAGGAAGAGGAGTTCTGGGGTCTGGTGGGACTGCTGCATGACTTGGATTTTGAACAGTATCCTGAGGAGCATTGTATCAAATCACAGGAGATCATGAGAAATCGCGGACTGGATGAGCGGATCATTCATGCGACGGCAAGTCATGGATATGGGATAACCGTGGATATCCGGCCGGAGCATGAGATGGAGAAGGTACTTTATGCCGTGGATGAACTTACCGGATTGATCGGTGCCGTTGCGATTATGCGCCCGTCAAAGAGTACGATGGATCTGGAAGTAAGCTCGGTCAAGAAGAAATTCAAAAATCAGAAGTTTGCTGCCGGATGCTCGCGAGAAGTGATTGAAAATGGTGCCAGGATGCTGGGATGGGAATTGGAGGACCTGATTCAAAAAACCATATATGCATTAAGAGAAGTAGAGCAATCAACCGGTCTTGTGTGACCGGAGAGAAGGAGAAACCTGCATAGAATCATTGCGGAGAGTTTGTCAGGGCAAACTCTTTGTGCCATAGGCAGTTTATGCAGGACATAGAAGGAATGATTGGATTAGGGACATTGGTGAATATGGCTTTGGTACTTGTGGGATCCACCATAGGGATTGCTGCCAAGGGCAGACTAAAGAAGAAATACCAGGAAACAATTATGAACGCTTTAGGTCTGGCGGTTATGTTTATTGGGATAAGCGGGGCGCTCCAGGGACTGCTTGTTGTGGAAGAAAATCAGCTGGAAACAACGAATGTGATGCTAATGATTATTTCCCTTGCACTCGGAGGCTTTCTAGGTGAGTGGATTGATATCGAGAAACGACTGGACCAGTTTGGTGAATGGATTAAGAAATCTCTCAAGGTAAAGGGGGAGAAGGGAAATGGATTCGTAGAGGGCTTTGTGAACAGCTCCTTGCTTTTCTGCGTCGGTGCCATGGCAATCATCGGTTCCCTGCAGGATGGCTTGGCGGGAGAGCCTTCTATGCTGATTGCTAAAGGAATCATCGATGGCGTGGTTGCAATTTTTTTCGCCTCCACTTTGGGAATCGGCGTGTTTTTCTCTATCATTCCGATTTTTCTCTACCAAGGTGCCATTACGCTTTCTGCTACCTTTATTGAACCGTTCTTAAGTGATACGCTGATTCGTAATATCTCCTTTGTCGGTTCCGTATTAATTCTGGGAATCGGAATTAACATGATATTCGGAAAGAAAATCAAGGTAGGTAATCTGCTGCCTGCCGTACTGGTACCGATTGCCTATGCGATTCTTATCAAATACATATAGAAAATGGATATTCCTCTGCGGATATGCATATATATTCAACCAATGAAATGTTTATTAACCTGTTTCGATTACGGAACAGGCCTTTTTTTATAGAATCAAAATTTTGCTTTGAGTATCATAAGTCATATAAAAACAATGAACATTCATATCAAAACCTTAAAATGACTTATGACCTCATATCAATTTTAGGGAATAATATTGTAAAATCATTATTGACAATACAAGTATAATTGTATACAATAGAACAAATTTAAATAGATGGAGACGATATTGATGGATCAGAGAAAAGTATTTATTAATCCGTATAATAACCTGCTGGAATTAGAGGAGCCGATTTATCCGCTTGTAGACGTTGAAAAACCGAACACCTTCCGTAACTTGTTTCCATATGACGAGATACCTAAGATTGCCTTCAATGATCGGATTGTGCCGCATCATTTTCCGGATGAGATCTTTATAACGGATACCACCTTTCGCGACGGGCAGCAGTCTAGAGCCCCATATACAACAGAACAGATTGTTACCATGTATGATTATTTTCACCGTCTGGGCGGTCCGAAGGGAATCATCCGCCAGTGTGAATTTTTCTTATATAGCAAAAAGGACCGGGATGCTGTTTACAAATGTATGGAACGCGGCTATAAATTCCCGGAGGTTACTTCCTGGATCCGGGCCAGCAAGAAAGATTTTGAACTGGTCAAGGAGATTGGTATGAAAGAAACGGGAATATTGGTCAGCTGCTCGGATTATCATATCTTTTATAAGATGAAAATGACCCGGAGAGAAGCCATGAATCATTATCTGACGATCGTACGGCAGTGCCTTGAAACCGGGATATCACCAAGATGTCATCTGGAGGATATCACGCGTTCCGATATTCATGGTTTTGTGATACCGTTCTGCAGAGAACTAATGAAGCTCTCAAAAGAATATAATATGCCGGTTAAAATTCGCGCATGTGATACTATGGGATACGGTGTTAATTTCCCGGGTGCGGTTATTCCGCGCTCCGTGCAGGGGATTATCTATGGTCTAATGGCTCATGCAGAGGTTCCCTCGGAATGGTTAGAGTGGCATGGTCACAATGATTTTTACAAAGCGGTCGTAAATTCGACAACGGCATGGCTCTATGGTGCTGCCGGTGTAAATTGTTCCCTGTTTGGCATTGGAGAACGTACCGGCAATACACCGCTGGAAGCAATGGTTATTGAATATGCCCAGTTAAAGGGGACTTTGGATGGTATGGAACCCACCGTTATTACTGAACTTGCAGAATATTATGAAAAAGAAATCGGTTATCATATTCCTTCCAGAACACCGTTCGTAGGCAAGAACTTTAATATTACCCGTGCGGGAATTCACGCGGATGGATTATTAAAGAACGAGGAAATCTATAATATATTTGATACGGGTAAGATCTTAAACCGACCGGTTCGTGTGGCAATATCCAATACTTCCGGTCTTGCAGGAATTGCGCATTGGATAAATTCCTACTACAGCCTTAAGGATGGGGAAGCAATCGATAAAAATGATCCGGTAGTAGTGAAAATGAAGGAATGGGTGGATTCCGAGTATGACAATGGACGAATCACAGTCATTACCGATGATGAGCTGGTAGAGCTCTTAAAGGAAACACAGGAAGCACTGAGAATCCGTTTAAATAGTACGGAATGCAATCAACCGGGTTAAACTTGTACTTGTACCCATTGCATTATTAAGGTGTTACTATTCACACCCACCATGTATACCATGTTATGATTTTGACAAATGATATCCGATAAGGAGTATTTGCATTCGTTGGTACTTTGGCTCCGTATTTTGGAGCCTTATGTACCATTACGTAATGAATCTTAAGCGAAAGCGTCTCCGCATTCGGATACATTTGTCGAAATCATATGATAGACTTTGCCCAGGGTGCGAACAGTAACATTAGGGGTTCCTTGGAGAAACGCAGAAGAGAAAAACACAAGAATTGACAAGTTCCTTTGAAAGACATACAATGGTAAAGGTGTGATTTGATTACTTTAGAGCTGTTATCTTGTGTTTGGTTATTTACCTAATCAGGGAACGGAAATGGAGGACGTTATGATAACAACTGAAAAAATTGAGGCAGCGAAGGAAAAATTCGGTCAGCTGCTTGAGGAACAGTTACGAAGAGTAGAAGAAATGAAGACACAAGGGGATTTTATTGATTATCAATCCCTGGATCAGATTATTATTGGGGTATGCGGAGGCGATGGGATCGGTCCTGCGATTACTGCACAGGCACAAAGAGTACTGGAGTACCTGCTTAAGGAAGAGGTAAAGACAGGTAAGGTGGTCTTTCGTACCATCGATGGTTTAACGATAGAAAGAAGAGCGGCTGAGAATGCGGCAATTCCGCCTGCTGTGCTGGAAGAATTAAAGCAATGCCATGTGATATTAAAAGGACCTACGACAACACCAAGAAAGGGTGACCCGTGGCCGAATGTAGAAAGCGCCAATGTGGCGATGAGAAAGGAACTGGATCTGTTTGCCAATGTTAGACCGGTTCGTATTCCGGAGCAGGGAATCGATTGGACCTTCTATCGTGAGAATACCGAGGGTGCTTATGCCGTCGGCAGCAAGGGAATCCATGTAACCGAGGATCTGGGAGTGGATTTTACGGTTGTGACAAGCCAGGGAACCGAGCGGATTATTAAGGCGGCCTTTGAGTTTGCAAAAGCAAATGGTAAGACCAGAGTAACGGCGGTTACGAAGGCGAATATCATTAAGACAACGGATGGCAAATTCCTTGATATTTTCCGGGAAATTGCGAAAGGGTATCCGGATATCACAGCGGATGACTGGTATATTGATATTATGACGGCAAAGCTTGTAGATGAGAAGAGAAGGAAGGACTTCCAAGTAGTTGTTCTTCCGAATCTGTATGGTGATATCATTACGGATGAGGCAGCGGAATTTCAAGGCGGGGTAGGCACTGCAGGAAGTGCCAATATCGGAAAACGCTATGCCATGTTTGAAGCAATTCACGGCTCTGCCCCCCGTATGGTGCAGGAAGGCAGAGAGCAATATGCGGATCCTTCCAGTATTATTCGTGCCGGTGCCATGCTGCTTAGTCATATCGGTTATCCGGAGAAAGCGGATAAATTATATCGTGCCCTCGACATCTGTACCACAACGGAGAAAAAACTTGTGATTACGGGACGGGACACGGGCGCTACCGGAGCAGAATTTGCAGATTATTTGATGAAAACCATTGAGAAATTGAAATAAGCATTACAAGGTCATAATACCTGCGACATCCTAACAAAACGCACATAAAAAGCAACTGAAAAACAGGCTTTTCACGTGCGTTTCTTGTGCGTTTATCACATCCTTTAAAATATGACTTTTTGAGATACATTTGAAGTAAAATTAAAAATAATTTTTTGGGAGTACTTTAGAAGGAGGAACATTCTTGGAGGAATTTAATCTTCAAAAGGAAGTAGCAGATAAGTATTCCTTACGAGGCCGCGTCTTTACAAAAATCAGAGAGGATATCCTGGCAGGTGTTTATAAAGAAAATGAGGAACTGAAGGAAGCCATCCTGGGTAAGGAGCTTGGTGTCAGCCGGACTCCGGTAAGAGAAGCTTTAAGACAGCTGGAATTGGAAGGTCTGGTTACGATCATACCGAATAAGGGAGCCTACGTAACCGGTATTACGAAGAAGGATATCCATGATATCTATGCCATTCGTTCCTATCTGGAAGGTTTATGTGCAAGATGGGCCTGTGAGCATATTACGCAGGAGCAGATCGAAGCGTTGGATGAGACGATTTATCTGTCCGCTTTTCATGCGCGCAGAGGCCATAACGACCAATTGGTTGAGCTGGATAATAAATTCCATGAACTGATCTATGAGGCATCCGGAAGTAAGATACTGAATCATGTTCTTTCTGATTTCCATCATTATGTAGAAAGAATCCGTAAAGTATCCTTATCAAGTACGAACCGGGCAACCAAATCCATCCAGGAGCATGAGGCAATTTTTGAAGCAATTAAGAAACGGGATGGGGATCTTGCCGAATCCCTGGCACATGAGCATATCATGAATACGATTATGAATATAAATCATATCGACGGAGAAGAAAAAGGGATGGAATAAATGGAAATTTGATATTGAGATTTAGGTGTATAAGAAAAACCAGGTAAAATTCCTTACTTTCTAGGATAGAGAGATAAGGAATTTTTTGGTTTTTGACATTATACTAATAAACTATAGCAGTTTTTGTCAATCATCAAAAACAAAAGTAGTGTGTATTTATGTTACTATTCACACCCCACCATGTATGCCATGTTATAATTTTGACAAATGTATCCGAATTCGGAGACGCTTTCGCTTAAGATTCATTACGTAACGGTACATAAGGCTCCAAAATACAGAGCCAAAGTACCGACGAATGCAAATACTCCTTATCGGATATCATTTGTCGAAAT
>ENA-UOOK01006431-UOOK01006431.1-fermentation-metagenome-genome-assembly--contig:-NODE-6431-length-11243-cov-3.102699_pt1 | contig 11243 bp, 14 predicted proteins | sample MGYA00245777_ERZ724023 | MGnify/ENA primary metagenome ERZ724023 (study PRJEB28704, sample SAMN03018312) | fermentation metagenome | biome: anthropogenic terrestrial biome; feature: soil; material... | reverse complement strand
GACGAACGCACGGTTTACAGGTGGCTGAAAGAAGCCCGGTTGTTGTGCGCCGCTATTCGGGGGCTACGAATAACAGAAGCGGACATGGGTAAATATCTCATTGCCCTATAAGTTGTCAGTAGTGGGGTATGTTTATATGCTATGCTGTATACGATGAAGAATTATGAAAGAGCTGTAGGCGTTGCCTATGGCTCTTTTGTTTGTGGGGTAACACGCCACAGAAAGAGCGCAAGGGGTGGGAGCGGTGGCGAAAGATTTTGCGAAAGGGTTCTACCTTTCGAATGCGTGGCAGAGAACGCGCACAGCGTATTATAAATTCCGTTGCGGTATTTGTGAACGCTGCAAAGGGGCCGGCGACATAGTACATCACAAGACATACATTACGCCGCGCAATATAAACAATCCGCGAATTACTCTTGACTTCGCGAACCTTGAATTACTTTGTCAGGATTGCCACAACAAAGAGCATTTTAAAAAAACAAACAAGCGGTACGCATTCGACGCAAACGGAAAGGTCATACCCCCCGTCCCCCGCGAAAACCGTTAGCCGAGGGAAACCGGAGTATGGGGTACAATTTTACTCCGCAGGCGCGCGCATAACGGGTGTACATGGGAGGGGGTGGGGTAGGCCGAGAAAAGGGGGTGTTTTTATGGCAACAAGGCGGGAGTTAACCAAAGAAGAAAAAATCAAGAAAGAAATATCCCGAATTAAGCGGGCTTTGAAGGACTTAGACAAAAATAAATTAACCGTTGTCGAACCCCTTATCAAGACGGCGGCGTTTATGGCCGTTTCACTTCCGGAACTCGAAGCGACGATAAACGAAAACGGGTTTGTCGTTGAATACAAGAACGGCGAAAACCAATACGGCACAAAACAATCGGACGAAGTAAAAACCTTGCTTGCAATGCAAAAAAACTTATGTACAGCTGTAAAAACGCTTGCGGACATCGCCCCGGCAACAAAGAAAAAAGATAGCCGTTTGAAAGACATAATGGGCGAATAGAAATGCCTTTCGCAAACTACATTTTCGAATACGCCGACGCTATAAAAACGGGGCGCGTTACCGTCGGAAAATGGGTTAAGCTTGTTTATAAAATACTGATTTCGGGCTTAGAAAGCGGGCGTTGGTTCTTTGACGCGCGCAAGGCAAATAAAGCGATTAAATTTATCGAAAACTTTTGCCACCATTCAGAGGGGCGCAACGACCTTTTGAAACTGGAACTATGGCAAAAAGCCATTGTTTCCGCGATGTTCGGCATAATAGACGACACGGGATACAGGCAATTCCGCGAAGTATTTATCATAGTTGCCCGCAAAAATGGGAAGACGCTTTTTGCGGCGGCGATTATAGCATATATGACCTATCTTGACGGCGAATACGGCGCGAAAGTTTATTGTCTTGCGCCGAAGCTTGAACAAGCGGACTTGGTATATGACGCCTTTTATCAAATCGTCAAAAGCGATGATGAATTGGGCGACGAAAGCCTTACAAAAAAACGGCGGTCGGACATATACATAGCAGAGCTAAATACAAGCGTTAGGCGGCTTGCGTTCAACTCCAAAAAATCCGACGGGTTTAACCCGCACTTGGCTATATGCGATGAAATCGAAGCATGGCCGGGCGACGCCGGACTAAAGCAATACGAAGTTATGAAATCCGCACTTGGAGCGCGTCGGCAGCCGATTATATTAAGCATATCGACCGCCGGATATATCAACGACGGAATCTACGACGAACTCATGAAACGCGCTACGGCGTTCTTGAAAGGAAACAGCGAAGAAGCCCGGTTACTTCCGTTTCTTTACACGATTGACGATGTAGAACGTTGGGACGATTTAGAGGAATTAAAGAAGGCAAATCCGAATTTAGGCGTTTCCGTTTCAGAGGATTTTTACATAGAAGAAATCAAAATAGCCCGCATTTCCCTATCAAAAAAGGCCGAATTTCTATGTAAATACTGCAATATTAAGCAAAATTCATCGGTTGCATGGCTTGACCATCAAGACGTAGAAGAAATATCAGGGGGAAAAATCAAGCTTGAAGATTTCGCCGGGTGCTATTGTGTCGGTGGTATCGACCTTTCGCAGACAACAGACCTTACGGCGGCTTCGGTGGTTATCGAGCGGGACGAAAAGCTATATGTTTTTACACAATTTTTCATGCCCCGCGACGGGTTCGAAAAGGCTTGCGAAAACGAAACGGACACAAAGTACGAAATACACCACAAGAGCGGATACATTACGCTTTCAGGGGAACACTTCGTCGATTACAACGATGTTTTTAACTGGTTTATGACACTTCTAAAGAAGTACAAAATACGCCCCCTTAAAATCGGCTATGACCGTTATTCGGTGCAATATCTTGTACAGGACTTAGAAAGAGCGGGATTCCATACGGACGATGTATTTCAGGGGACTAACTTATCGCCGATATTAAAAGAATTCGAAGGCACAATCAAGGACAAAAAAGTTGAAATCGGCGATAACGAACTATTAAAGGCGCACTTCTTGAATGTTGCCGTTCAGATAAACAGCGGTGACGGACGAATGAAACCCGTAAAGATAGAACCACGCTTGCATATTGACGGCTTTGTTTCCGTCATAGACGCGCTTACCATGCGAAGCAAATACCATTCCAAAATAGGACAACGCCTTAAAAACAAACAGAAAGAGGGGGTGAAAAATTGAATTTCCTATCAAGATTTATAACACGCTTCAAACGAAGTATGCACATTATATTCGGTCGAAGCGAAGTCGCCCCGTCCGGGTCGCTACGTGAAAACGAAATCGTCGGAGCGGTGGCAAACGCTATCGCTTCGAATGTCGGGAAACTTGCGCCGCAAGTGGTACGCAAAGACGCCCGCGGCACAACACTAAAAAACGACCGTCTTTCCCGACTTTTAAATATAAGGCCATGTCCGGAAGCGTCTACATATGACTTTCTTTACAAGATGGGTTCAGACCTTGTATACACTTCAAACGCTTTCGCCGTATTGTTCTACAATGACGATTTCACGCAACTTTTACGAATACAGCCGATAACGGTTCGGACGCACAAAATATTCGAGGACGAAGACGAAAATGTGTTTTTCCGCTTTAAGTGGGATTATGACGGCGTGGAATATACCATACCATATCAATTCGTTATCCACATCAAGGCAAGGTACAACAAAAAACGGTTTCTTGGAACGCCGCCGGAAAACGATTTGCAGAACTCGACGGAGCTTTTAGACACCACATACAACGGCATTAAAAATGTTATAAAAAATTCCGCTTCCCTCCGGGGCTATCTGAAATATAACAACTTTATCGACGACGACGAACTAAAAGAAAAAGTTAAGGAATTCAAAGAAGCCTATATGTCGGCAGAAAACGAAGGCGGCATTGCCGGGCTTGACAATGAACTTGATTTCAAGGAAATCACACAGCAGCCCCGGCAAATCCCTATTACGCAAGTAACCTTCTTCCGGGAAAATATTTACCGATATTATGGCGTCAATGAAAAAATATTGAATTCCACATATTCCGAAACGGAATGGAACAGTTTTTACGAAGCCGTTATTGAACCTATCGCGATACAATTATCGCTTGAATTTACATTCAAAGTATTTACCGAGCGGGAACGGGGCTTCGGAAATAAAGTCGTTTTTGTTACAAATCGCTTGCAATATGCGACATTACAAACACGGTCAACGATTGGAAAAGATTTGTTTGACCGCGGCATTATGACGATAAACGAATATCGCGAATTGATGTATATGCCGCAAATCGAGGACGGCGACGTACGCATGATTTCCCTTAACTATGTAAAAGTAGACGACCAAAGCTTATACCAGACAGGCAGAGAGGGCGACGACGAAGGCGGGAACGACCCTCCGGAAGACGACCCGACGGCCAGAATGACGACAAGCTATATCAAAACAAAACTTCGGAGGGGGTGAGAAAATGAGGATTTTTAACAGTATTAACAAGCAGCGACCGAAAGATAACTTGAAAGAGCTTTTAACCGTGAAAAACGAAACGCTAACAAGCGCAGATTTATATTTTTACGGTGATATCGTTTCGGATTGGTGGGGGGCATGGACGGACGCCGACCAATACCCGGAAGCGATACGGGATTTCCTGAAAGAGCAGGAAGGGAAAAACCTTAATATCTACATCAACAGCGGCGGCGGGTCGGTGTTCGCCGGGATTGCAATATACAATATGTTACAACGCCACAAAGGCTTGAAAACCGTTTATGTTGACGGCATGGCGGCGTCCATCGCTTCGGTAATCGCCCTTGCAGGGGACAAAATCATCGTCCCGTCAAACGCTTTCTTGATGGTTCATAAGCCGTGGGCCTTGTGCGCTGGGAACGCCCACGATTGCCGGAAAATGGCCGACGACTTGGACGCTATCGAAACCGGAATTATAAACGTCTACAAAGACCATCTCGCCGAAGGTGCGGACATCGCCGACATTCAAAAAATGGTTAATGAAGAAACATGGCTAAACGGCGAAGAAGCGGCAAAATATTTCGACATCGAGTTATCCGAGCCGAAAGAATATGCCGCAAAAGTTACCGACTTTATATCTGCAAACTGGCAAAACACCCCCGAACCGATTATCAAATCCGCGAAAGCGGTTGATAATAAAGCTTTTGCGAATGTGAAGGCAAAAATAACACGCCTTGCAATAAAGGCAACCTTGAAAGGAGTTTAACAAAATGACAATCAAAGAAATGAAAGCCCGCTTGCGCGCTATCAACGCCGAAGCGGCAAAAGTGAAAGAGGGCGACATCGAAGCCCTTAACAAGTTGCTTGATGAAGCAAGCGACATCGAAGCAAAAATCGACGAAGCGAACAACCGCGCCCGGCTTCAAAAGCTTGCGGACGGTGCGCACGACGACCCCGCCGCCCTTGCAGGGGCCGGCGAAGGTGGAGAAGACCCGGAGGACAGCGCAACGAAGCGCGGAAAGGCACTTATGGCCGGCGGCAAAGTAAAAAGAAAACTTGCCGTTCAAAACACCATCACTTCATCGTCTACCGTGCTTACACAGCACACCGCGCAAGATGTGAAGCTAACCTTTAACGAGGTATCAAGCCTTGTTGACCGCGTTAAAGCTATCCCGCTTCCCGGCGGCGAAAGCTACAAGCGCGGATTTGTCAAAGGGTATGGGATTGGCGGCTATACCGCCGAAGGCGAAAACTACAACGAAGCCGAACCGACTTTCGGGTATGCGGAAATGGCAAAAACCAAAATTACAGCATATTGCGAAGAACCGGAAGAAATCGCGAAGCTTGCGCCCTCTGATTACGATAGCGTTATCGGCAATTCGTCCGAAATCGCTGTGCGTAAATATCTTTCCCGACAAATCCTTGTCGGCGAAGGCGGTGCGGGGAAGCTTTACGGTATCTTCTACAATCCCACAAATGCGGCGGACGACATTATCGACCGCGACACGGATATTTCCATAACCGAAATTGACGAAACCACGCTTGACGAAATCATGTACGCATACGGCGGCGACGAAGACGTGGAAGACGTGGCCGTGCTTGTATTGAACAAAGCGGACTTGAAGGCATTTGCGACTTGCCGACTTGAAGACGGTAGGAAAGCATATACCGTCGTTAACCGTGGCAACACCGGAACAATTGACGGCGTGCCGTACATCATCAATTCGGCTTGCAAGGCAATTTCGGCCGCTACAACCGCCAACGGAAATTACTGCATGGCATACGGCCCGTTGTCGAATTACGAAATGCCCGTATTTTCGGACATGGACATTCAGCGTTCGAACGAATACAAATTCAAGCAAGGCCAAATCGCACACCGCGCCGATATTTTTGTCGGTGGTAACGTGGCAGCGCATAACGGCTTCCTTCGCGTAAAAAAAAAAGATAGCGTAACGGGTGAAGGTGAATTAACCGTAACTTCAACTGCTTCCGAAACAACGACGGGTAATACCGTAATTTCAATAGTGGAAGCATTAGGGAGCGGCAACAGTTACAAATACAAAACAGCGGCAAGCCCGATAATACCGTCCGTCGGTGATGTTTGTTCCTCTGGCTATACCAATTGGAACGGTTCGGACGAAATCGCCGCAGAGAGCGGAAAAACAATCGTCGTTGTCGAGGTAGACGCCGAAAACAAGGCGGTCGCAATCGGAACAGCTATTGTCGTATCGAAGGAGTAAACGGGAGGGTATGCGATATGGTAACACAAGAACTTCTTAACGCCGCAAAAATACGCGTCAGGAAGACCACAAGCAACATACTTGACGAGGACATACGGCAGCTTGCGGAAGTCGCCATACGCGACCTTGAACGTATCGGTGTAGCCGACTTTTACTTGTCGGCTTGCACCGACCCGTTAATCCGGGAAGCGATAATCACTTTCGTAAACGCAAACTACGGGGCGAACCCGGACAAAGAAAAGCTAATGAGTGCCTACGATATGTACCTTATCAAGATAAAAGGGGGCGGCTACCGTGTGCGATGATATTATAACGCTTGTTTGGCAAACAGAGGACGGAGAGGAAAAAACCGAAGTTATGGCTTCGGTCGAAAGCGTTAGTCAATCCGAATTTTTCGCCGCCGCGCAAACAGGGTTCAAGGCACAATATAAAGTATCGTTTTGGGAAAACGACTACGACGGACAACCCCTTGTCGAAGTCGGGAACGGCCGATACACCGTCTACCGTACATATTCGCGCAACGACCAAAAAATCGAATTGTATTTGACGGACAAAGCCGGGGTGTAACCATGGCAAACGCTATCGACATTGGCGACTTTGCAAAAACACTTGCCGCCGAATTAAACAAATATACCGAAGATATCGCCGAAGGTGTAAAACAAGCAACCGACGAAACAGCGCAAGAACTTTTGAAGAACACAAAAGCCGACGCCCCGGTCAGAAAAAGAAGGTATCAAAAAGCGATTTCGATTAAAACGGTATTTGAAAACGACCTTGAAAAGCGGGTTCGGTGGTATGTGAAAGCCCCGCATTATAGGTTATCACATTTACTTGAAAAAGGACACGCAACGCGAAACGGCGGTCGCGCCGCCGCCTATCCCCACATTGCGAAAAACGAAGAAACCGCAAAAACAAAATTTGTCGAGCGGGTCGAAAGGGTGGTAAAGAATGGCGGTAAATAAAGAAATCGAAGATATGCTTTCCCCGGTCGGGCTTCCTCTTGCCTACCGCCAATTCAAGCCATACAAAAATAAACCCGTTCCGAAGCCGCCTTACCTGATATACATAATCGAACGTGAAAAAGGTAGCGGCGCAGACGGAAAAAACCTTGTAAAAGAAAGAACCGTAACGATAGAGCTTTACAGCGACCGAAAAAGTACGGAACTTGAAGACAAGGTGGAAGCTGCCATATCTGCTTTTGAATTCGACAAATACGAAGACTACATCGAGGGCGAAAGTTTGTACATGGTGTCATACGAAATTATTATCTATCAAAAAATTAGGAGGTAGAAAAAATGGAAAATAAGAACAATGTCGAAAGTATTGTGCTTGGCAGCGGAAAGCTTTACTTCGATGAATTCACCGGGGCGATTCCGGAAAACGCCACAATCGAAACCGACGCTAAACTTCTTGGACTTATTCAAGGGGGCGCAACGATAGAATACAAGCCCGAATACTACAACGCCGAAGACGATTTCGGCTTAGTGCAAAAAACCGTTGTCACGAAAGAGGAAGCGACATTAAAATCGGGCATTTGCACTTGGAACGGGAACACATTGAAGACAATGTGTTCGACCGCACGGGTCACAGAAACAGCCGAAAAGCGTACCGTTAAAATCGGCGGGAGCGGCAAGGACGACGGGAAACTTTATGTCTTGCGCTTTGTGCATAAAGACGCAAAAGACGGCGACGTGCGCTTAACCATCGTTGGAAAAAATCAATCGGGATTTTCTCTTGCGTTTTTGAAAGACAAGGAAACCGTCATTGACGCAGAATTCAAAGCCGCCCCGCACGACACCGACGGAACGCTTATCATCTACGAAGAAACAATTCCACAGGAAGAACCCCCATTAGAGGGGTAGGAGGTAAAAACAATGCTTGACTATACACAACGCGAAAAAAAGTTTTTACCCGTTAAGCTGATTGACGGCGAAACACTTTTCCTTTGCCCGCCCAAAAAGGGGCTTTATACGAAGCTTGTTTCTCTCGAAGAAAAACTTAACGCTACCGAAGAAGTCAGCGAATTATACGACGAAGTAACAAATCTAACCGCCGCCATTCTTTCGGACAATAAAGCGAAAACGGCCATCACGCCGGAAAGGGTTGACGAAATTATGGATATCGAGGATATGGCTTACCTTATCTTTGAATATTCAAAATTTGCGCAACAACTCATAAAAAACCCAAACTAAAAATACCACATTACCCACAGTCCGGCGGGGATGTGGTTTTAAGCTACGATGTGTACACTTATCCGGAAAAACTGGTAGCGGACTACGCGCGAATTAACTTTTTAGAAGTTGAGGAACTGCCGATAGACGTTTACTTGTTGTATATGCGCGACGCTTTTATTTACAACAACAGCAAAACAAAAGAGGGTCGCGAATATCTCGAAAAGTGTTGGCGATTGGAGCAGACGAAGCCGGACAAACAAGCCTTACGGCAAAAATTCAGGAAGGAGGGGTCAAACAATGTCTAAAAACATAAAAGGCATTACAATTGACATCGGCGGCAATGTAGAACCGCTTAATAAAGCTCTTGCAAGCGTGAAATCCGAAAGCCGAAGCATACAACAGGAGTTAAGGGCGGTAAACACGCTTTTAAAGTTTGACCCCTCCAATTCCGACGCATTGGCACAAAAACAAAAGCTTCTTGCCGAAGCGGCCGACAAAGCAAGGGAAAAACTCAACTTTTTAAAACAAGCGCAAGCCGAAATCGAAGCGCAATTCAAAGCGGGAAATATGGGCGAACCCGAATACAGAGCGTTTCGAAATCAATTAACATACGCCGAAGCAGATGTGCGAAAAGCGGAAAAAGCAATAGATAATTTCGGTAAAGAATGCGAAGACGCCGGGAAAGACGCAAAGGGAGCGGGCGCAGACAGCGAAAAAGCCGGAAAGAAAGCGAAACAATCCGGCGACGACGCAAAAGACGGCGGGAGCGGATGGGAAAAATTCGGTAGCTTAGCGGCGGGAGCGGGGAAAATAGCGGTCGGCGCAGTTGCTACGGCTTCGGTTGCCGCAGGGGCTGCAACCGTGAAAATGGTAAAAGAGGTAACCGGGTCTTATGCGGAATATGAACAGCTGGTCGGCGGCGTAGATACGCTTTTCAAGGACAATTCCTTAAAGCTTCAGGGCTACGCCGATAACGCCTATAAAACGGCGGGCCTTTCGGCTAACGACTACATGGAAACCGTAACGTCATTTTCTGCAAGCCTTATTTCATCCCTTGGAGGGGATACGGGCAAAGCGGTTGAATACGCCGATATGGCTATTACGGATATGTCCGACAATGCCAATAAAATGGGTACGGACATGGCGTCAATACAAAACGCATATCAAGGCTTCGCAAAGCAAAATTACACCATGCTTGACAACTTGAAATTAGGGTACGGCGGCACAAAAAGTGAAATGGAACGCTTACTTGCCGACGCGCAAGCTATTTCAGGGATTGAATATGATGTATCTTCCTATGCCGATATAGTTTCCGCAATCCATGTTATACAAGAAGATATGGACATCGCCGGGACAACGGCATTAGAAGCCGAAGAAACGATTTCGGGGTCGCTCAATTCTTTTCAAGGGGCATTAAAAAACCTTGTAACGGGATTCGGCAACGCCGACGCCGACATGGCGGGACTAACAAAAAACCTTGCAAGTGCATTCCGCGACGTAGTAAAAAATATCGTTCCGGTGCTGAAAAATATTGTTACAGCCCTACCGGAAGCGATAAACGAAATAATGGCAGCCGTCAGCGAAATATTACCGATACTTCTTGAAACCGTAACGGAAATATTCGGGCAAGTCTTAGAAGCGTTGTTGAAATTATTGCCCGAACTAATCCCCGTTATAATCGACGCCGTTATGTTAATTGTACAAACAATAGTTAACAACCTTCCGTTATTACTCGACGCGGGATTGAAAATAATTATATCGCTTATAAACGGAATTGCACAAGCACTTCCGCGGATTATACAAGCCATCGTGGACATAATCCCGAAGTTAATACAAGCCATCGTGGATAACTTACCACTTATCATTCAAGCGGGAATAACGCTCTTATTATCCCTTACACAAGGGCTTATAGACGCCATACCGCAGCTTCTTGACGCATTGCCAACCATCATAGAAGCGGTATTAAATGGAATTTTGGAAGCTATCCCGCAGCTAATAGACGCAGGGATACAGCTTTTTACCTCACTTGTGGAAGCCCTGCCAACGATTATAACAAAAATCGTTGAAGTGTTGCCGCAGATAATTACAAGTATAATAACTACCCTGATGAACAACCTTCCCAAACTTATAGAAGCCGGAATTAAGCTATTCTTGGCAATCGTTACGGCAATGCCGACGATTATAATTGAGATTGTAAAATCAATCCCGCAAATCGTACAGGGTCTTGTAAACGGAATAATTACGTCTATTCCAAAAATGATTGAAGCGGGAAAAAAGCTCTTAACATCGCTTCCGCAAAAACTCCCCGAAATTATTTCGCACATAAAAGAGAAGTTGGGCGAAATGTTAAGGAAAACCAGAGAAGCAATAACCGACTTTATCCCGCAAATGGCGAAAGCCGGGAAAGACCTTATCGAAGGGCTTTGGAACGGGATAAAAGACGCGGGGGCGTGGTTATGGGACAAAATATCGGGCTTCTTTGGCGGCGTAATGGACAAGATAAAAGGATTTTTCGGTATCAAATCCCCGTCAACATTATTCCGGGACATGATAGGAAAAAACCTTGTCAGAGGAATAGAAGTCGGCGTGGACGTAGAAACGCCAAACCTTCAAGATAGCCTTGAAGACAACTTGGGAAGCGTTACGGCGGGCCTTAAATCAACGCTTGCGCTTGAAACCTCAAAAGCAAGCATAAATCCGACCGTATCAGACGGGGCCGCACATCTTGGCGGTATCAGCTTCAACATAGAAAAATTCGTTAACAATACGGAAAAAGATATGCGGTTAGGTCTTCAGGGATAGGAGAAGACGGAGCCAACTATTCGTTTGCCGGAATGGCTAAGACTAAATTAAACCGAGACAAAGAAAATATATACGCTGATATCAAAGA
>ENA-UOOK01006430-UOOK01006430.1-fermentation-metagenome-genome-assembly--contig:-NODE-6430-length-11247-cov-7.633846_pt1 | contig 11247 bp, 10 predicted proteins | sample MGYA00245777_ERZ724023 | MGnify/ENA primary metagenome ERZ724023 (study PRJEB28704, sample SAMN03018312) | fermentation metagenome | biome: anthropogenic terrestrial biome; feature: soil; material... | reverse complement strand
GGCATTTCTTAGAAAGGACTTCTTAGGCATGGATACCGAAGCACTTGTTAGCTCGTTGAAGGGCAAACTTATCGTTAGTGTGCAGGCCTATGAAAATGAGCCACTGCGTCGGCCAGATATTATGGCTGCTATGGCACTTGCTTGCGAGCAGGGCGGCGCAGCAGCGATCCGTTGCCAAGGCATCTCAGATATCTCTGCTATCAAAGGACAAGTTACAGTCCCTGTTATCGGCCTTTGGAAAGAGGGGCATGAAGGTGTCTACATCACCCCGACTCTGCGTCATGCGCGTGCCTGTGTGATGGCGGGCGCTGATGTTGTGGCTTTGGACGCATCTGATCGACCAAGGCCTGATGGTCGTAGCTTTGAGGAGACGGTTGCAGCGCTTCGAGACGAAGATGTTTGCCTCATGGCTGACTGCCGCTCAATCGAAGATGTCCGTCGAGGTTTTGCGGCTGGTTGTGATATTTGCTCCACCACGCTTTCACATGGAGTAGCTGCAACTGATTGCACTATGGCAGACGGTCCCGATATAGCGCTACTAGAGCAGGCTGTCAGTGAGTTTCCTGATAGGCCAATTGTGTGTGAAGGTCGGGTTCACACACCTGATGATGCGAGAAAAGCTATGGATGCAGGAGCTTGGTCGGTTGTCGTAGGAACCGCTATCACGCATCCAACATCAATAACAAGTTGGTTTAAGAGCGCCCTGGAAGAAAAATAAGCTTGCTTTAATATCTGTAGTAGATCATTTCATACTAAGAAGTTACTGGTTGTGTCCGGATTTTTCTGTAAATTGCCCTTCAGGCTGATCACAGTCTAGCTTGCCTGCTTCATTTCATCCATCCCCGTTTTGCCAAGCATCTCGATTCCGGTGGTGTCCTGCTTTGTCTTTAGCAGATCCATATCGAGATATTTTCTGCCGGTGACCCATGTCTCGCTTTGCTCCATACAAAGGGTTGCCACCAACCTCAGCATCGCCGCTTCATTGGGGAAGATCCTGATGACGCGGCTGCGACGACGCAGTTCCTCGTTGAGGCGCTCTATGGAGTTGTTGGTCCGGATACGCTTGCGGTGTTGTTGTGGGAAGGCCAGGCAGCTTAAGCATTGCTCGATGTCTTCTTCAATCATGTTGGCCACCTTCTCGCAGATATGCTTCCATGTGTCTGCCACTCTCAGAGCTTTGTTGATGGCTACCTTCCTCGTCGATTCGGCGAAAATGGAGTTGATGTCTGCGGCAAGCTCAGAGCGATACTTAAAAGAGACCTTACCCATGCAGTCTCGTACGAAATGTACCTGGCACCTCTGCCACGCCGCACCTTGGAAGTAGCGTGAGATGGCTTCTTTGAGCCCGGCATGGGCATCTGACACAACCAGTAAGACACCTCTAAGACCTCGGCCCTTAAGTGAGCAGAAAAGATCCTCATAGGCAGGTGCAGACTCGGTATCCGCCACAACTGCGTCAAGTATCTCGCGCTTGCCGTCGTCTCGGATAGCTGTGACTATGAGCATACCTTCTGAGATAACGCTTGCGGCCTTGCGAACATCTTTGTAGATGGCATCGACAAACACATACGGGTAGCTGTGGCTGGAAAGATCGGAGGCTTTCCATGCCGTGACTTGTTTGTCCAGAGATCCGCACAGCTCGCTTACCGTCGACTTCGAAAACGGTGTGCCACAGAGCTGCTCGGTGATATCTGTCACCTTGCGGGTGGATACTCCGTCTACATACATTTCCATGATCGCCAAGGTGAGTGCCTTCTCACTCCTTTGAAACCGGTTGAAGAGTTCGGTGGAAAAAGAACCATCGCGCGCCTGTGGTACCGAAAGCGTGATGGTACCCACCTTGAGCTTCAACATGCGGGGCTTATAGCCGTTCCTCATGCCGGTTCGCTTCTCGCTACGCTCGTAGGGTCCGGCCCCGAGATAGGCGGTCATCTCCGCTTCTAGGAACTGCTGGAGCACATCACGGACGATATCACGGATGAAATCTTCCGAGTCGATGAGTGCAGCTTGTGTAGCTGCACGCTTGCCCGTAAGTGCAGCTTGTACAAACTCGCTTCTGCTCGTACCATTTGGTGTGGCCATCGTTCCTCCATTCGTTGTTTTCTAATGACAAAAACAATTCTGAAGGACGGTGGCCAACCTTTCCAGTAGGTCATCCTTTATCGGAATTTACAGAAACTTTGGGACATGACCGGCTCAAGAACGAGTTCTTCTATTACCGCGCTCGGAGCAACGTGGCAACAAGTCGGTTCATCGATAAACTCGACCGCTACATACACTACTACCTTGAGGAGAGAAAGAAGGAGTCATTGGGCTGGCTCAGCCCAATGGATTACAGGAAGAGCCTAGGTTTGATGGCCTAGATATCTCCAGTGCAAGGGGTGCATACCCCACACTCCACACCCTCCTTGTCCCATTTGGTCAAGGATTCCCACCGCAATCCTATTTATCGGAAAAATTAGATGACAAACACTCATGAGGTGAATCGCTAGAAAACTTCACTTTATGCTATTTATAAGGATTTAATAACAAAACTTATACAAAATGACTTTAGGACTTTAGATGTCATTATTACACTGCTTTTTTGATGCCTTTTATGAATATAAAAGCACCCTGCTTTATGCCTAAATTTAGCCATAAAGCAGGGTGCATATAAAGTGTCCACATTTAAAAAGATGTTTATTCAACAAATTTTGCTATGCAGCAGATTTGACCTCATCTGCTATTTTCTGGTCATTTCCCTCGAAGCGTTTGTAGGCCCATGAGGTAATAAGTGGAGTGACAATAGCTGTAACGATCGCACAAGCAGCCACTTGTGCTGTAGCTACATTAAGAACATCCCCACCATAGCGTGCCTCGTCGACAGATGCCATAGCTTTTGGAGTTGCTACATTCGCACCAGCGCAGCTCGAAATTGCAGCACCCGCAACGCCAGTGCCACCAGTAAGCCGATCAAAGAAGATGTTAATGACTGCCCCAAGGACCGAACAGATAAGACCCAGAAGAATGCCTGGCAAACCAGCGGCAACAAGTTGGCCTAATGTCATGGTAGAACCCATTGCAAAGAAGATAACGATAATTAAGCCCGGGAGCATAGTAGAGAACTTCTTCTTTAGAGTTGGAAATGTGTTGCCCAATATAATTCCGACTATAATAGGAAGAACTGCGCCTAATAAACTCCAACCAATAGGAGCCTGTCCCGCAGCACCGAGGACAACCATGGTAACAGGCGGGCCAACAACTAGTGTCGTTATTGCAACTGCACCGCGCTCAATCTCGTTTCCGTAATCGCCCATAAGACCTGCATACATGGCGTTATTTGCTCCTGTGCATGCCGCAAGAATAACCATCGCTGATAGACCAAAGAAGTTATTTCCCAATGCATACAAAACAAATAGTGCCAATACTATAGTGAAAACGTTCTTTATAACAATCAGAATTGCACCACGCATAGCGGCTTTTGGCGCACTGTCAAATGAAATGGTAGTACCAATTGCAAGTAAAAAAGCACCGACAAGTGGGCTCGTACCATTAGTTGTCATTGCAGTTGTGAAACTTCCTAGAGCAAAAACTTGAGGAAAAACAGTGTTGATAATACAACCTAAAAGTAATGGGACAAGAATATTAGACCCTGGAAGTTTTCCAACTTTTACCCAAAAGCTATTCTTTTTACTGGCAGTCATTGCTGCAGTTTCAGCCATTAGCCAATCCCTTCAATGCAGTTTGGATAAGATAAGATTTCTTAAAAGCTGCATTAACCGTCCATCACAATGCCGCCATCACAATCACCAACTTCACCATTAACAAAGCTAGCAAGATCAGATGCAAAAAAGAGGACCATCTGGGCTGGCTCAGAGGCTTTTGCGGCACGACCGAGCGGGATTATGGATAAGACTTTTTTGTTCTTTATTGGGTCATCTTGAAGCTCACTGGTCATGCTGGTAATAGTAAAGGAGGGGCATACGGCGTTGCACGAAATACCATATTTTCCACCCTCTTTAGCGACCGCTTTAGTCAGGCCATTGACACCAGCTTTAGAAGAGGCATATGCAGCTGTACCCAGCAAACCTCCTCCTATTTTACCTGCAACGGAGGAAACGTTTACGATACGCCCTCCCCCACGCTTCTTAAAGTACGGGAAAATGGCACTAGTAACTGTAAAAGTACCTGTAAGATTTGTATCGATTGTTGCAGCCCACTCAACGTCATCGATCTCTTCAAAAGGTTTAGCGCTAATTCTGCCTGCATTGTTTATTAAAATATCAATGCTTGGTACTTCATCTAATATTTTCACAATTGTTGCACGCGTCTCTGCCGGTTTACTAATATCGAGCTGATAAAAATAGTTGCCCTTTCCAAGTACTTCGTTTACAAATTTCTGCCCCTTTTCTGCATTACGGGCACAAACGACGACATGGCCACCTCCAGCCACGATGCCTTTTGAGATTTCAGCTCCTATACCAGCTGAGCCACCCGTAATAAGAGCAGTTTTGCCACTAAAATCAAAAGCCATTACTTTCCCTCTCTCTTTGGATGCCACGCACATAAAAAAACACATATAAATAATACGTTCATATCGTTTAATAGAGTCAAATAAATAAAATAAAAAATTCTTTAAAATGAATTTTTAATACAAAAATATTTATTATAATTGTATTGAAATTAGTGTTCATTTTTTTAAATTATATGGGTTTGAATGAAAAAAATTTATTTACACACTATTTAATATCCATAATTCTTAAAATTTGAAAGAATTAATCCAAGATATAATTGTTTAACTATGCACACTAAAGACACAAAAATAATAAACGTAAGGCCATCATACTAAAATTTTTTTAATTTTTCTTAAAATCGTTCTGATAATAGGTTGATCACATGCGGTACCCAGTACTAAAAAAGTCTACAGAGTAACCATTAAGAACTAATAATCTTATAGGAACAGTCGAGACTATTTGATTTACAAAAGGAACTTCCTACTGTCCGAACAGAAAGCAATTACTTCATCACACTATAATGCTAGGAAATTCTCATGGTCTTATTCTTCACGTCTATATCAGGCACTATCACTTCTTCAATACTCTCTGCATCGTGCGTATTTTTCGCAGCCGCCACCCGGTCTTTTACCATAAGAAAGCAGTAGGCCACAATCTCTCTGGCAGATTATGCATTCGTGAGACTTTGGATGAATTCCATATTTGCTCACGTTAAGGGCGCACGCATCACCGCCATACTGAGGATGTTCCAGAGTTGCCTGTAGCATTTTGACGGCCTTCCGATTTTTTTCTCACGAAGTCTGATTTTATCTGCATTAATGAAGCATATCGAATACAATGCTCTCCGCTAAAACATCAAGGACAGAACAGGCATCGGAAGGCCGTCGCTCGTCTAGCTATGAGTATCCAACAAGCCGAAAAGATCTCTGCCACAGCAGAACCCAAAAAACCAAGGATACTCGCGTGCGACGCATGCGTCATTTATCAGCTGTGTCATGCTGTTCGATGTGCCGCTCATGCCAGTCATTATTAGGCATCCCAGGCGCAGTAGCATTATTACACTTACACCGATGTCCATGATGCCTGCCACATCCCTCGTGACGGCCTTCGTGATGATGCCAGCTATTAACGCATCTATCTTCAATACCATAGCGGGCTAAAAGCTCTTCCCTTACTTTTTGGTGTTTTTCAAAGTCATCACGGGGAAATCGCAGTTCATAGGCCTCAATGATGCGGCCAAGATAGCCGCTAAAGGTCGCTAGTTCCTCATCGCTGAGACAGTCGAGTACCTTAGTCGTCTCTGCCGCATCTCCCAGCACAACATCTGCCTCCTTCAACCCTGGGTCTGTCAGTTTAACTACCATCGTACGGTTATCCTTTTCAGACGGCTCTCGCGTAATATAGCCGTTTTTTTCCAGCTTAGAAAGAAGCTCTGCGAGAGCTTGCCTGCTCATATCCAACAAATAGCTAAGCTCTTTTTGCGTAAGCTCCGGTTTCATTTTGAGAAGAAGCAGAACTCTCCCCTGTCCTCGCCGAGGATCATAGCCTGTTTCTCTGCGTGCGGATTCATAAAAGGATGCATGACGCATAAGTAGCTCCAACTGCCTTAGCTGCTCTACGACAGTTTCTTTTTCTTCTTCCATAGACATCTCCCTTTGTCGGCAGCTGACAACAGCTGCTATTCCTCATATATTTCGTCAAGCACCTGACTAATAATGGTATAATGCCTTACTTCTATATTGTCAAGTACCTGACTTAAAAAAGGGTAAGAAAGGGTATCACAAACCCGTGGCTATGTGTTGAGCTAAGATAGAGCTGTCCAGTAACCAGCCGATGCCTTTGGCAAGCGTCGGTTTGAGAAGGGTTTGATTCAATGCGCAACTAGCGATGCCCTTGAGGCCACCCATATATCACGTTCATTTGACTGACCATGTCAGCTTGGGTGCCATTGACATATCGTGCATGCGCTTGAACAAACATACATATCTCGCCTGTAACGACACTTCTCCTTATGATGATGCAGTAACAACCAAGCCGACTGGTCTTCGTAGCGAAACAGAGCCAGCTCCATGCAGCTTAATCTCTCACAAGTTACATTTACCTATCCAGAATCTGCTCAGCCCATTCTTTCTGATATCACCCTATCCCTTTCTTGCGGGTGGACAGGAGTTGTCGGCGATAACGGCTCGGGTAAGACCACACTTGCAAAACTCATATGCGGTAGCCTAAGCCCAGACGCAGGCGCCATCACCCACAGCCTTGTTTGCACCCTCTGCGCGCAAGACGCAACTACCACCCCTGATCAACTCTTTGATTTCGCCTCAGCCTATGACCAAGAAGCAATACGCCTCCGATCAAGTTTAGAAATCGCAGATGATTGGCCGTGGCACTTTGATGCTCTGTCGGGAGGCGAACGCAAGAGGGTTCAGATTGCTTGTGCCCTATGGAGTAGGCCAGACGTTCTTGTAATGGACGAGCCGACAAATCACGTGGATGAGACAGTCCGGCAGGCGATCAGCCATGTGCTCTCCTCGTTTGATGGCATAGGCCTGCTCATTTCGCATGACCGATACCTGCTTAACCAACTCTGCAGCAAGTGTTTGTTCATAGCACACGGACAAGCAACCTTACGGCAAGGCAGTTGGTCTCAAGCGTCTACACAGGCAGAATTAGAGCGAAAAGCCACGCGTACTATGTGTGAAAACGCTCAACGTGAGCGCAAACGTTTGGAAGATGAAGCGAGAAGGAGGTGCGAGGAGGCCTCCAGGAGCGCTTCCAAAAGAAGTGCACGACATGTAAACCCACAAGATCGAGATAAGATAGGCAAAATTAAACTAGCTATCTACACCGGCAAAGACGGGATAGCCGGACACCTGAGCTCGCAGATGCAATCTCGCCTCCACAAACTCAACAAGCAGGTCGATTCGACATTCGTTGAGAGACGCTACGAAGCAAAGGTATGGTTTGATTCGAACGTAAGCCAACGTAAAACCCTGATGTGCCTAAAAGCTAGCTCTATAAAGATGGGAGACGGACATCTGCTGAACACACCAGCCCTCTCGATAGGCAATACAGAGCACATCGCCCTCATGGGCGACAACGGCGTAGGAAAAACCACGCTCGTGCACAAAATCGTCAGCGTGCTAGACGCAGATACACGAAGCTGCTATGTACCCCAAGAGCTGGACGAAAACCAAATAACGACAGTAATGGAAAGACTGCACGGGCTTGGAGAAAAAAATTTGGGTTTTGTCCTTTCAGCCGTGGCACAACTGAACTCAGATCCCAAGCGCATACTTGATAGTGGTCAACCTAGTCCAGGAGAAATGCGCAAGATAATGCTTGCCCTTGGGATATTGGACAGGCCTTACATCATCATTATGGACGAGCCGACAAATCATCTTGACCTTAGCTCGATAGAGGCACTCCAAAGGATGCTTTCAGATTTCCCAGGAGCTCTCTTGCTGGTCTCCCACGATACGGAGTTGCTCCAAGCAGCTACCTCCATACAATGGGAGATCTCACGGAATACGAGCGGAGACGCCACGCTATGCGTGCACCTCTAGTAAAGGCTGCGACTTTTGAAGGCAGCTGCAGACAAATAGAAAAACATAGCCTCGATAAGTTAGGAATCGAGACTATCCACCATTAAACATGAAACTGCAGAAGGTTTCCCTACTCTGGATCCTTAGCAGCGAGAATAAGCGCAATTTCATCCTCAGAAAGATTGTAGTTTAAATATGTCGCATAAAAGTCATGCACCTTCTGCTTTATGTTGAGGTCATTAAAAAGGTCTGGATGCAAAATCGTTGCAGCCCATTGCACTTGAAGCAACTCTTCAATGCCATATCAATCCCAGCCGAAAACGCCCTTTGGGTTGACGTATACCTGCTTATTTTTGACTACATTGATATCAGACCATGCCGAGTCAGAAAGGATCTGTTCCACTTCGCCAGGCTTGCCTGTAATGATGATATCGGGATCCCAGCCAATTACCTGCTCAAGAGAAGAGGTCGCTTGCGCATTTCCTGTAGTTGAAACAGTATTGGCGTTTTTGCCTCCGGCAACCTTGATTCAATCATCAATGATGGTCCCTGTGCTGTCGAGCATAAGAGACTCCGAGAGAGCGCCATCGTGAGGGCGACGGCAACAAATCCAATCAAACATGCACAGAGCTGCATGACCCGCGCCCTCAGACCCAACAAAAGCCCAAGCGCCGCCCCGAAGCTCGCTCCTGCGCTTGCCCCGAGGATGTCTGGCAAAACCATAGGATTGCGAAAGAGACCCTGATAAGCTGCCTCAGCCACCGAGAGCGCACCTCCTGCGACTACAGCGGCGACCACGCGTGGAAGACGCAAGTAAGCCAAAAAGGCTCTGCCCAAGTATTTCCAAAACTACTCTGGGCAAAATTGCGGTGCGCCCGATGCCTAGCGCAGCTACGAAAATCAAAACAAGGGCCACGATCGCCATAGCAAGCGCAGCCGCCCTTTCTTGTCTTCGCCTGTTATAGATGTCTCACGGACCCTGGCCTTTGCGCATCCGATACGTGAAAGCGATGCATATTTGAAAGCATAACGGTCTTCACATGCCCATCCTTAAAACCAGGGCAACGCAAGACAAACCGCACGCTTGGGCACAAGACAATAAATTTTCTAGGACAGATTCATGTTACTGTTTCATAGTTAAAAACATACCTGCGACGAGGAGACAAGCGATGAGGGTTCTTCTGGTGATTGACCAGATGCTACATGCCAACAATGGGACCACCATGACTGCCCAGCACCTCGCACACGCCCTCGAGGAGCATAACCATGAGGTACGCATAGCCTGCCAGGCAAGCCCAGGAGATGACACAAAGGGCCTTTACATCTATCCTCAGCCAGAGTTGCACGTGCCTGTCTTCCAAGGCCTTATCGACGCTCAGGGGATGACGCTCGCAAAAGGCGATACGCATACGCTGGCAGCGGCGCTCAGATGGTGTGATGTCGCACATTTCATGATGCCGTTTAACTTAGGACATATAGGTGCCAAGCTCGCACGAGAAATGGGGGTACCCGCCACAGCCGCCTTTCATGTTCAGCCAGAAAACATCTCATGCTCTATCCATATGGGCAACTTCAAGCTGTTCAATGATTTCTTGTATCGTTTTTTCCGCAGACGTCTCTACCAGTACGTACGGCACGTACACTGCCCGAGCCAAATGATTGCAAACCAACTGCAGCTTCACGGATATGCCAACCAGCTCCATGTAATCAGCAATGGCATCGATGGGGCCTTCACCTATCGCAAGCTTCCAAAGGCAAAAGACCTTACTGGAAGGATCGTCGTCACAATGGTTGGCCGCTACTCGGTCGAAAAGCACCAAGATGTCGCAATTCGTGCTGTCGCACATTCAAAACATCGAGACGACATTACACTCGTGCTTGCAGGGCAAGGTCCAACTGAGCGCTCTCTCAGAGGTCTCGCTGCACACCTTGGAGTGGATGTGCGCTTTGGCTTTCTGTCACAGGAGAGGCTGCGTGACCTTCTTGCGATGTCAGATATCTACGTACACGCTTCAGAGATAGAAGCTGAGGCTATGAGCTGCATGGAGGCGTTTGCTACAGGTCTCGTACCCATTATTGCCGACTCCCCTCTTTCCGCTACCCCACAATTTGCCTTAGATGCACGCTCGCTGTTTCGCGCAGGCGACTCAGCGGATTTGGTACGCCACCTTGATTGGTGGATCGATCATCCCAAGGCACGCGCAGAAATGGGGCACACTTATGCCCAGCTAGGAGAGAGGTACCGGCTGGATCGCTGCGTTTCAAGATTTGAGAGCATGCTTGAAGAGGCGGTTGCAGATGCTCAGCTTGAAAGCCTGCCAAACATAACGCCCTCCGCCTCTGAAAGCGAAACTCGCAATGTCTGACAAATTCCTTGCAAGGCATGTGTATGTTGATCCCCACCACGTAAGCGAAGATAAGCCTTGCCATGTTGTCGACATGCCTCATTGGGGAAGCTTTGAGACGCCTCTCGGATATGACTATCTCAGACGTGGAAGGCTGCAAACCGTTGGATACCATGCCTTTCGCTTGCTCCTCGATGCGATTGCCTGGTTTGTGACCACGTTTTTTCTCGGGGTGAAGATTCGTGGAAGACGCAACATAAAAAAGATCCACGGAGGCTTTGTGAGCATAGCCAACCATGTCCAAACGCTTGACTGCGCCATGGTCCTCAGGATGCTCAAGGGCAGGCGTACCTATTTTCTCAGCCTTGAGAGCAACTTCGTCATAACATGCGTGGGACAGTTTGTCAGATGGGGCGGAGCCGTACCGGTGTCGACTCATTTTCGGCAGCTCCATGAGCTCGTCGCCTCGATGAATGAAGCACTGCGTCTCGGCGATGCAGTCCATGTCTATCCAGAGACTGCCCTTGTTCCCTATTGCGACCATTTGCGACCCTTTGCCACAGGGGCCTTCTATCTTGCCGTGGTGAACCATGTGCCAATAGTGCTTTTTGCCATCACACAGCGGCCACGCAAAGGCCTATGGAAGCTGATCAAGCGCAAGCCTTGCTTCACCGTCACATGCCTTTCTCCAATTTACCCGAACGCAGCGCTGCGACGCGTCGATGCGGTGCATGAGCTAGCTGAGAACTGCTGGCAGGCCATGCATGCGGTTATCGATGCCTAAGGAAATGTAAACAAAAAACTTTTAACTCGCATAAAAATTTTATTTCTTACCAGCGTGCTTATTTACAAGGTAAACGGCTC
>ENA-UOOK01006428-UOOK01006428.1-fermentation-metagenome-genome-assembly--contig:-NODE-6428-length-11248-cov-23.446976_pt1 | contig 11248 bp, 8 predicted proteins | sample MGYA00245777_ERZ724023 | MGnify/ENA primary metagenome ERZ724023 (study PRJEB28704, sample SAMN03018312) | fermentation metagenome | biome: anthropogenic terrestrial biome; feature: soil; material... | reverse complement strand
TAAGAAGCATAATTGCTGTTAAGAAAAGTGTTGTCAAAGCAAAGCCAACACCTACCGCCAGGAAGTCGATAATGATGCCGACAAAGAGACCTAATAACACTGTTAAGATTAAAACTACACCAGTTGTAAGCAGTTTGGAATGCTTAGGCAGTAACTTTTCGGGGTTGTCATCACGATAGACTGCCAACGGCCTAATTCTGGCAAACTTGACTACTGGTAAAAGAGCGAAGAAGATAGTAACCAAGAGTCCTAGTAGAGAGATCTGTAAAAACACCTTTAAGTCAGGTTTAATAGGAATAGATATCGAGATAATGTCTTTTAGTAATACAGGGAAAACACCAGTTAAAGCCCAACCTAATAAAAAGCCTGTTAAGATGCCAACAAGACCAATGGTGGCAATTTGAATAATAATTATTGTAACAATTTGTCTGGTGTTCCCACCAAGACATTTCATAATGGCGCTGTGCTTTAATTTTTGTCTAGCAATAACTTGGCTAGCGTTAGCAACACCAAGTCCACCTAAGAGTAAAGAGGCTAGAGCAGCTATTAAAGCAACATTGCCCAGCACTTTCGAGGTTGTACCAACATGGCTAGTAACATCTTCGTAGGTAGATACTTTATCCTTACCAAAGATAACTTCAGCTTGAGCTTTAATATCATTTAGCTTGTGTTTAGGATCAAGACGAAGGTAAGCTTGCGTTGTTGAGAGCGAGCCACCGGATAAAGTGGGCTTGGTAGCTGTATAGACTCTAGCTACTATACCGTCTTGAGCTGCTTTAGCTTCTAAAATACCCTTAATTACATAGGGGGTATTACCAATAATTACTAAGCCATCTTGCCTGAGTTCTAATTGTTCTAGGAGAGAAGCAGAGATAATGGCTGCTTGTTTTTCCTGTAGTAGAACTTTGACATCACTATCATCGACGACTTTAAGGCTACCATAGAGAGGGTAAACCTCGGGATCAATAACTGTGACTTGTACGGCCATGTTTTTTTGTTTATTAAAGGGATTAAAAGCGATCTGATTATGGTTTTCAACAATTGTAACTATGCCGAGATCTTCATTCTCCAAAAACTGAGATTGCTCTTCGGTAAGTTTTTCAGGCATCGAAATGGTAAGATCGGCACCATAATAATCCTTAACATTACTAGTAAAATAGTTCATAGCCGAATCAGTATAAATTTTAACTGCTGAAACTGAAGCGATACCTACAGCAAGACAGAGAACAATAAGTAGGGATCTTTGCCAACTGCTTTTAAATTCAGCTGGTATAGTTTTCAAGGCAAAGGAAAACAGTTGCATGGGTATCCCTCCTATTGGATTCGTCCATCGTTAATATGAATAATTCGTTCTGCTTTGGCGGCAAAATCAAGATCATGAGTTACCACAACAACAGTTTTACCCCTATTTTCCGATAAACCTTTTAGCAATTCAATTACAGCTTTACTATTGTTACTATCTAAGTTACCTGTGGGTTCATCAGCAAGAATAATGGGTGGATCGCAGACAAGAGCTCTTGCAACAGCTACTCTCTGTTGTTCTCCACCTGAGAGTTGGCTAGGGTAATGTTTATGCCTATGTGAAAGGCCAACTAGATCTAAAAGTTCTTTTGCTTTGCTATGATCATGAATACCATTTAATAAGAGTGGCAATTCGATATTTTCTAGAGCAGTAAGGGTTGGAATAAGGTTAAAAGATTGAAAAACAAAACCCAACATTTTGCCTCTTATTTTAGCCAAGCGATTTTCACTTAAAGAAGTGATTTCATGTTCCCCAATAAATACATTACCCTGTGTTGGTTTATCCAGACCAGCTAAAAGCCCTAATAAAGTACTTTTACCGGAGCCAGATGGTCCGGCGATTGCAATAAACTCGCCAGCTTCAATTTCTAAATTAATTTGGCGGAGAACCTCAGTTTCCTTTTCTCCGTCACGATAGGTTTTTCCTAATTCAATAGCTCGCATTACTTTCATGATGTTAGGCTAAGGTAAACCCAGAGCCATTACACCTCCCCAATATATTTTTAAATACACTTATAGGAAGTTAATTACTAAGCGAAAATGGAAATTTAGTTTTAAAATGTGAGTATAGTAAAAAGAAGACAAACTACCTTATTTAATTCGACAAGGTAGTTACATAATACTCTACCTGGCAAATGTTGAAAAGGTTTCACCAAAGAAACAAGTGGTATAAAGGATAAAGAGACCTAATCAGAGGCTTGTCAGTAGATTAGTCTAATTCATTTGGCAGGGAATATAAGCATAGAAGCGAAAAAATACTTAAAGAAGATAATTAGAGCTCTACTTCGCCAAACTATAGATAACATCAACATGGAGGTGTGAGCGTGAAGATAATAGATTTTGATAAATGGCGTAAGCAAAAAAGAAGAAAAACTGCTCGCTCCTATAAATTCATTTCTAATGAGGTACTAAAAGTTACAGGTATAATTATTATAATTGGTTATCTGTTAAGTTTTTTGCGTTTACCAAGTTGGCTATCGACCCTATTAGCTTTATCGATAGTAGCGTATGGACAATTCCCTTATTATAAACAGGGTAGACGTTATAAGTAAAGATAAAATCTAATATATAAAGGAGGGAAGCTGTAGCTTAAGCTGCGGCAAACTATGGAACAATGGCGTAATAGTATTAAATCCTTATCAGCAGAACTTTATGCACTTTTAAGAGATTATTTGTTAGAACAAATTGTTACTTCTGAAGATGGCTTTGACATTAAAGATAGTGAATTAGGTGAGATGGCTAGTGCTTGCACAACCTTAGAAGCTGCTCTAAGTTTAGTTGTTGATCACCGTTATTTTCAAGTCAATGAAAAAAACGAGGTATATGCTCGTGATTTAGTGAAAGCTGCTCTTAAAAGACAGCATGCAGATGGAGCATTAGGTCAACCTTTTTACATTCTGCCAAACCAGCCAGAGACTAAAGATATAGCAGAAGTAGGAGCTTCTGCTGATGCTCTTTATTATCTTTATCGCTATGCGAATGCCAAAGAGGCCAAAGATGTACTCCTGGGTACAGCTCGCTTTCTTTTGGCGATGAAGCACCCTTTGGTTCCTGGTGTCTACTATAAAAGGCCAGATGCTAAAGAACACGATGTCTTAAATGGCGACGTTTATGCAGGTGCATCTTTAATGCGTACCTATCAAGTAACTGGAGATAAAGTTTATCACGAGTTAGCTCTTGAAGTAGCTAAACATATAATGAATCGATTTGGTGTGCATACCAGTGGCTGGTGGCCATATGCAGAAAAATTTGATGGTTCAATAAGTGTTGGCAATAGTTTGAGTTATCAAGCGACTATTGTAGCTTTTGGTCATGATATTTTAGCCGGTTTAGAGGATAAAGCATTACAAAATGAATTCGCTTATGTTTTAGACTGCGGTATGGAAAAGATATTAGAGTGTATAGAAAAGGATTTACCCTTAAAAGAAGTCGAACCTGTTTGGTGGGCATCAACCTGGAATCGGTGCCCAGAAGTACTTTTAGCCCTTGTTAAAGAACGGCATTTAGACAAAGCACGTAAATATGCCTTAATTCAGCTAGAGGAATTAATTTCTGGTGCTGTCAAAGATGGTATTAGCTATTTTACCCCACCTAAAAAAGCAGAAGCTGATGAAAAACGGACGCCAGTATCAACAACCTTTAGGAAAGCTACAACTCTGTCAGGAATAATAAGTTATGCACTTATGGATCTAGAGGAGAGGGGTTAACCCCTCTCTTTTTTAAAAGATTGGTAGGTATGAAGTTTGTAAATAAGACTACTATATCAATTGAGCAGGAAAAGCTATAGCGAAAGAATATATTAGGTTACATTCTTTTTGGTAACGTTTTACTTTGCTATTTGTCCTAGAAAATAGCAGGTGTATTGTAAGTTTTAGTTAATAAAAGAAATAATTGCAGGTTGCAAAAAGGGGAGTGAAAGATGTGATAAATGGGTTTAAGGCCTTAAGATGCTTTTTTATATTACTATTAATCTTAACTTTGGGAGTTTTTACAGCAGCTATTGATGTTGCCATAATTGGCATAAAACCAGCTACTACAGATCAATGGGTAGCAGCGGAAAAAATTAGCGGAGCTATATATACTGCGTTAAATTCCCAAGGGTTTAAAGTTCTCTCTAGCTCTAGTACGGATTCTTTGGTAGGAGATCGAAGGGCCTTTTTAGAGCGTTATGTAGGTGGTGTCCCTAATGTAGTCACTGCCGATGCTGTAGTTATTGGAGTCATTAAACCTTTAGGTAAAAGCTATCAGACTTCGGTTACATTTTGGAACATCAAAAGTGGTCAATCTGTAGAGTATGCTTTAACCGGGAACCCCCTAACTATTGATAAGAGTTTAGCTAATGGTTTAGCGCAGAAAGTTTCTGTGGCTATGACCGCAGAGCATAAAGTTTTACTAGTGAGTGGGCAGAGTGTTGAATTAACAAGTGGTGGAGGATTAGGTATTTTTAAAGGGCAGGTTCTACACACCTATAGGCAAGAACAAGTTGATCCTGCTTTTATTAAATACATGAGATCGCCTTTAGTAAAAACTGGTGAAATTGAAGTGATCTCTGTAAATGGAAACAGAGCTCAAGCTAGAATTATCCGTGAAGATCCCTACCTCAAGATTAAAGCGGGTGATTATGCTAGCAAGCAAACAGTACCAGGTTTTGGTGCTATCGATATAGACTCTATGCCAAGAGGTGCAACTGTTTATCTAGATAATTTCCTCTTAGGCAAAACACCACTCATGGTGAGTAATGTTCCTGAAGGTACCTATTTAATTACCTTCAAAGAGCCCTTATCGGAAGATGTTAGAGAAAAAGTAACGGTCAAGGCTAATACAGTGTCGAAATTGGCACCTGTTCTCCCCGAAAAAATGGGTGAACTTCAGATTAGCTCGAATAAACCTGGCGATATCTATGTTAACAGTGTTAAAAAAGGTAAAGCACCACTTGTTTTACAATTATCTAAAGGTCTCTATCGAGTAGAGATCTTAGTCCCAGGTTATCCAGCTCATGAGCAAGTTGTTTGGGTAACTCCAGGCTTAAGCTCATCAGTATTTTTCCATGTTGCAGGTTCACCTGCTGAAGCACATTTCCAATCAGATCCACCAGGTGCTTCAGTTTATCTTGATGGTAGTTATATAGGAGAAACACCTTTAAGTACTGTATGGGTTGAACCAGGTTATCATGACGTGAAGATGACTAAACCTGGTTGGCGAGATTGGAGTTCTAATATTCTCTTCAAATCCGGTAATAGAGAAGTTGTTAAAGCAACAATGCAGCTACCACCTGGAGTGATTACTTTCTATAGTGATCCTGCTAGAGCTACAGTGTTAGTTGATGGTCAGGTAGTTGGTAAGACACCATTAACTTTCACAGAAGCTGGCCCTGGCACAGTAACTATCGAGATTAACAAAGATGGTTATAGACCTATTATTAAGACTTTTTCTATCTATAGCAACGAACGTATAGTTATAGATGAAAAGCTTGAACGTAAAGTAGGCACCTTATCTGTAACTTCTAATCCTAGTGGGGCTGAGGTATATCTTAACGGTGTAAAACAAGGGAAAACACCTTTGGTATTAGAAAACGTACTTGAAGGAATACACACACTAGAACTACGTGGTGCAGGTAACTTATCGTCTCGAGAGCAAGTAAAGGTAGTCGATCGGGAGAAAAAAGATCTATCATTGAAGCTTGTTCCCTATTGGCTATTAAATAACGTAGAAAAGCGGATCACAGGATTTGTGGGTGGCGACTTTATTGCTGGGCAATTAAGATTAGGTGTTAGCGCTAGTTTTCCTGTTAATCGTTACTTGGTTCTTAGGGGCAACTTTAGTAACTATAGTGCGAATTATGGTGGTGGATATGGCTCTTTAGCTAAGTACACCAGCCTATCAGCAGGTAGCGATATCTTTATGGATAATGGAGCTGGTTTCTTTACCATAGGTCGTTATAACGCCTTTAGTCAAAGTGATACCTTTGGCGAGGTAGGTGGTGGTCTGGCCTATAGGTTCATTGATCCTGATCGCTATGTTTTAGTCGCTAAAGCGGGTGTTATGTATAGAACAATTGATAAGAACTCTAATATTACTTGGGAAGTAGATTTCCAAACTAAACTAGGTAATTCTGGCTTAGTCTTAGGAATTAACGCTGGCTCGACACCTATAAGTCAATTTGGTGGTAATTTATCTTTGGGAATTAGCTTCTAATACAACTAAAAAGGATGTCAAAGCAAAGAGCTTTGGCATCCTTTTTTTGAAAACTTATAACCGAAAATAAAAAGTTAGTAGAGAGTTCAAAATGGCTATTTAGTTAAGAGTATTAGCTTTTGATCTAATAAGGGACCTTTCAGCTAGCTTTTCTTTTTTACTGATCTTGTGGCAATTAGCGCTACTTTGGTATCAGCAAAATCAGCATCGATGATCTCCCCTAAATTAACGGGAGCTCTAGTGGTTAAATCTTTTAATATCTTCATGGCCAGGGGTATTTTTTCTTTAGGTATCGGTTCTTGAGTCCTTACAGGTAGTTGTTGAATAACACCATCTTCTATCCTAATGGTACTGGTAAGCATACGTTTAGGATTATAGAACTCATCTTTAGCATAATTTAGACCCCTTGGACACTGATTACCACTGATATTAGTGAGCTCCTTACCATCTAGGGTAAGTGTCAATGTACAACCTACAGGGCAAGAGATACAAGTTAGCTTACGAGTTAAGCTCAAGGGAGCTCACCTCCTCTACTAGGCGAAATTCTAGCTTGTCGTCAACTTTCGAGAGTTTTTCGGCAGGAATTTTAATAGAGATCATCTCTCCTGGTTTAGCTTCCCTTAATTTTTTGGTTACGATATTAGCGCCTACTATTAAAGACGATTTCCCAAGAGGTTTGGCAGCTCTTAAGAAAAACTCCACATCTTGGCTCTTACTAATGATTTGGGGTACAACATAGCGTACATTTTCCCCGGCAACAACCTTTGTTTCGCACCTAGGTTCTTCACCAGCTAAGATGTATTTAGCTGCGTTTTTACCAGCTTTTTGACTTTCTCTAGTTACATTATCAACAAGATCATGTACTTGGAGGACATTACCACAAGAAAAGATACCGGAAACACTTGTAGCCAAGGCTTCGTTAACTTGTGGGCCGGAAGTAACAGGATCTATTTGAATACCAGCTTGTCTGGAAAGCTCATTTTCAGGAATCAAACCTACCGAGAGTACTAAGGTATCACAGTCTAAGGGGAAGGCTTTTTCTAAGTTAGGTTGCATTTTTTGATCGAGAGGGGCGACTAAAACTCCTTCCACTCGATCTTTGCCTTTAATCTCCACAATTGAATGACTGAGATAAAGAGGAACACCAAAATCATCTAAGCATTGCACAATATTACGAGTTAACCCTCCAGGGTAGGGCATAATCTCAACCACAGCTTTGACTTTGGCACCTTCTAAAGTCAAACGCCTAGCCATTATGAGGCCGATATCTCCAGACCCAACGATGACGATTTCTTTTCCTGGTAAATAGCCTTCGATATTAATTAAATTCTGCACCATACCAGCAGTATATACACCGGCTGGTCTAGTACCAGGAATATTAATAGCGCCTCGGGTTCTTTCGCGGCAGCCCATAGCCAGAATAATAGCTTTAGCTTGGATTTCTATTAAACCATAATCTGGACAAGCTACTTGCACGTTCTTTTCTGGAGAGAGGGCAATAACCATAGCATCTGTAAGGTAGGGAATCTGTTTTTGATGCACCTCATTAATAAAACGTTCAGCATATTCAGGGCCAGTCAATTCTTCTTTAAAATAGTGAAGGCCAAAGCCATTATGAATACACTGATTAAGGATGCCACCTAGTTCATGATGCCTTTCGAGGATAAGAAGATTCTCTACACCGGCATCCCTAGCAGCAACAGCCGCTGCTAATCCAGCAGGTCCACCACCTATAATAACTAGATCTTTTTGCCATTTTAACATTGTAGTTACCTCCTTCCTCGAATAGCTAGAGCAATTCCTTGGCGGTGTAGGGAATTAATTTAGAGCCGTTACCCCGTTTAGTGATCTCGGAGACAGGAATATTTAATTCGCGAGACATTATTTTTAATATTTTTGGTGTGCAAAAACCACCTTGGCAACGACCCATGCCAGCTCTAGTCCTTAGTTTCACACCATCTAAAGTACGAGCCCCTCTTTTAATTGCTTCTACTATTTCTGCTTCAGAGACCAATTCGCAGCGACAGATTACATGAGCAAAACGTTTATCTTTAGAAATAGCAGCATCTAATTCAGTGCCACTCATTTGACTTAACCGTAATCTTTTCGGTAAAACTGGATTGAAGTTGGGGTTATCTAAAACAGTAATACCTTCTGCAGTTAGTTTTTCTCTAACCATTTTAAGTACCATTTCTCCTATAGCTGGAGCAGCAGTAAGTCCTGGTGATTCAATGCCAGCTACATTTATGAGTCTTTCGCAACTAGGCGAGAACTCGATGATAAAATCACCACGATCGCTAGCAGCTCTAATTCCAGCAAAAGAAGCAATAAGATCTCTCTTTTCGATACCTGTAACCATTTTTTGGCAGAAATTATAGATCTTCTCCCAACCTAAAGCGGTTGTAGAGAATTCGTCACGAGCTGTAATTTCGTTAGCAGTTGGGCCAAGCATGAGATTACCATGAGCAGTAGGAATGACTAAGATTCCTTTAGAGTTAGGGGTAGGTAAGGGGAAAATGGTACGACTGACCAGATTACCCACTCTCTTATCTAAGAGATATTCCTCACCCTTACGTGGTTTGATGCGAAAACTATCATCACCTAATAAACGAGCAATGTTGTCAGCAAATAGACCAGCAGCGTTAATTATTATTTTGGTTTGAAACTGACCTTTAGTTGTTGAGATGGTTACTGAATCTTTGGTGGAAGTAAGATCGTTTACAGAACAATCGCAAACTATGTCGACTCCGTTCGTTTGCGCATTTTCGCTTTGAGCAATGGCTAGCTCAAAAGGTGAAACAATACCACCACTGGGAGCTAGAAGTCCAGCTGAGACATTATTAGCTAGATTTGGTTCGAGTGCTAAGAGTTCATCGCGGTCAAGAATTTTTAAGTCAGGGACACCATTTTTTTCTCCTTGGCTCAGGTACTCTTTTAAGTTAGCCTCATCACTTTTTTGGTAAGAGACCATTAAAAGACCGTTTTGTAAAAAGGGAACATCAAGATCTTGGCAGAGAGTAGGATACATTTTATTGCCTTCTACACAGAGTTTGGCTTTTAATGTGTCCGGTTGGCTATGAAAACCAGCGTGTACAATACCACTGTTGGCTTTGGTTGTACCAAAAGCAATTTCCATATTTTTCTCTAGTAAAGCTGACCTTAGGTTGAGCTTTGCTATGCTACGAGCAATAGCAGTACCAACTACACCACCACCGATGATGACTACATCATATTCTTTCGCGAAGGCCACAAAAATCACCTCACAAATCTGTTAACAAAAAAAACCTTCTACAACTAGTTGGCCTATCCCTTGCTAATTTGCTTATTATAAAAAATTTACTTGACAGCTTGCTAGGTTTCTTGCTAATATAACTATCAATAAAATAATGCTCTTATCCAGAGAGGTGGAGGGACTGGCCCGATGAAGCCCGGCAACCTGCTAAAATGCAAGGTGCCAATTCCTGCGGAAATAATCCGAGAGATAAGAGGAAGTAAGCTAACTTCCTCTAAGGGGAAGTTTTTTTATTAGGGTAGGAGCTAAAGGAGAGTGTAATAATGAAGAAAAAGAAGATTTTCGCTCTGGTTTTCTTAATCCTGTTATTTTCCTTAGCAACCACTGCAACACAAAAAGTTATTAAAATTGGTGTTAATCCAGGCCCTCATGAAGAGATTATGGAGGTAGTAAGAGATGTGTTAGCTAAGAAGGAGATCAAACTAGAAATAGTTACTTTCTCAGATTTTGTCACGCCTAACCTAGCTTTAGCTGATGGCTCTATCGATGCTAACAGCTTTCAACATGAACCATATCTGAAAAAGTTTGCTGCTGATCGGAATCTTGATTTAGTCAAATTAGCTCCTACGATTGTTTTTCCAATCGGTATCTATTCGAAGAAGGTAAAATCGATTTACGATCTAAAGAATAAAGCTATAGTGGCTATACCCAATGATCCAACGAATGCAGGTAGAGTATTAATGCTATTTGAAAAAGCTGGCTTAATTAAACTTAAAGTAGGGGTTGGTTTAGAAGCCACAGTCTATGATATTGTTTCTAATCCTAAGAACTTGCAATTTAAGGAGTTAGAGGCAGCACAAATACCACGAGTACTTCAGGATGTTGATATAGCTGCCATCAATACTACCTTCGCAATGCAAGCGGGGCTAGATCCACTCAAAGATGCTATTTACTCTGAAGATAAAGATTCCCTATATGTAAATATTATTGCCGTTCGAGCCAAGGATGTTGGAAGTCCATTGTTAAAAGAACTAGTGCAAGCATATCATTCGAAAGAAGTAGCTGACTATGTAAATAAAAAATACGCGGGTTCACTGGTTCTAGGTTTTACAGAACCCAAATAAATTAGGGAAGCCATTTAGCTTCCCTAATTTTATAACAAACTAAAGTAGAGGTAACTCTAACATCTGTATTTATTTTAGTATAGAAAGAAATAATTACCGTATTTAGAAATAACCATTTATGCCGGAGATAGAACAATAAGACCTGGGACGAAACTTATATAAGTATTGAAGACATTTAGTTTAAGAAGAAAAATTCTATCACCATAAATCGATGAAAGAAAAGCTTAATCTTACTTACAAATATAATCTAACTAAAACAGCCAACGAAAATTGTCAAATGGCCAGTAGATGATCAAACTACGCCCTATGATGAAGTTCTTGGAAATTGAACCAAAGAAACGACTATCAGCAGAGTGATTACGATTATCACCAAGGACAAAGTAGTGGTTAGGAGGGACTAAATATCTGGTTCCTTTGGGGAATTCAGTTGGCTCATTAATATACTGTTCTTGCAGTAATTCTCCATTTAAGTATATTTTGCTATCAAGGATAACTATCTCATCGCCACCTATACCAATAACACGTTTAACAAAACTTTGCTTTGGATTAGCAGGATTCTGGAAGACAATAATGTCGCCCCTTCTGGGGCCACCTAAGTGGCAAGATACTTTTTCTACTAAAATACGCTGCCCACCATAAAGTGTTGGTTCCATTGAATAACCATCTATGCGAAAGG
>ENA-UOOK01006427-UOOK01006427.1-fermentation-metagenome-genome-assembly--contig:-NODE-6427-length-11248-cov-25.029196_pt1 | contig 11248 bp, 8 predicted proteins | sample MGYA00245777_ERZ724023 | MGnify/ENA primary metagenome ERZ724023 (study PRJEB28704, sample SAMN03018312) | fermentation metagenome | biome: anthropogenic terrestrial biome; feature: soil; material... | reverse complement strand
AAATAAATCATTGTCATTTTTTAATAGTTAAACAAATCGTTCATTATAGGCTTAAGCATATCACCTGGTGGAGTAATATGTGCAACTCCTAACAATTCCGACCGATTTACTTCTAAGTCTGCCTGCTGATTCTATAAATCCGTTTATTAATATTCTGTGAACTTCACAGAATGATTAGTCGCTCCTTAAAACGCCATTATTTGTCTGTATTATAGTATTTTAATGTGTAAAACAGTTGTCAGTCTCTACCAATTTATGTATCTTTACGTACTAAAACCCTGCAAATAATGTTAGGAAAATTACCGAAAAAAGGACAACGAGATTTATTTCGACCGATGCTGAAAGATTTTATTGACAGCAAGCATGAATTGGTTCTTCTTGCAGATAAAATTGATTGGTCTTATTTTGAAGAAGAATTTGCACCTTTGTATTCACAACGAGGAGCCCCCGGCGTTCCCATCCGTTTAATGGTAGGCTGCTTGATGTTGAAACATCTGTACAATCTTGGCGATGACCGCATTCCGGAGTATTGGGTTCGCGATGTTTATTTTCAATACTTCTGCGGATGTGAGTTTTTCGAACATAAGTTTCCGTTTGATCCGAGCGACTTTGTTCATTTTCGCAACCGTGTGGGGGAAGAAGGGATAGGAAAAATATTCGCTTACAGCGTACAGCTTCATGGCAATAAACTACCGGGACAAACCAAGTTTGTTCTTTCAGACACTACCGTACAAGAAAATAACATCACTTTTCCCACTGATGCTAAATTGTGTAAAAAGGTCATAGACAAGTGCAACGAAATAGCCCGCAAGGAAGGCATTAAACAACGTCGCAGCTATAGGCGTGAGAGCAAACAGTTGGTTCGGGACACTTACAACGGCAAACATCCTAAACGCAAGAAGCAGGCAAACAAAGCCAAACGTCGCTTAAAAACGATAGCCAACATCCAACTTCGAGAGCTTGAGCGCAAAATGAGCGAGTCTCAAAAACGAGAATACAAAGAACCACTATCACTTTACAAAGAAGCAGTAAATCAACAGAAAAACGACAAGAATAAGATCTACAGTTTGCATAAACCTTTTACTCGCTGCATAGCCAAGGGAAAGGCGCACAAGCAGTACGAGTTCGGCAATAAAGTGGGAATAATAACCACAGGCAGAAGAGGAAGAAAAATTATCACTGCGGTAAAAGCTTTTTTAGAGAACCCTTATGACGGAGATACCATAGAACCGTTACTCGAACAGATGGAATACAATAAGTTGAGGCTGCCCGAAGAATTAATTTATGACCGAGGCGGGAAAGGACGAAAGCAAATAAAAGATGTAAAGATTATCACCCCCGATAAACCCAAAGCCAATCAGACGGCATATCAAAAACGACAGAAACGTAACAAATGCAGAGCCAGAGCGGCAATCGAACCTGTTTTCGGACATCTTAAAAAAGACTTCCGCATGGAACAGAATTACTTGTGGGGCGAAAAAGGCATACAAATCAATGCTTACCTGGCTGCAACGGCTTGGAACTTGAAGAAAATGATGGAAAGGTTGAAAGAGAAATTTTTATATTTTATTCTCCACTGGTTTTTTCGCCAGGATAAAATATTTTTTCAGCATAAGTTGAATTTATAAGGAGCGACTGATTAAAATTGTCCAAACAGTTATAAAAAGCAATTGTGTTTTTAACTTCCATAATGTAATTAACATAAAAAGAAGTTGTGTCAAAGATTGTTTTTTGTAATTCTGAGCGTAGTGAATAATCTAACTATTTATGATTTGACCTGCTAATAGTTTATTATCTGTTACTTAAATCATAAAAAGTATTTGCATCTTGTGTCTTGATTCTTAAGAAACAGCTCCTTTTTTCCGCTAAATGCTACATTCAGTATTACAATTATTAGTGTTATTTACCTTTTATGTAGCTACTTTTTAGTTTGTATATACATCATTATAGTTAAATTAATGTTAAAACGATATATTTATTACACTTTTCTAATATAATTAGTGTAATTTTGCATCGATTTATTTACTCAACATTTACAGATATATATTATAATGAGTGCAATTATACGTAAGAATAAGTACATTGATAAAGCAATCAAGGTTCTCAAGAAAGACGGGTTGCGTATATCTTTAGATGAGATTGCTGAAAAAATGGGAATTACAAAAAAGACATTATACAACAATTTCTCGTCAAAAGAAGAACTACTGAAAGAGTGCATACAATCAATTTCCGAAGATTTTCGGGAAACAATAAAAGAGTTAGACAACCCAGATAAAACTGCTATCGAGAACCTGAGAAATGGATTTTCTCGCATTAATCACTTTTATACGATATTAAGTCCTGTTTTCTTTTATGACTTGATGCGATTGAATCCTAATCAGGCAACATCGGAACACATGATAGGCTCAGATTTCTTTAAACAGAAAATGGAAGCAAATCTGAAGCAAGGTATTAACGAAGGAGTTTATCGTAATGATTTGGAAGTGGAATATATCAGTCACTACACTTCATATTCAATTTTCGGATTCTACATAAACTGCCTGATAAACAACAACCATTATATTTCGAAAACATACTTCGAAGATATGGCAGAATATAATTTACGAGCTATTGTTTCGGAAGAAGGAAAAAAAATATTATAACATCACATTATGAAATCAACATGTAATTCAATCACAAACAAGAGGTTTTCAAAAAAACTTTGGGACTTCAGCAGAAGAATGCTTATAATTAAGACGATATGTGTTAGTTTTTGCTTTTCTTTCGCATTGCCAAATCTGTTTTCACAAGACACATATTCTCTACAGCAATGTATTGAATATGCAATTAAAAACAATCGTAATTTGAAAAAGACACAATACGATAAAGAAAAGTCAGCTCATGCGAGAAAAGAGGTATTGGGTGCTTTATTACCTCAGGTTAGCGGTTCGGCAAATCTCAACAACAACCTGAAAAAAGCAAAATTCATCATGCCTAATTTTATCAATAGCATGCTACCCCCCAACGCCCAAGACCCTGATGCTCCCAAATACATGACCATTGAAATGGGAACGGAATACAACGCCAATGTAGGTGTGGCTCTTAACCAGCAGATACTCAATTTTTCGCTTTTTAATGCTCTGGATATTGCTAAAACTGCTGAAAAAATGGCGGCATTGGGAGTTGAGTCAAGTGAAGAGGATTTAATTGCTCAAACGGCAAATCTTTTTTACGCCATTCAAAGTGCCGAATATGCCACTAAGCAGATGGAGAAAAGTGTCGAGTTGGTAAATAAGATGCTTAAAACAATGGAAGTTAATTATGCCAACGGCATGGTAAAAAAAGTAGATTTAGACAGACTGAAAGTTAATTATGTAAACATTGTTACTCAGAAAACAGCCATACAAAATGTGGCTGAAGTACAGAAAAACTTATTGAAATTGCAGATGGGAATGGATGTAAATCAGCCGATTATAATAGAACCAATCAATCTTAATCTGTTTGAACAAAAAGCTGAATCATCAACTATAAGACCTTTTTCCGTAGAAACACAAACGCCTTATAAGTTGGTAATGAAGAAGCAAGAGATGCTTAAATTGCAGAAAAAATCGGCAGTTTACGAAAACATGCCTACCTTATCGTTAGTGTTTAATTATCAATACAACGGTGTGAGTGATGAGTTTTTTAGAGGAGAGACAAATTATTGGTATACTACATCTGTGATTGGATTAAGCCTGAGAGTACCTGTTTTTAGCGGTTTTTCACGCAAAGCAAAAATCAGACAAAACAACATAGAATTGTTAAAATCGGAAGAAGATGCCACAATGCTCAAACAATCGTTGAACATGGCTTATATGAATGCTCAGATAAAGCTTGCAGATACACGTCGCACAATAGCTTTGCAACGCGACAACCAAAATTTAGCGGAAGATGTGCTAAAAGTTACCGACAACAATTTTGCTCTAGGCATATCGTCCATGTCTGATGTATTAAATGCCAGCCAGTCACTTGTTCAGGCACAAATGAGCTATGCCAACGCGCTGAACGATTACATGAAGGCATATATAGAATTGAAAAAAGCTGATGGCAGCATCCGCGAATTAGTAACAGAATAATAAAAACATAAAAAAGAAATAATATGAAAAAAGTAGTTTATATACTATCTGTTTGCGCTATAATTGGTGCAATGGTACTGATTTTGGTACTAAATAAAAAATCGACCGCGGAAAAAACAAAAATGATAGCCGATATATCCAACGCGGTTGCTGTAAAGATAATGTCTGTTTCTGACAGCACATATTCTACAGAGTTTAAATCGAGTGGTCTACTTGAAGCACTGCAAGACTTGCCTTTCGTGTCGGATATCTCTGGTCGCGTGGTAAAGATTTATGCCGATGAAGGAGATTACGTTACAAAGGGCAAAGTGTTAGTTCAACTTGACAACGAGATGCTTCGTGCCGACGTAGCATCAAGCGAAGCCTCTTTTGAAGCACTGAAAAAAGATTACGAACGTTTTAAAAATTCAAATGCTCAGGGAGGAGTTACCGACCAACAGTTAGACAATATACGCACGCAAATGGTTGCAGCAGAAAGTCGTCTAATAACAAGTAAACGCCGCCTTGCCGATGCGTCAATAAAGGCTCCCATATCAGGTAAAATATACAGACGTTACGTGGACGTTGGAAGTTTTCTTAATCCGGGAGTTAAACTTTTCGATATTATTGACGATTCACAGTTAAAAGTAAAAAGCTTCATCAATGAAAAGCAACGCCCTCTTGTCGGTAAAACAACAACTGTAAGAGTAACGAGCGATATGTATCAAGGTGAATCTTTCAAGGGTGCGATAACTTTTATCAGCGATAAGGCTGACAACTCCCTTAACTTCCCTGTTGAAATAACACTTACAGAGAAACAAGATGCATTGAAACCGGGTATGTTCGTCACACTATTTTTTGGTGGCGAGGAGATGAAAAAAGGTATTCTTATCCCTCGAAGGGCTATCCGCGGAAGTGTGCAAGCAGCAAATGTTTTCATTGTAAAAAACGGAATTGCAAAAAAACAAGCTGTAGTTACAGGCAATATGTTTGACGAAAATATTGAGATACTACAAGGACTTAACTCAGGCGATAGTATTGTAGTATCAGGATTGGTAAACGTTTCGGACGGTGTGGCAGTGAAAAATATAAAATAATTTAGAATTAATCGAATGATTAAATAAACGGTAAATATGAAAATTACAAACCTATCCATAAAACGCCCTATATACGTCATAGTACTTTTCTTACTTTTGACAATTTTTGGCTATTTGAGTTATATATCGCTAAGTGCCGAACTGATGCCTAAGTTTACACCTCCGGTACTTAATGTGCAAATTGTATATCCAGGTGCATCGCCTAGCGAAGTGGAAAATTCACTCACGCAAAAAGCAGAAGACGCTCTCTCCAGCATGGAAGGAATAGACCAGATGCAATCATTTTCATTCGAAGGGATGTCGATGATTATAGTATCATTCTCTTTCGGAACAGATATAGACAAAGCTATTACCGATGCACAAAATTTACTTAATGCAAAACGAGCAGAACTTCCACGAGATATTCTCTCGCCAACCATTTCGAAAATTTCGGTGGATGAAAAACCTATTCTGATTCTTTCGGCTCAGTCCGAAATGGAACCAACCGATTTTTATAACCTTATCGACAAACGTGTAATTCCTGAACTATCTCATGTAAAAGGTGTTGCAAAAATATCTTTGATCGGTGGTATGGAACGAGAAATCCAAATCAACCTAAATCAGGAGAAAATGAGAGCTTTCGGTCTTACACCTATGATGGTACAAGGTGCTATTCGTGCGGCAAACCTCGATTTTCCTACCGGATACTTACATAGTGACGAAAGTCAAACAGCTGTACGCCTTTCGGGAAAACTGAAAAATATAAACGAACTTCGAAACATGGTTGTAAGAACTACCCAAACAGGAGCTCAAATTCGTCTCGGAGATGTTGCCGATGTTTTCGATGCTGTAAAAGACCCTGTAAAACTTGGACGTGTAAACGGACAAGATGCTATTTTGCTCAACCTTATGAAACAGTCTGACGCAAATGCCATAAAGGTAAGCAAACAGGTAATGAAAACAATCAGCCGTTTGGAAGAGGATTATTCTGACGATGGATTAAAAATAGAGGTTGCTCAGAATACAACAACTTTCACCGAACAATCTATCAGCTCGGTAATTATTGACCTGTTGCTCGCCATTTTATTGGTATCGTTGGTTATTCTGTTTTTCTTGCATAATTTCCGCAACGCGTTTATCGTGATGGTGGTGGTTCCGGTCTCCTTGATAGCAACATTTATCGGTATGAAACTTTTCGGTTTCACACTAAACTTGATGTCATTGCTGGCTCTTTCTCTCGTTATCGGGGTATTGGTTGACGATGCCATTGTGGTTATAGAAAACGTTTATCGACATATCGAAATGGGCAAAAACCGTATTCAGGCAACTTTTGATGCGCTCAACGAAATCGGTTTGACCGTAGTTTCTGTAACAATAGTATTAGCTGTGGTTTTCTTGCCTATCATATTTACTAATACACTTGTTTCCGACATTTTAAGACAATTTTGTGCCGTCATCGTCATATCTATTATGTTCAGTTTGTTGGCTGCACTTACTTTGGTACCGCTTTTGACATCTCGTTTCGGAAATATTTATGAGATAACAGGCAAAAACACTTTTGAAAGAATTTTGCAAGGTTTCGAAAAAGGTATCGTAATGTTCAGCAACTGGATTTCGGGTATCTTAAAATGGGGATTAGGACACAAACGCTGGATTGGGTTGGTTGTAATAGCCATTACCGTTGCTGTTATGGCTTTGTTCCCATTGGGATTTATCAATTTTGAATTTCAGCCATACATCGACCGTCACGAATTTATAGTGCAGTTGGAAATGCCGAAAGACATTTCGATGGAAGAGTCGAATGCTTTGGTACAACGTGCCGAAAAATGGTTTATGAGCCATCCGGAGGTTGACAAAGTGGTTACTATGGTAGGAGTTACAAGCGATAATACGCAAAGTACAAAGGGTACACCCTACCTTGCCGAGCTGGATGTAAAATTAAAAAAACAGAAAGAGAATACCGAAAGTTATATCACACGTATTCGCAAACCGCTTTCCGACTATTTAGTAGATGCCAAAGTTAATATCTTTAGCTTGAGCCTTACAGGAACAGCATCTAAAGCTGCCGTAGAATATGTTATCACAGGTAATAATGCTGACTCAGTGATGTTGTTTGCCGAACAGGCTTTAGATATTCTGGGTACTATTCCGGGAGTTATGCAGCAAGCTCTGTCTGTGGAAAATGCCACACCGGAGATTACGGTAACTGTTGATAGGGATAAAATGTCGGAACTAGCGCTTACAATTGATAACATAGGTGCTATGATGCAAATGAATTTTCAAGGAAACAATCAATTGAAGTTTACCCAAAATGATTACGAGTATGATATAAATATTCGTGCCGATAGAGAATATCGCCAGCAAGTGGAAGATGTGGCAAATCTCACGTTTATTAACGGACGAGGCGAAAGTGTAAAACTTGCCCAATTTGCCGATATTTCTCTCGGAACAGGACCAAGTCGTCTAGAACGTTTCGACCGTAACAGTTCCGTAACCCTTCGTTCGCAGGCTTACGGCGTACCGGCAGGAGCCATCTCGAAACAGTTTTTCAGTAAAATAGAGAAAGTACACAAACCTAAAGGAATACGCATTGAAACAGTAGGAGATATGAAAAAGATGAGCGACTCTATGAGTGTTCTTACTACCGCACTATTGATATCGTTGCTGCTTATATATTTGTCAATGGTATTGCTATACAATAACTGGACAGACCCCTTGGTAGTGATGTTTTCTATCCCTCTTTCTGTTGTAGGTGCTATACTTGCTCTTGCGTTAACCAATACAGCGATGAGTATCTATGCAATGCTCGGATTGGTTATGTTGGTTGGATTGGTAGCTAAAAATGCAATTTTATTGGTGGACTTTGCCAACGAGGCTCGACGTGAAGGAAAAAGCATGAATGATGCACTAATTCAAGCAGTACAAATTCGTACACGTCCAATTTTGATGACTGCTCTGTCAACAATTATCGGTATGCTTCCGGTTGCCTTATCGAAAGGTTCTGGAGCCGAACTGCGTAATGGTATGGCTTGGGTTATTATAGGTGGTATGGCTATGTCAACATTCCTCACATTGATTGTAGTGCCAACTGTTTATAAAATTATGCACCTGTCTTCGGAAAAGAAAAAACAACTTAATGTAAACAATATTGAATAGAGTGTGACTTTAAATAAGCTCTCTATATTTGATATAGTGCTATGATAAAAAGAGGCTGTCTCATAAGGGCAGCTTCTTTTTTTTTCTTATGCTGCAATTTCAGGATTTGAGAAATCATTTCTTGTAAATTCAGCACTTTTTTTTGTGTACTGAACCACAAAAAAGATCAAAACACATAATTGAGTGTTTTTTACGGTTTTGGGTGTGTTTTTGTTGATATTTTCAGTTTTTCGATACATTTTCCCCAAATTGAATGCAATAGCAAATATAGCAAAGTCCATCATAACTTTGTCTTTATCAAAATGCCTGAACCGGTTGTAGTGTTTATTGGATTTAGTCTGACCAAATACCGCCTCAGGCTCTATGGGTCTTCGGCTTCTGTGTAAAAGCCCTTCCTCAGAGTTTAGCAGCTCCCTGACTTTGTGCTTATGTCGGTTTAGATTATGGTTAACTTCTATCCTGCGATTTTCTTTCGCTTTGTGGCACAAACACCTCAGTGGACAATCCTGACAGTTTTTTGCCTCATAAACACTTATTTTCGAGATATATCCGTTATCAGTTTTTCTCTCCGTAGTTCCGGTTTTTTCCATGTGTTGGCCCATGGGACACACAAAGTAATCATCGTGAGCATTGTAATACAGGTTTTGAACAAGAAAACCATTGTTTTTGAATGACCTCTTCTGCTCCTTGTGAAAATAGTTGTATTTTACAAACGGTTCAATTTCATTTGTTTCCATAAACTCATAATTTTCCTCGCTGCCGTAACCCGAATCAGCTACTGTTTTGGCAGGAAGAAGACCGTAACGTTCGCTGAACCCATTGACAAAGGGAATAAAAGTAAGTGTGTCTGTAGGATTAGGGTAAAAATCATAATGAGTAAAGAACTGGTTTTCTGTTCCTATCTGAACATTGTAAGCCGGTTTGAGTTGACCGTTCATCATGTGATCCTCCTTCATTCGCATAAAGGTGGCATCCGGATCGGTTTTAGAATAACTATTTCGGCTGCCTAACGTTTTGAGGTGTTTTTCGTATTCCTCAAGTTTTGGTAAATACTTATCTTCAAGCGTTTTTATTGATTTTTTCTCTTCTTTCGAGCGGTTCTCCTGATTTATCTGAGCAATCCGTTTTTTTAATTCTTCACTGTTGATGGGTGTAGGAGGCTCATCGTCCGGTTGATTGTCCTGTGCAATACCCTCTTCGACCATTTCCAGTACTTTACGGATTTTTGCTTCTAACTTTGCTTTGTTCTTTTCTACAGATTTGCGCCATACAAAAGTATAACGGTTGGCACGTGATTCTAATTTAGTCCCGTCCACATAAATCACATCCAAACTTAAATAGCCCATATCCACCAGCATGACCACCACCTGGGTAAAGATCTGATGTATCGTATTCTTTAAATGAGAAGATCGAAAGCGATTAATCGTATTGTGATCAGGGGTTTGATTGCTTGCTAACCACATAAAACTAACTCTATCTAAAAGTGCCTGTTCGATTTTACGGCACGAATAAATATTGTTCAAGTAGCTGTATAATATCACTTTAAGCATCATCCGGGGATGGTATGCACTGGTGCCGCCACCTTTATAAGTATCGAATACGTTGGTGATATCCAGATTGTCAACTATTTGATTGATTGTGCGTACAGGTGAGTCTTGTGGAATTTTCTCATCTAAACTGGCGGGAAACAGGCTTATTTGACCTTGATTGTATGACTTAAATATTGGTTTTGCCATATCTTATATGTTTGATATACAGTCATAAAGATACAAATAAATTGTAAAAATAGAAAATTTTTGGATGAATATTTTATATGAAATTGCAAAAAAAAAGAGACTGCCTCCCTTTTGAGACAGCCTCTTTTCACGTAATGATTGTTGCCATTTCCAGGCATTAGTCATAGTATCTTCAATGTTTGTATCGGCTTTCCAACCAAGCACCTTGTTTGCCTTGTCCGGATTTGCCCAAATTTGCTCAATATCGCCTTCTCTACGCTCGGCTATCTGATAATTTAAAGGCTTCTCTATAACCTTCTCAAAAACCTTGATTAATTCCAAAACAGACAACCCTGTTCCTGTTCCCAAATTAAAAATCTCTATTTTTTCATCCGATTTATTCTCAAACATACGTGTCAAGGCTACCACATGCGCTTTTGCCAAATCTACAACATCAATATAGTCACGAATACAAGTTCCATCGGGTGTATTATAATCATCGCCAAATACGCTTAGTTTATCTCTAATTCCCATACCTGTTTGTGTAATATATGGAACCAGATTTTGAGGAACACCTATTGGTAATTCACCGATTTGTGCCGATGGATGTGCACCTATCGGATTAAAATATCGCAAGATGACACTTTTTATTTGTGAACCTGAATTCACAAAATCGTGAATAATCTCTTCGCATATCTGTTTGGTATTTCCGTATGGCGATGCTGCTGGTTTTATCGGAGCTTTTTCATCAATAGGATTGCTGTCCGGCTCTCCGTAAACCGTACACGATGATGAGAAGACGATACCTTTTACACCAAATTCGGGCATCAATTCCAACAAGTTAATCAGTGAAACAAGATTGTTGCGATAATACATCAGTGGTTTTTGAACTGATTCGCCTACAGCCTTACTTGCTGCGAAATGAATAATACCTTCAATATTTTTGTGCTTTTTAAAAATCGACCTTAACGAGTCAATATCCACACAATCTATTTTCTCAAAAGATGGACGAATATTGGTAATATTTGTAATACCCTCTATAACATCGGCACTCGAATTCGACAAATTATCTACAATAACAACCTCGTACCCCGACTGTTGCAACTCAACTACAGTGTGCGAACCTATATATCCGGTTCCTCCTGTAACTAATATTTTCTTGGACATATATTATATTGATTTTATATTTTTCAAAAGTATCTTGCAAATATAGGAAAATAAAAAAGAA
>ENA-UOOK01006424-UOOK01006424.1-fermentation-metagenome-genome-assembly--contig:-NODE-6424-length-11252-cov-5.138876_pt1 | contig 11252 bp, 8 predicted proteins | sample MGYA00245777_ERZ724023 | MGnify/ENA primary metagenome ERZ724023 (study PRJEB28704, sample SAMN03018312) | fermentation metagenome | biome: anthropogenic terrestrial biome; feature: soil; material... | reverse complement strand
CAGGATTTGCACAATAATTTTTCATGCAGGAATTCATGGCCGATATCACACATTGCGGTTTCGGATAAGTCGTCGCAGCATTGTCAAAATAGGTAATATTCTTCATGGTCATATCAACCACCATTATTCTTCCTGTTACATCATAACAGGCTGATATTGATTTCCTGTAAGCGCCGTAACGATGGTAGGCTTTAACAGGTTGAAGTCTGCAATCAAAGAGTTTTTCTTACTATGAGGTGCATCTTGCTTAAACGGAACAAAATAAATATTTTTTGTATTCATCAACAATCCGATATTTTTGAAATTAGCACCTAGTCCGTCGTTTGTGGAAACCGCCAAAACAACAGGACGATCGTTTCTCAAGTGTGCCTTGACTGCCATGGTCACGGAAGTGTCAGTCACGGCATTGGCAAGCTTCGCCAACGTGTTACCGGTACAAGGCATCACTACGATCACATCCAGCAATGCTTTTGGTCCGATGGGCTCTGCATCCTTTATATTGGTGATTACTTTCTTACCTGTAATCGTTTCAAGTGTATTAATCAAATCAACCGCATTACCGAACCTAGTATCAGTGGATGCTACAATTTCGGACAGTATGGGGAAAACATCACACCCTTCTTCAATCAAGTCACGTACTACAGTAATGACTTGAGGTATGGTGCAAAAGGACCCGGTTAACGCAAACCCTACTTTTAAATTTTTTAACACGTCAATCACTCTCCAAAATAGATTTGTTACGCAAGATCTTATAGATCACCGTCGATGCCGAATAATTGAAAAACTTGCCGGGAATGCTCAAAGCATGCTCTGCCTTGATTCCTCTTTTTTGAGCATAATCAAAATCAGTCCCTCCGGGGATAGAGGCAAGGTCTATGATCAGAGCATCCTTTTTTACACAATCCAGGACTTCTTTTGTCAAAACAAGGGCGGGAATGGTATTAATGATGATGTCAAACTGATCTACCGCCTGCTTTATATCAGCTGTATGTATGCCCTTGTATCCATTGACCAGAATATATGACAGGTCTTTTACCTTTCGAGCCGTTACAGTAAAATCACCATGGAACCCGGTTAAAACATTACACAAAGCTTTACCGATTCGTCCATATCCTAAGATCAATACTTTCGCATCCTTTAGTGTCTTGTTGCCATTACTCAGTGCAATTTTCACTGTTCCTTCAGCCGTGATCTCGGCATTTAAGATTTGAAACTCCTCTGTTGCTGCATAGTCAAAAACAGAAATACCTTGTTCCGAAGCAAATTCCGCCAATTCCTTGGGGATGATACCGGCTGCAAAAACACTTCCCGGCTTCATTTTGTTTACGACTTCATACACATCTGCATAGGAACCTTCTTTTGCATTGAGCAAGGGTACCGGCTTACATAATGGTACCGGTCCGATCAATACATCCAAGTCAAGCATTTGTGGTAATTTGTCTTTCGAATCCTCGACATCCATAAAATATGCCTCGGGATTTCTCCCGTCCTCTTTTACCATGTTATATAAACAAGCAATCCTTTTGTCTCCACCTATGAACCCGATCTTTTTTTTCAACATAGTTTCAATCAATCCTCATTCGGTATACATAAATTATCTCGCTCTACATAATATGTAGTCGTTTATATATTTGTGAGATAAAAAGACAAAAAAGAACCCTTCGTTCAAAAGCAAACGGAAAGTTGATATAATTGTTATTAACTGACCCAACCTTTTCAGCTTGCAAACAGACATATAAATGAAATCCGGAATTTCAAAGAACATATGAAAGGAGATCGGAATTTGTACAATCACTTCAATGGAACCATGCAGGAGTTTGAAGATATCGTTAACCGAAACAAGTTGCTGCTTTACAGCGTTGTTTACGGCATTGCCGGCAATTATGAAGCTGATGACATCGTTCAAGAGACATTTATATATGCCTACTACCATTACGGCACCTTGAAAGATCAAGGTAAGCTCACATCATGGCTGTGCGCCATAGCGAGAAACAAGGCATATGACAGTCAAAAAAGAAGCCGACGTACGGTTTCCATAGATATACTCGGCGAAGCCGCATCTTTCGAAACATCGGAAAGCCTGTTCATTCACAATGAAGAGAAAAACCTTATGTTAAGTGAAATTGCCAAGTTATCGGATCAAAATCGTGAAACCGTTATGCTTTACTATTTCGCCGATCAAAGCATCAAAGAAATTTCCGACATTCTTTCGGTACCTGAAGGCACCATCAAATATCGTCTGTTTGAATCACGAAAAAAGTTGAAAAAGGAGTTAATTGATATGATGAACAACGAGAAGAAAACCATCGAACAAAAAGACATCTTTACAAAAATCAAAGAGGAAACTCAAAAAGCACAAAAAGCTCTTCATGAGCTGGACACAAAAACCGCATCGGCTATCTGCGATGCCGTACTGCCCGAAATAGATGACTTGTCCGCACTATCCCTAGATGAACTTCGTATATTAAACAGTTTGTACCATGCGAAAATACATTCCATCCGATATGCAGAAGGAGCAAAAGCCGTAGATCAATATCTAAGAAAAACAGTTGAAATAGCCGAAGCCTCCTTTGATAACGAATGGATGAGCGGAGCTTATTCTTATTACGCAAGCGAACTATCCAATATGGGCCGCAAAGAAGAGTCTTCAACGTATTACAAAATGGCATTGGAGAAAGCAGAAGAAACCGGTAAGACGGCATTGATCTCCGATAATCTATATTGGTGCGGTATCAATGCATATTCAAGAAAAGAAAGCGACTCGGGACTTTCTTACTTTGAAAAAGTACTTGCCATGAAGGAAGTGCTATTTTCTGACAAAGACAATGAAGGTATGAATAAGGATACATACACATTAGCTTACAGTGCAGCTGTTGCCATCAAGCATGCCAAAGACCGTATCGGCAAACTAAAAAGCTTTACCTCTACAGCTCCTGCAATCAAGAGATCCGACAACGGTTATTCTCTAGCCGGTCAACCCGGGGTCAGTGATAGTGATGGAAGCGGATGCGGCTATGATTTATTCTATTACATCACCCGTTTGTCACCTTGCTTGTCAAACAAGTTAAAAGAGGGCTTTGTATTCGAGCAAAATACATTTTCATATTCTCATAATACCATACGCTCACGTTTTGAGGTCATATCAATGAAGGAAGATTATGTAACACCGGCTGGTAAGTTTGAGAATTGTCTTCATACACGTTACACAAATTTCGTTGTTGATGACGATATTGGTAACAAACGTAACAATGGTGTCACCGATATATGGTATGCTCCAAATATCGGTGTGGCAGGCTTGGTCATCACACCGATTACAGGCAGTCCAAAATGTTTGAAGTTGAAAAGCTATGAGGTTGAATCCACATCAAGTGCCGCAATACCGGAACTTTATCTCCCCCTTGCCGTAGGAAACAAATGGTCTTACGAAACCTTTGATGCTAATGATGTGCCTTTGTCAGAAGTTTATGAATATGAAAACCTTTTTGAAGTTGTATGTGAACGTGACTATGACAATGCCGCATTGATCGCTCATTCTGCATGGAGCTGTCTGAAATAACGTAACAGTGGATTCGGAAAAAAAGACGGCTCAAAGCTGTCCTCACATAGGGATTGAAGAAAAACTTGAATGAACAGCTTCAAGCGGGGCAAAAAAGACCACATAAGAGTTTTATACTCCTGTGTGGTCTTTTTAACATTCAGCTAACTTTGTCCCAATAGTTCTATAATTAATAGTTTATCTGCGATATCCTTAATAAAATGAGGAATTTCCTCTATATGTTGTGCAATAGCTTTAGCTTTTCCTGGCTTTGAAGAAATATGATATTTTTCAGAAATAGTTTGTTCCATTGAAGTATAATCCTCTATTGCTGTACGCAAATAGGATTCAAAGTCTTTACCGAAGTATGCATAATCGGCTCTAACAATACAATTTTCAGTTTCTGTATCCCATTCTTCTTCGCAAAAGATGCCATTAAACACATCCCTAGTCTTTGATGCATTCCTGTCACAATCAAATATAGCATAACAATTATAACCGTATGCTTTAAATAACCTCCAGTACAAGGGGATTGCATCCTTACCGCGACAATTAACAATTTCGGTTCCATGTTCAGCTAAAGAATACCCACTACGTTTTAAATACACTGGCAGAGCAAAATATTCAGTAGCTCCCTCCACTAAAATGATTGTTTCGGCAAACATTCCTTTTAACTGGTCTGAAAATAGTTTTGTCGAGTAAAAATCAACTATATTTTCTGGTGACACACAATTCTCTGGAACACCTGACCCTATACAAAAATCGCAAAGTTGTTGAGCGGATAGTTGTATTGCTTTAGTAACTCCACCCTCTTTATGTACTCGAACAAGTCCGTCTAAGTATTCTGCATCTATGAATTCTGCGGAATGTGTTGAAATGATTACTTGAATACCACATGAACACATATCTACAACATATTCCTTTAACCATCTTTGAGCTAAGGGATGGAGATGAGCTTCTGGTTCTTCAATAATCAACACAAAATTTTCACCTGTGAATACTTCCATATATGCTTTAACAAAAGCCATTAATAAGACTTGCTGTTCACCAGTGCCGAATTCTTCAAATCCACGAATATTATCTCCCTCTTTTGCATAGATCCGAAGTGACTTTGCATAATTGTTTGGATCATAGGCTGAAAAATCTACAGCCAATGAATGAACAAACCCTTTTACTGCCCCCTTTAGAGCTTCAGAAAATCGATTAAAAAAACCAGAGAATTCATCAGTCTGTTCAAAGGATGCTGTAATTTGATTAAAGGCTTGTGATAATTCATCTTTATGCTCTGTACTTAAGGCTTCATGTATCTTCTTTGAAAACTTGCTTAACAGAGAGTAGCTACTACTATAATTAAAAGCACTCTGGATATTTCTTTCAGCATCAATCAAGTAAGATTGACAAGCGGAACGCTCTTCATTTTTTATATATAACCTATTTCCATTAACATCGTGAAAAAGATTATTATTAGCCTGTCCATTATAATTATAACTTATAGTTATCACATCATGTCCATTCCCTCTACTATCATAATGTAAAGGCTCAGAAAATTTAGCAGTTATCTGTGCGGTAGGATATTCACTTTGATTACGTTTAAAGTAATCACTTTCCAACATCTCAATATTTGTTGGATACCTTTCACCAAGTAATCTATTTATAGCTGATAATATATTAGATTTTCCTGCGTTATTCGGTCCAAATAGGACAAGTGGCTTATTTGGAGGAAGTTTAAGAGCCACTCTTTCTATCGATCGATAATGTTTAATTACAATTGCTTCTAACCTCAACCTTTCATCCCCCTAAATTAAATTACTCTGCCAATACTTCTTTAATAATCTGAGCCATCTGTTTGTTGTTTAACTGATCACGGAAGCAAACAGCTAAACCAGATACTTTATTACTTTGTACAATTCTTTAATCTCCTGAACAACCATATATTTCCTCATGAAATCATAATCAACTTTCCCAGTTGAATTAACCGGTAACATGATTTTTTGCCTTTTCATTCTAGCAGCATTGAACTTATAACCATAAGCATATTTGCTTTTTTGTTTTAAGATACATTGCTTTAGGAACAAGTAACAATATTTATTCCTTGCGGATTTGTCTTTAAAATGAAGTCTTTTAACATCATCAGAAAAAATACACTCATATGGATGATAAAAGTTATCCACAACGCTACCATTATAATTTACTCCGAGAAGGTTGCTATCCAAGCTATTATTTATATTCGAAACAAAGTTTGTAACCCCATTATTACCATCTGTTGATCCAATAAATGGTCGCTTCCCAGATTTTTGATCTGCTTTTGTTAATCGAACACCTGACCTAATATCAACGATATTCTCAAGCCAAAATTCTTTCCATTGTATATTTTTACACCCTAGAGAATATTCTGATTGCCCTAAATAGACAGCTAACTTATATATATATTCAATTACTAAATTATCTGAACCAAGTATTTTATTTCCGTTGCCTACATTATTTGCAGAAACTAGTGGTATATCAACATTCTTATAAGCTCCAATCTTATTCTGTTTACTTCGATTTTTTTCAAATAATTCGGTTAAATAAGATTCTTTTCTCTCTACATTTTTCAAATCAAGCAGTTCAAAACAACATTCAACTATTCTCTGTTTATAATAAATAACAATCTTTTGTCCCTGGGCTTTTTGTTCCTGCTTAATATAATCCTCCATGAACTTCCAGTTGGGATTGCCACTAGAATCAACTGGGAGTAAAATTTTAGTTCTATTTAGTCTAGTTAGAGTTGCTCCTGTGCTACCCCAGCTAAACTTTATCATTTGTATTTTTAATAATGGTACTAAAAATAAAGCAATTTCTTTGTTCAAGAATTTATTTTCTAAAATTTGGATATTCTGTCCAGTAAAAAAGCTCTTTGGTTGATAGAAGACAGTTTGAGTATCTAAACCAATTGTTATTACATTTCCTTTGTCAATGCTAAATCCATTGTTTTGTTTTTCACCGACAAACATATCGATTCCATTATTAAGATTACTTCTAGTAACATATGGGATGTCTCCTGTATTCTCGAGAAGTTTATTTTTGTCTATCCCACTATTAGTTGAACGAATATTAAAAAGTCCCTCTTCTCCACCTATAAAAAACTCTTTCCATCCCACACTGTCAAGTTCGAGTCTATTCATCACTTTCACCTGCCAGTTCTTCTGCAACTTTTAGAATATCTGGTTTTTGTTCTATGTAATATTTAGAGTTATCATCTTCTAGGCCAAATAGATATCCTCTACCATGCGTAATCATATTAACCTCAAAAGTGATGTAGTCAGCAATTGTATTTCTAAAATCTTCTTCAGAAGGAATTTCATCATTAAAATAATAAAAAGAGTGTAGCCATTCATCATCAGGCTCAATGGTTGTTTTTACGCAGAATTTCGTTTCTGGCTCAATTCTATCAAACCATACATCAAGCAGATGTTGCTTTTTATCCTTTGCACTTGCTGTTTCTACTAATCCTATATGTTTGGATACTTCATATCCATCATTCTCAAAATTGATAAACTTGCATATTTTATCTTTGTGATGAGGCCTACCCACAGTAAATACGACAATACAAGGATTCGTACCTACACCGTAGAAAGTATTTTTATTCAGGGTTATTACTCCTTCTAGAGTATGTTTCTTTAAAATATTTTGTTTAATGTTTTTTTCCTCTTTGGTTTTGCCCGTTACAGCACTTTGCGGTACGATAACTGCAACCCTACCGTCTTCGACAATAGAATCTAATAGATGCTCTGTGAATGCAATCTCGTAGAGATCAGGATTTTGTTTTGATCCTTGTGAATATGGTGGATTCATCATTCCTACAGTACAGCCTTTTTTCTGTAGTTTAGCAGGGTTTTGTTTCAAAAAATCTTCATTTTCTAGGTTGCTCTTTCCATCCCCACGGAGAATCATATTGGTTGTAGCTATAGTAAACATATAGCTTTGGTCTTCAATGCCATGAAGTTGATTTTTTCTAATATTCAACCTCTCAAAATCATCATCTGTTTGTTTTAACATATGACTCATGGCTGCTATTAAAAATCCTGCTGTTCCACAGCAAGGATCCAAGACATTATCTGTTGGCTTTAAATCTAGCAATTCACAAAACAATTCTGTTATGTGTTTTGGTGTGAGTACAATTCCTAGACTTTGTCCATCTCCACCTGAATAACTCATAAACTCTCCATAAAATCTTCCTAAGTAATCCTCTGAAGAACGATGGTATCTAATGCTTTGATAGATACTTTTATAGAGAAATTCAGTATAATGTTTCACTGGAGTTTTTCCAAGTGTAGGGTTAATCTGATTGATTTTTGCTGTATCTTTAATAACAGAAAACTGTCTCAATAATTTATCTTTTTTTACTTGTGGAGATACATTGGCACGAGCTAGGTTATCTTCTATAGCTTTATATATCTTCGCTCCATCGGTTACGATGTTATCACCATTTAAGTTGTTTATATCAAAGTTTTTGTATTCCATTTCTCGAAGGGCAAGTAAAATACCCGAGACAATCAACGGCTTATCCTTATCTTGAATACTGCCATAATTACGCAAATCTTCGTGAAGCGTAGCTGCGTCCTTTAGAATTTCAGTAGTTTCCTTTTCTTGGTCAGTGGCTTCTTTTAATATTTCCTTAATATAGTACTCATCAATATTTTCTTCTTTAAAAGATATAAATGTTTCTATTTCAGGTAGTTCTTTATAATTTAAGCGTTCGTCTATAAAAATAGGCGTGATACGATGCCGTTTTTCATTTCCTGAAACTCCAATGGCGATAACTTTTTTATATGTAGTATTTTTTATAAGGTGCTTGCCATAAAATAAAGCTCCATTAACTGCGTAATTAACATTACTTGAGGTATCCTCTTTAAGAATATTATGCTCGTCTCTTGCTTCGTGAAATGACAAATCTGCTTTATCCTCGATAACTATTAAAAAGTCTTTTACTACACCTGTATATTCTGGGAAACCAACATTTTTAGTTCCTGATTTTGATGCAGTTTTTAAGGCTCTATGTATTTCTTTAATATCGCTTCCTTGTGGAGTAAAGTAATCAAGATTTGCTTCTTTTAATAAATCATAAACCCATAAGTCTGTGCTTGCTTCTTTTCTCATAATTATAGTACTCCTTACTATATATTTTCATTTTCCTTAATGTGTTCTACTATATCTCCAAAATCACAATCGAGGACATCACATATTCGACTTAGAATACCAAGACTAACTGTTTCATCACGACCCAGCTTTGTCATTGTATTTGGTGCAATTTTTGCGGCTTTACGTAAATCTGATTTGCTCATCTTTTTATCAATTAATAACTTCCATAATTTATTGTACGAAATCGCCACAACTTCTCCCTCCATAACTATATACTGTTCGTATATTATAATAATAAAATCGCAACTTTTCAATAATTAGTCGCAATAATATGCGATAACTTTGTTTTGTATTGCTATGTGATTCTAAGTGTCACTTAATAGTAAAATGAAATGCCACTTTGTAAAGTGAGATGCAACATTCGTAACCGACAACTAAATATTTGTAAACGAGACGCAGCTTTTGAAATCAGAATGCAGGTTTTGTAAACGAAAAGCCACCTTTGTAATTCAAATGCAGTTTGATTTTTTGCTTTTTCTGGCGTATGATATAGAAAATAGGCATGCCAAAAGGAAGTCAACCCCCTCTCGATTTTTTTGTAATCGGAGAATCGACCCCTTTTCTTAGTTCTTAATGAGCTGTTGGCGGCACTTTTTATATTATTTTTTGAGAAGAGATGGTTTTAACATGATGTCACTGGCGGGTACCGGCGAACATCCTAGTTTATGTAATACCTCTTCTCCGTGGTAAAAGCTGAACGTTTCGTATGGGCTACGGTTGTTCAGCTTTTTTCTTTTGTAAGAATTGATATGGTTCATCATCAAGCTGATATCTTCCTGTGTTAGGTTGTTGAAACTGGTTCCCTTTGGAAGAATTCGGCGGATTAGTCCATGGTTAACTTCAATAGCCCCCTTTTGGTATGGACTTCCTGCATCACAGTAAAATACATTGGTACGAAGTCCAGTGAATTTTTCGTCCCTATATTCGATTGCTTTGGGATTAGAAAATTCACTGCCATTATCAGTTAGAATAACCGGAAATAGTTTCTTAAAAAGAGGCTTTCCAAGCTTATCGTAGAGCATTTCAAATATGTCAGTAACTGACTTTGAAGTATTGGCATCTCTTAGAAAAGCTAGCATTAGACTAGTTTCAACAAAGTGAATTGTAAGTAGACATTTTCCTCCCTTACTTCCTATTACGGAATCCATCTGTACTACAGAAGTTTCCGGATTTTTATCAAGAAATGCAAGAAAAGCTTCATGGTTACGTCCAATACGACAACCTTTATCCACTTTGAATTCCGGTTTTTTATATCGCTCACGAAATTTAACCTTGCGTGGTAAATCGATATTTCTAACATCAAACAAGCAGGCATCGATGTAGTTATAGATGGTTTTTTCACTGCACATCAACTCTTCTTGATGAATAACATATATCTGATGTATCGATTGCCCTCTTTGAACTAGTGGGGAAATGATTGAATTAAGTCTTTTTATCTCTTCTTCGGATATGCAAAGTCCTCTTCTGGATTGCGATATTGACTCATGTGCCTTGATGTGGGCATTCTCTGCATCATATATGTTTTTAAGTAGGGAACATTTACCCAATGTAACACAGCCATTACAAACATATGGGACCCTAAATCTTGCTGTACAGATTTCTAGAACAAAGTCGGTACAGTTATTATTGCAAGTAGGGCAAAGCTTACAATAGATCGAAGTTTTTCTCGTGCAGTCTTTACCGCATATATTTTTGTTTCTACAGTTGAAGCGGTTTTTGCATGCATTGAAAGGGAAACCTGGAAATCCTGTAGCAACTTCAGAACTGTACTTACGTATCTCCCTTGATATAGTAGTTGGATTTTTATCTAATCTACGACTGATTTCTTTGAAAGAAAGGCTTTCTTTTAGATATTTCTGTAGTTCAAGTCTTTCCTCATAAGTGAAAAATTTAGACATATATCCTCCGTTCTGCCACCAACATATCTAGGATATATGATTTAGAAACTTTTGAAAACAAAAAGACTGGCTAAGCCAATCTTTTTGCAAGCCAAGATGCAACCATCTGGCATATATATTTTATTAGACGTTTTTATGTTAATCTGAATTCGAAAGGGTTGCATTTCGATTTTCAATTAAGGTGATTCTAAGTGTCAAATCATTTTAATTTATCTTGACTTTACATTTTTAGTTTAGGTATTATACTTCATTGATTTATTCGATCATTGCAATCCCATACTTTTAGACAAAAAAGTCGAAAAGTCTAATTGAAAAATCCAAAACTACAGCATTCAGCCTTCTTAAACTAAATATCACTTTCGCTCAAATTTGAGCAAAAGCATAAGCATTACAGCAGTCTTTACCTTAGAAAAAAGACAGGCTGTTTTTTTATTTTAAGGGTTCGAATCAATAGAATTCTTCGCTTATAGATGAGGAAGAAAAATATTTTAAGAAAATCCTCAACTAATGTGTTCTACCAAGGCTATAAGGTGAGAGGAAAATACTTTGCATGACCTTCCGAGTTAGCTATTTACTGTGATATTAGCTAGGGGGTTAATAATTTCGGCTATTAGTAGAGGAAAGCAATTCACAGAAAT
>ENA-UOOK01006421-UOOK01006421.1-fermentation-metagenome-genome-assembly--contig:-NODE-6421-length-11259-cov-29.173509_pt1 | contig 11259 bp, 6 predicted proteins | sample MGYA00245777_ERZ724023 | MGnify/ENA primary metagenome ERZ724023 (study PRJEB28704, sample SAMN03018312) | fermentation metagenome | biome: anthropogenic terrestrial biome; feature: soil; material... | reverse complement strand
TGCTAAACTGACGTACGGGTAACTGTACCGGGGGTTCGAATCCCCCCGCTTCCGCTAAGAAAGAAAATCCCTTGCAAATAAATAATTTGCAAGGGATTTTCTTTTAAGGAATATGACTACAACACCACTTCTGGTACCACTTTGCCATCAAACAATTTAATTATGCGGTTGGCATAACCGGCATCGTGTTGGCTGTGCGTAACCATCACAATGGTTGTTCCTTCACTATTCAAATCAGTGAGCAAACTCATCACTTCTGCGCCGTTCTTACTGTCCAAGTTTCCGGTAGGTTCGTCAGCAAGGATAAGCTTGGGATTGGCGACTACGGCACGAGCAATGGCAACGCGTTGTTGCTGACCGCCCGAAAGTTGCTGCGGAAAATGTTTCTCCCGATGCGAAATGGCCATACGGTTCATTGCCTCTTTCACCCGTTGTTTTCGCTCGGCGGCCGGGATTCGCATATATAAGAGTGGAAGCTCGATGTTTTCGTACACGTTGAGTTCCTCGATGAGGTTGAAACTTTGGAACACGAAACCAATAATACCTTTCCGCAAGTTTGTCCGTTCGTTTTCAGTAAATTTAGATACGTCGGTTCCGTTGAGGAAATACTGTCCCGATGTGGGGTTGTCCAGCAAACCCAAGATATTGAGTAACGTGGTTTTTCCGCAGCCCGACGGCCCCATAATGGCGACAAACTCACCTTCGTTGATTTCGATGTTTACTTCGGACAATGCCCAGGTTTCCACTTCTTCCGTGCGGAAGATTTTTTGTAAGTTTTCTGTTTTAATCATAGTTTTTTTAAATTATAAATTATTAATTACCAATTGTGTCTTTGCGATTATTCCAACTTTAGTGCATTCGCGGGATTTGTTCTCATGGCAGTCTTTATTTGCCACACGAGGGTAAGCAGCGATACGAAAATTACAATAATTGCCGATATCACGGAAAACATCGCTATCCATGATGAAACGGAAATTTTATAAGCGAAATTTTCGAGGTGTTTGCTTATCACAACATATGAGATCGGAATAGCGGTTAGAAAAGATACGGCTAATAGCATCAGGTATTTATTCAGAAACAGATGCATGATATTGTTTGTCGTAGCACCGTTTACTTTTCGCAACGCAATTTCGCGGTAACGTTGCCGAATATCGAAAACCGAAATTGCAAATAATCCCATACAGGAAACCAGAATAGCTATGATGGAAAATAACAGGTAAACGCGGCTTATCCGTTTGTCTTCTTCATAAAGTTTGGCAATATCGTCTTCCAGTAGGCTGTACGTAAATTCTGCGTCGTTGTTAATTTCCTTGTATAAATTTTCCAAATAAGCTAAAGCTTCTTTCTGTTTTCCGGGAACGAAACGTGCCATTAGGTAATCGAAATGGAAACCGCGTTCAGTGTAAGAAATTACTAATGGTGTGGTCGTTTTGGATAAATGTCCGGTATGAAAATCCTTTATTATACCCACTACCTGATGAATCGGCGCTGTTTCTCCTTCTCTTTTATATTGCGATTCGAGTTTTACCGTTCGAATATCAGTTATTTCAAATAATTTCGCAGCCGATTCATTGATGATGTATTTAAATTCACCGTTCACATCGGTTGAATCCCATAAGCGGCCTTCTTTTAACTGAAAACCGAACATCTTCATGTATTGAGGCGACATCCCGACAGAACTTACGGGTTGATAATTACTTCTGTCGGAACGTTTCATCGGAACTTTCGCTTCCAGATTATACACAGGAAGCCCGAACTCCCAGTCTGAAAATAAAGGCGATTTGTTCATCCTGTCCCTAACAAGAGTCGCATTTTCGCTTATTTTGCGGAATGCTGCTTCCATGTCGGAGCTTCTGAAAGCATTCATATCACGGTGCATCATTCTTGCCATAATTACATCTTTGGTGTTGTATCCGGGATTGACGGCTAGCATATAATTCAATTGTTTCATAAAAAAGAGAGCAATAACTATCAACCCGAAAGTGATGACATATTGCAGAAACAGAAACGTTTTGCGTGAGGCCAGTGAAACCCCTCGCACATATACAGATTGGAGCGACGCGATGGGCTTTGAATAATGATACCTGAGATAAGGATGTAGTGAGGTTATTAAAGGCAGAAAAATCAGGATTAAAACTGAAAATAAGATACTGAACACAGGGTTTGGTATCACCTCAAAGTTAAGCCGGGTTGATAAATACGATTGAGCTATCTCGATGAAGAACCAGGCTAAAAAGACCGCAATTAGCGTCATCAGGAGATTTTCACCATAGATTTGCCAAAATATTTGTCCTTTACCGGCTCCGAATATTTTTTTTACACCAAACTCCTTTCCGCGTTTCAATGTGATGACCGTATAGATATTGATGAAGTTAAAAAGCCCCACCAACAAGATGAGTATACCTACAACGAGAAGTATTTTCACGGCATTTCTGTTCCCCTTCACAAATACCGAAAGATCATTGTTACGTGTTATTTTCCATACCTCGTGTGTACGGTCGAAGTAAAAATCTTTCAAGGGAAATAACTGAAGACGGACAGGATTGGGAGCGACAGATCTCGACTCGTCTAACTGTCTATTGCTGTCGTTTAATTTCCTCACATCGGCTCCTGTGTGTAATTTGATCAGGGTAAACGCTTGTATAGCCATAAATTGGCGCTGATCCTTGTCAAGGAGAATATCAAAAGCGAGGAACGATTTGGAAGAAGGCTTTCCGGTAACTCCAACCACTTTTAGTTCGTCGCCCGAAGAGTGGGTGAATTTTTTCCCTATTGGATTTTCTTTCCCGAAAAGCTTTTGTGCGAATTTTTCGGTAATGATTGCATCGCTGGGATCAATCATTTTATGGCTTCCGTAACGTATTGGAAACGGTAGAATTTTAAAGAAATTGCTGTCGGCAGCTATTGCTTTTACATTGATACGGTGGTTGCCTGAAACGATAAAGTCTTCTTCGTATGCAAAAAATGTAGTTGTATTTTTTACCGAAGGATTATTCAACAAGGGAGGAAAGGGGATGTTGTCTTCGGCTCGTACAGTAGCTCCACCAAAACGTTTTCGCCCGTCTTCGGGATTCTCTATCGATAAGATGTAAGTGTGTTTCAGATCCGAAGCAAAATGATTTACGGTAGTTTCCTGATTGATATACCTCGCAATAACAATAACAGACGCCAGACTTATTGCCAATCCCAACATGTTGACAATTGAATACAGTCTGAATCGGCCTAAAACTCTAAACGGCAATGCTAGTAATTTCATTATTTATCTTATATTTTAATAAATATAATTTTACTTAATAGACTTTGACCTTATTCTGCCTTCAAACTTTCCACCGGATTGCTTCGCGCCGTGCGCCACACATGCCAGCCAACGGTGGCGAACGCGACGACGGCAACCGACAGCAGCGCAAGCAGAAATGAGCCAACCGATATATCCACCCGATAGACAAACTGCTGCAGCCACCGTTCCATCAGCCACCACGCCAACGGCGCGGCAGCCACAAATCCCACCGCCAACCACACGAACATCGGTTTCATCAGCAGCCACAGGAGTTGCGGCGTTTTGGCGCCGTTTATTTTTCGGATGCCGATTTCTTTGGTTCGCTGCCGCACGGCGTAAAACGTGATGCCGAACAAGCCGAAACAGGTAAGCAGGATGCTGATCAGCGAATACATGTTGAGCAGGCGCGACATCTCGAAGATTTTGCGATTACTTTTTGTAAATTCGTGGTACACATCCGTATATGTGAAATATTCTTCGGAATAGGTCTGCTGCCAAACCGTTCTTATATTGGCAATGGTTTCCAGATTGTTTTTTCCATCCATTCTTATTTCCATTGTTGTTAACGGTTTGTTGTTGGGAGATTTCTGAATTAATACTGCCATTACTTTGTCTTCCAATGAGGAAAAGTGAAAATCATCTACAATTCCGGTAATTATGGATGCCGAGTCATCAGAAATAAGATATTTTTGCAAGGGTTCACCAATTAATTCTGTGCCGGATTTATTCAGCCTATCGGCAAACGATTTATTGATTAACACGGAATTTGGTTGATTTTCCGTCATAGTCTCCCACGCTTCACCTTCAAGCTGATGTAGTTTCAACACTCGTAATAGATGTTCATCGCCCGACAATTGAAGTATCAGAGTTTGAATTTCTTCTCCGTTTTCTTTTCGTAAATTGCCGTACATGACCATTGCGTCCATTAGTGCCGAATTTCCCAACGAAACATCCGAAACACCGGAAATATCTGTTATTTTGGGTTTTAATTTCCGCAAGTCTTGTCTATGATCAGTACTGATGAGTTCGATGAGATTTTTGTAGCGGTCGCCATTTTGTTTTACCAGATTAACTTGTTGCTTTGCCGTAAAAGTGGCGATAATTAGTGCGATGGCAATAATAAATTGAAAAATAACCAATGCTCCAATCCACCGGTTTTTGTGGGTTACAAAAAACATCTGATAATCGCTTATTGACATGCGGCTTATCTTTCGGCTCATTCCCAGCGCAGGGATAATTGTGAGCAAAAGAATCAAGAAAATGAGCAGTGGAAAAAAATCTTTGTCGTAAAAATATTTCGACGAAAAATCCACCGACACCACTTGATTGAACACTGGCAATAAATCGTGCATCAAGAACATAGCTAACACAAACGAGATGAAAACAGTGAGAAACGTATCCAGAAAAATCTGTAAACGCACATCCCTAGGTTTTGCACCCATCAGTTTTTGCGCATGCAGGGTTTTCACTTGCTGCAACACGCGTGAAAAACTCAAATTCACATAATTGAAAATAGCGATAATGAATACCAATATGGCAGAAGCCAGTCCCACCATTAACAGGTCTTTTTTGCGGTAATGCCAGTAACCCAACCCTTGTTGGTTGTATTCGGAAGAAATGGCTTGGTCGAACGTTGAAAAATAATATTGTCCGTCCGCTAATGTCGGAATTTGGTCTTTTTTTACTTTTTCTGCAAATTGCTGTAAATCAGTTTTTGGGACGATCATTAGCAGCGTGGGGCCTCCCCAGTTGTTTTCGGGATCGCAAATCAATCCGTCGAATATAATTGCCGATTGGGAACGTGTTTTAGTAACCGCACCCACGGTGTACGTTTTTTGCATTTCCGAATTGGATTTACTAACCGTAATCTGTTTTCCAATTGCGTTTTCATCGCCGAACAGTTTCCTTGCCTGCCTTTCGCTTATAATGATGGATTGCGGATTGTTAAACGCGCTCCATGAGCCATACCGTAAGTCAAACGGAAAAAAATTGGGAAAAGAGGAATTAACATTGAGAATTCCGATTGGGTCGAACCGTCGATTGTTTACTTCGATGTATCTTATATAAAAACTGTTCAATTGCAGAAAATCTTCCACTTCCGGATATTTCTCTTTCATTTGTTCGGGGACGCCTTTTTCCATATACCCTACTCTCACTCCGGGATTGGACGGCATATCCTGCATCACCCACACCAATTTATCGCGATTGGGATTGTTTTTTTCGATGCCGTATTCGTAGCTGACAAATGAAATCAACAGCGCCGTGCAGGCGATGCCCACCGTAAGGCTGAGCATGGAAATCAGCGTGAACGTCTTGTTGCGCCACCAATTTCTGAAAATGAGTTTCAGGGTTGTTTTGAACATTTTTTTAGACTGTTAGATGTTTAGTTTGTTAGAAGTCGGGAGACCGAAAGTTTCCTGTCGCTTGTCGCCCTTTTCTCCAAGTTGCCTCGTCATTTTAACTGCCCATAAATTAACGTAAAACTATAATTTGATCGAACATACAAACCGCTTTTTTGAGCAGGTTTCCACGACGGCATATTTTGCAATGCTTTTACAATTTCATCATCTACCAGTTTATTGGCACTTCTCTCAATCTCGATGTTCGAAACCGAACCGTCTTTTTCCACTACAAAAATTACAATTAATGTACCTTCAACTTGATTGTCTTTTGCTTCGCGCGGATAGCTCACCGATTGCAGGTAAGCGGAAAATGCCTTCCACCCTCCGTTGGGATAGGCGGCAAGAAAATCCACATCGGTTACTTTGTAAATTTCATCAGACGCACTTACCTTATCCGGCTCGATAACCGAAGAGGTATCGTTGCGGTCAGTTTTTCCGGGCGGTGGCGGGCCAATGACAACGGATAATTTTACTTTTTCTTCCGATTGATGTTGCAAAGGCTCATCGGCAAGTGTTTTTTTCGATTTGTTGCCTTTGCAATTTGCCAATAATATCAGGCTCAAAAGGGCGAAAAGAATTGTATTTGTTTTCATAATTTGTTTGTTTTTATTACACAGAGTTCACGAAGGTAGTACGGAGATTCACTCAAAGTCTGTAATCTGTCTTCCGATCTTTCTCTATTTCAAAATCATTATCAACAATTCATAATCCGTCATTTCGTCGTGAAGCAATGTTAGTTTTTCTTGCTGCGCCGACGGAAAGGAAGCAAAAACGGCAGAATCCATTATCTCTTTCAATTGCCTTTTGGTGTACGACGAGTACAATTGCTTGTTGTAAACACCGGCATTACTCAGTATCAACGGAATGGCTTCGAGGTTGCTGTTTTTGAGAGTGAACACTTCAGGGAAAACCGTGCTTGGAACAGAATAGCGTTTGCCTGCTTTTTTATCGTAATACGAATAGAAAAATTTCACGGCTCCTTTTTCCCTGTTGTTGGGGCTATCGTAATCTTCGGTGTGGATGATGAACAAAAAGTCATCGGTTTCCAACAGTTTTTCGATAAATATTTTTCCTTTCTTGTCGCCTTTCAACGCGGTTTGCACGTCGGGTTTTTTGCTTCCCGAATTCAGCACAAAAGCCGGTGTGAGTTTATCTACACTTACCCGGAAAATGGTATCGTTGTATGCTTGACGCATTGTCAGCTGGTTGCCATAACGATAGAAATCGCCGGTTTCGGGATTGGTATAATTTCCTCTGCCGATATCTGCCAACGGATTGTAGTTCATAAATAGCGAAAGCGTATCGCCTTTGATGTCAAAAACATAAAGTATTGGAGTTATACCCGTGTAAGCCGGATTGTAAATGTTGGTGACATAGGTCTCGGGCGAAATAAGAATTGGCACGCCCTGCGATGCCGGACGACTCAGATAATTGTTTTGCGAGTTGAGGTTGTGAAATGTAAAGCGGCCTTTCCTGTTGACAACTCTGGCTATCAAACAATTGTCGTTCAGCACAGAAACTCCCTGAATGGTTTCGCTTTCAGGTGTCCAAAACATTGTGGCGGTGTTGCTTTTCACGTCAAACTCCGGCAATCCGTTTTTTGCCGCAACGGTGTAAATAAAATTTCCCTGCATATCGAAACAGTGGTAGCCGAAAAAATTATCACCGGCAATCAGTTTGTTTTCCGCAAGATAAACTCTGGAATTGGCTCCGTTGCCCATCGAGCCTCCTTGCTCATAATTTACCATATACTTACTGTTCCCCATAAACGCGACACCTTTTTCGCTGAGCGGGTGCGTTATTTTCACGTATTCAACCTGCGAATAATACTGGTTCAAATCCAGCTCCCTGTTTTCTGCCGGGTTTTCAATGTTGATTTCAACGGGCGGATTTTGGGAGTCAATTCCCCTTTTTTCAGGGTATTTTATGCCCGGATTGGGGATGATGGTGTCTAAGGTTTCTTCCGTGGAATAGAGCGCCTCAAGCCTCACTTGTTCCTGTTTTTCTTCGCTGTCTTCCAACGTTTGCTTTTTGTTTTTGCACGTTGTGAGAACTGTCGCTCCACACAGCAACAGGATGAATATTGACTTTGTTTTCATTGTTTTAGTAATTGCATTTTATCGGTTTTCTTGTATTGTGTTATTATGTCGCCGCAATGCGGCTTTTTCGTTCATCTTTTTTTTCCGTTTCAGGTAATTCCTGCGATAATTTCCAATCGTAAATCGTAAGTCTTAAATCCCTTAATCACTCCTCAACAAATCCACCGGGTTTTTCCTTGCCGTGAAATACACCTGTGCGGTTATGATCAGAAAAGTTACAAGCATTATAAGCGCGGGAATCAGCAAGAATATCCACCAACTCAGGGTGGTTCGGTAAACATAGGTTTCCAGCCAGCGGCTCATCACAAAATAGCACAGCGGAATGGCAATCGCGGTGGCTATTACCGCCACTTGCAAGATATCGCGCGAGAAAAGGCGCAAAATGTCTCCGATTTTTGCTCCGTTGATGCGACGGATGGCCAATTCTCTGGTGCGCTTTTCTATCATAAACGATATCATGCTCACAATACCCATCAACGCCAATGTCAGCGACACAATGGAAAACACCGACAGCACTCCCGCCGTGCGCAATTCCGTTTCGTACATATCGTTATATTCGTCTTCTACCGTGCTGAATATCACGGGACGTTTGGCGTAATCGGGTTTCATCTCCTTGTATTTGGCTAAAATATAATCCAGCGTAGCTTTTTTATCCTTACCCGTGGTTTTGATGTATAGCGTTGAACTTGCTTCGGGATTGAAACTCATAATAAGCGGAGTGATGGGTTCTTTCAACGGTTTGAAATTGAAATCTTTTACCACGCCGATAATTTTTCCCTGCATTCCCCATGCATAGGTTACGGTAATTCCAAGCGGGTTTTCTTCGCCGATAACTTTTTTAAACGCTTCGTTGATGACGATGTGATAGGATTTTTCCTCGGAATCCTGCCACCACGACAGCCCGGGCGGGATAAATTCCCCCTGGATTACCTGCAATCCGAAAGTATTGGCATAATTATGGTCGCAAAAAATCTGCGTAAATTCCATCTCTTTTGTACCTTCTTTTCCGCCTGTCCAGCTTACACCGCTGTAATTGTAGGAACTGTTGTAAGGTGCCGATAGCGCAATACTGGCATCGATGATGTTTGGATTCTCTTTTTTGATAATCTGAATAAAGTTCTCGGAATCGTACCAAAGTCCTGAATTAATACTGATGATGTTTTTTCTGTCCACCCCCGTTTCGGCATTAAAAATAGCATTTACCTGCTTGTAGATAAATACGGTGCAGATAAGTACCGAAATGGAAAGGAAGAACTGCACACCAATGAGCAGTTTTCGCAATTCCTCTTTTGACCCGGTTTTTACGCCGCCTTTCATTATCATCATCGGGTTGAACGACGAAAGATAAAAAGCCGTGTATCCACCCGAAAGCAGCGTTACAACAAGGCACGCGGCAACGGCAATGAGAAGGGCGCTGAAATCGAACCTCAAGCCGATGCGGTTGCCCATCAGTTGGCTGAACGATGGGAAAAGCAGTTCCACCAGCATTAGTGAAATAAAAATAGCACTGAACGAAACAACAAACGACTCGAAAAGAAAACGTTCGATAAGCCGGTGCCTGTTCGCGCCGAAAACTTTTCGCACGCCCACCTCTCTCACGCGGCTCATTGAGCGGGCAATGGATGTGTTTACATAATTGATTACGGCTATCAATAGTATAAGCAATGCCGCTGCCGAAAACAGGTATATTTGTGCCAAATTTCCAAAGCTCCCGTCATCAACTTCTTTGGGCGAATGCAAATGGATATTGCGAATGGGTTGCAGTTTCAGGCGATTTTTCGTGTCGCGTGTGGCGCCAAGAAATTTGGCTATTTGCGCTTCAAATTCGGGGGTGATTTTGAATTCGTCCGCTAAGCGGATATAATGAATGCCGCCATAAACAGGATTTGTTGATAAGGGATTAAGTATATCGAATTTAATGTGTGTGTTTTTCGGCACTTTTACCACCGCCGAAATTGTAAACGTGGCACCGCCTGTATTGCCAAAATTCACGGTTTTGCCAATTGCCGCTTCTTTACCGAAGAATTTCCGTGCCGCTTCTTCCGACATAATCGCTCCGCGCTCTTTTATCACGGCTTCGGGCGAGCCTTCCACGTATTCATAAGCAAACATTTTCAGAAAATCCTCATTGGTGGTTGCCAACGTTGCCATTATTCCGTCATCTTCCCTGTCCACAACGGTAAAAGGCAATGTTTCATTGTTTATCAAAACGGCGTATCTAATTTGGGGGAAAGCTTCTTTCAGGTTGGTGGCAACGCCGGGACGAATACCGGCGCTGTAAACGATGCCTTCGGTGCGGGTTTCTTCTTGCAAAATCTTGTAGATTTTATTCGCATCGGGGTAGCCGGATTCATAACTCAATTCAAATTTCACCCAAAAAATGAGCAGAAAACAACACGCTACGGCAATTGCCAAGCCTGTGATATTCACCGCAGAATATACCTTGTCTTTGAATAGGTTTCGCCAAACGACTTTTAGATAATGGAATAGCATATATTTTTAATTACAAATTATTAATTACCAATTACTAACCGGTTTTTTAGAGCCAGGAATCAGGACGTTAGACAAATCTGTCTTCTGAAATCTGTGCTCTGATGTCTGTTTATTGGCACATTAACCCATTGACACATCTATTTTATTACCAGTTCCTCCACATCGCCAAAATTAGCGTATCCACTCACCACCACGCGGTCGCCGGCTTGCAGTCCGCTCACTATTTCGTACTGCACCGGATTTTGCCGACCAACACTGATGGGTGTTTTCACTGCCCTGTCGCCCGATTTGTTCAACTTATAAATCCACTGTCCGCCGGTGGTTTGGAAAAAATCGCCGCGTGGAATGACGATGGCCGTTTCCGGTTGTCCCAGCTCCACCTGCACGCGAAAACTGCGGCCGATGCGCACGTTGTTGGGCATCGAGCCCGTGAACACCAAATCCACATCAAATTGCCGGTCTTTCACTTCGGGAACGACTTTCGACACGCGCAGCGGATATCTCTTTCCCTGATAGGTTACCGATGCAGGCAATCCCACCTGTACGCGGTCGATGTAATACTCGCTCAATCGGGTATGTATCTTGAAATTGTCCATCACTTTTATTTCGCCAATGCTTTCCGATTGTCCCACCCGCAGGCCGAGCGTAACGTTGAGGAAACTCAATTGTCCGTCCATCGGGGCGCGCACAATTAAATTATCCATTCGTCCGCGGGCGTGTGAGGTGGTTTTTCGTACCCGCTCGAGGTCGGTGTCCATCAGCGTTCGGCGCAGGTGTGTGGCGGCGCTGTCTTGTCTTAGCCCGTCTAATTGCAGGGCGGTGCTTTGGGTTTTGTAGGTAAATTCTTCGCGTTGCACATTGAGTTGCGCCTTGCTTTTTACACCCATCTTAAATTCTTCTTCGCCCAGCGCGAAGTCTTTTTGCAAACGGCTCAGTTCGTATCGCGCCTGAAGTGTTTGCTGCTTGAGCAGGATGGTTTTCTGCTCCA
>ENA-UOOK01006420-UOOK01006420.1-fermentation-metagenome-genome-assembly--contig:-NODE-6420-length-11261-cov-4.475460_pt1 | contig 11261 bp, 8 predicted proteins | sample MGYA00245777_ERZ724023 | MGnify/ENA primary metagenome ERZ724023 (study PRJEB28704, sample SAMN03018312) | fermentation metagenome | biome: anthropogenic terrestrial biome; feature: soil; material... | reverse complement strand
ACCCGCGACCCCGACCTTGGCAAGGTCGTGCTCTACCAACTGAGCTACTTCCGCGTAATCTTTGCTACAAAAATAGTTCACTCTAGAACCATTTATTTTTTGAGACTGCAAATGTATGAATGTTTCTTTATTTTTCAAAAGATTTTAGGAACTTTTATTCTTTTTGCCCCCTATTTTTTAAGAAAGCATTGAAATCACAGTGTTGCCCCATCCAAAATAGCATCAATTGCCGTTAATTCATCCATTGAGAAAGACAAATTATCGAGTGCTTTAATATTATCTTGTAATTGTTTTACATTACGGGCACCCACTATAAGAGAAGTAACCCTTTCGTCCCTTAGCGCCCAAGCCAGAGCCATTTCTGCCATTGTTTGTCCCCTTTCAACAGCCATTTCATTAAGTCCCTTTACTTTCTCGATCAATTCAGGTCGCACTTGTTCAGTCCGAAGGAACCCATGCGATTCAGCCGCTCTTGAGTCCTCAGGAATACCATTCAAATACTTATCCGTTAAGACACCCTGAGCCAATGGAGAATAAGCAATAAATCCCGAACCGAATTCCTTAGCTATCTCGAATATCTCCTCCTCCGGTTTTCTGTTGAACATGCTATATCTACCCTGATAAATCAGGCACGGTACATTCTGTTCTTTCAGATAATTCATAGCGAACTTCTCTTGTTCAGCCGGGTAATTAGAAATTCCAATGTAAAGCGCTTTCCCCTGTCGCACGATATCCACCAGTGCCTGCATTGTTTCCTCGATAGGAGTTTGCGGATCAAATCGGTGTGAATAAAAAATATCGAAATACTCCAGGCCCGTCCGTTTCAAGCTTTGGTTAAGGCTAGATATTAAATATTTACGAGAACCTCCATTACCATAAGGACCATTCCACATCAAGTATCCAGCTTTAGAAGAAATAACCATTTCGTCCCTATGATTACCAAATTCTTCTTTTAGTATCTTTCCAAAAACAGATTCCGCCGATCCTGGAGGCGGTCCGTAGTTATTAGCAATATCAAAATGTGTAATACCCTGATCAAATGCAAATCTGATCATGTTTCGTGCCTCATTGTAATCAGCCAAAAAGCCAAAGTTATGCCATAGACCTAAAGACAATTTAGGGAGTTGCAACCCACTATTCCCACAGAATTTGTATTCCATAATTATTGATTTTATTTCATCTTTCTGCTTATTTCATCGTCAGAGATGACCGTTATTATTGCTTTACCATCGGGGGTATGATTAGGGCTATCACAAGCGAACAATTGATTCACGAGAGTCAGCATTTCCTCTTCAGACAATTGTTTTCCGGCATAAATTGCCGTATTATTTGCCAGTGACAAAGCCATCATTTCCTGTATTTCCGTTCTAACATCAGAAGGCGTATCCATTTTCTTCTTGATCATTGATCTAATGAGCATTGGCGCATCAGAGTTTTCTATCTCTGCCGGCACCCCATTAATCTCAAAAGTTTTCCCCCCTACATCGTTCAAATCGAATCCCAGAGACATCACCTCCTCCTTAATTAACTCAAGAACATCCACTTCCTGATTAGACAGTTCGAGCATTTCAGGAAAAAGCACGCGCTGTGAAATACCCTTCTTTTGTTTTATTTGTTTCAGGTATTTTTCATATAAAATGCGTATATGAGCCCTATGTTGATCAATAATCATCAGCCCCGATTTAACTGAAGTAAGAATATAACGCTGTTTATAATGATAATGTTCAGGTCCAAAGTTAGTTAATGATTTATCTCCATCCTCTTGTTCCCCAAACAAATCCTCCTTAGGCTGTGTTGGTTCACTCTCGTTTTCAAATTTATTATATAGAACCTCCCAATCGAATGAAGGAGTTGTCGGTTTATATCTACCTCCAGAAAGAGGATTTGAAAAAGGGTTATAATTAGGATTCAAGCTAATTTCAGGAGCTTTTGTCTGTTTATCCGGATCATAAATTGGAATCTCCACCGCATCTGTCTGGTCAAAATCTATTGTTGGCACAGCATTAAATTTTCCAAGTGCCTCTCTGATAGTCACAGATAATATTTTCCATAACTCCTTTTCATTTTCGAACTTCACCTCTGTTTTTGTCGGGTGAATATTTACGTCGACCGACTCAGGATTAACCGTAAAATAGATAAAATAATCAGGATGTGAATTTGGAGTGATCAAAGGATCAAAGACCGACATCACAGCCCTATGAAAATATGCGTGGCGAATATATCGACCATTCACAAAAAAGAATTGTCGTGCTTTCCCCTTTCTAACATTCTCAGGTCTTGACACATACCCATGAATATCGCCCAACATTGTTTTTTCGTCTATTTCAATGAGTTGTTGCATGAGGTTTTTCCTCTCCAGATTAACTATCCTCTGTTTTAGTCCAGAAATAGGTAGATGAATAGTCTCAACATCATTTTCATAGACAATAAACTCTATTGTTGGATTAACGAGTACAATGCGTTCAATTTCCGTAAGAATGTTTCTTCTTTCAGTCTCATTAGAGCTTAAGAATCTTCTTCGAGCCGGGACATTAAAAAATATATTCTTTACAGAAATAGTTGTTCCTTCAGGGCAAGCAATAAACTCCTGTTTTTCGACTTTTGATGCAGAAATTGATATGAAGGTCCCCACCTCATCCTCAGCCCGTTTTGTTTTTATTTCAACTTGTGAAATAGCTGCTATTGAAGGCAATGCTTCGCCACGAAATCCCATTGTATGAAGGCAAAAGAGATCTTCTGCTTTTCTTATTTTTGAAGTAGCGTGCCTTTCAAAAGCCATTCGAGCGTCGGTACCCGACATTCCTTTGCCATTATCAATCACTTGAATTAATGTACGGCCAGCATCTTTTATAACTATTTGAATTTGCGTAGCTCCAGCATCTAGAGAATTTTCCACCAACTCTTTGACTACTGATGCAGGTCGCTGAATTACTTCTCCGGCGGCTATTTGGTTTGCAATAGAATCGGGTAAAAGTTGAATGATATCGGACATCCTAAAAACAATTTAAACAAATATACGAATAAAAACTGTGATTATAATAATTTATCGACTTTGGATTTCCACATCAGGTCTCCTAAATCGTTTAGGTTGAGCGATGTTATCTTCTGATTTTCGTTTTGAACTTCTGAAAATATCCCATGCACTTACAGGTCGCATGTAATCGAGCCATACAAATCCTTTAAGTGTTGAGGACTTGGGATCCAATTGTGACAAAGGCGTTGTTTGTGCTTTTGTAGAATTCCAAAGTTTAAGTTTCTCCACTTTATCATCTTTAATATCCATTGAAAGAAAAGCACTTTCTGTTTTATTTAATCCAATAACCGTTGAGTCCTCCGACAAAATATAATATAATGATTCAGCATTACCTTCGACAAGTAATCTTTTTAGATTACCATTTTCGAATGTTGCCGTCATGTCCCTTCCTGTCAACTGGTTAAATTGATTTTCCACTGGTCGTTTCAGAATTCCCAGAGAGTATTCTTTTACGTTAGCTTTTTCGATTGTGCTATCGTTCAGGTAAATATCAATCTGATTACCAAGCAGCTGATAGTTACCATTCCATATCACCGGGTTTTTATACATTGACAAAAGTGAATCCTTTGAAAAATATTGAAGAGAATCACATACCCCTTGAATATCATTTCTAAAAAACCGTACATTATAATATGCGATCATCTGTCTATCCAAAGAATCTGTAATCATTTTGAGAGTATCCGCATGTAGAAACAGGCTGTCTCTATCAGAATATTCAATTGCGTAAGCAGAATCCGTAGCCATAGCATATCCCAAGTTATCATCATAATAACCGTAATTGCCACCAATGATTGCTTTGCGTAATGAATCCTGTAAAAACATATCACCGTAGACTTTTCCAATTCCTGTTTTTTGGTTATGATAAATCGTGTCTCCGGTCAAGAATTTACTTCCGTCTTTACTTACCACACGCGATCTGTCGAGTAATTGAGAATCGTCGGTGATTGTATTATACCATCCCCTATCCGTGTAAACCGTTCCACTGTCAGATACAATTGTAGACGGACCAATAATATCGGCTATTTTGGTTACCGTATTATATTTAAGTTCTTCTGTATAAATAGTATAATCAGGGTTTACCAGTTTCACGCTATCGTTGAACAACGCTTCTTTAGTGTTCAAATCATATTGTCCCCAAAAAGAAGAAAGTTCATTTTCTTCGTCAACCAGCAAACCACCATCAAAATAGTAACCAAGATTCGCTACCCTGTCATAATCAAGGCTATCAGTAAAAAGTGTAGCCTGTTTATCTTCCAATCTTATGTTATAACGCAATTTCGCAAATTTGGTGTTACCATTATAATTCAAATAATCGCCATACACAAAAATTGTATCACCCTGTTCCATGCGCACATTGCCAAATGCTTCGAAAGAATTTGTTTTTTCATGTAAATATGCGCTATCGCAATACATATATGCCCCATCGTGATAGAAAACCACATTGTTTTTCAATATCGTAGCATCAAAATTCTCGAGCTTGTAGAGTATATCCGCTTTTTGCATCTCAATAATTTTCATATTGGGATTAATTGGCTTTTGTGCAGGAGGCGGCTGCTGTGCATAGGAGAAGAGTATAACGACAAAAAGCACGCTTAATAAAAGCATGCTTCCATAGTGTTTTGTATTATTCTTTTGTTTTGTCATTCAAATAAAAAAACGATACTTATTTTAACCAACCTTTATATTTGAAATCGCAATTCTTCCACGCAGGATCAATTCTCACATAAGTATTTTTGATTTTTGACACAATCCATTCGTCCATCATCTTCTGTCGTTTTGAATTCTCAGCCATCGATTTTATTATCTGATAATCAGTGTTCAAATTAGCTTTATGTCCATCGTTTCTTTTAGTCAGTTTGATAATAGCAGCGACTTTTTCGCCCATACTAGTTGTCAGTATAAAAGGTTCCGACAAATCGCCCACATTCATTGTACCAATAACTCTTGATATATCTGGATTAAGTTCTTCCAATGCAAATCGTGGAGTTCCAATATTTAGACTATTTCTTCCTGAAGTTCCCGGATTTACCATGATTCCTTTATTATTGCGTGTATTTTTATCAGCAGATATAAATGTTGCCGCTTCTTCAAAGGTGATTTTTTTGTTGTCAATTCCTATTTTTACAGAATCCAGTCTAACCAAAGCACTGTCTAATTCTTGTTTTGGCACATTTGGTTTTAACAGAATATGACGGAAGTTAGCTTTATCTCCGCGTCGTTCTATCAGTTGTATAATATGATAGCCATATTCTGTTTCAACAACATTTGAGATTTTTTTTGGATCGTTCAGCGCAAAAGCCGCATTTGAGAATTCCGGAACAAACTCACCACGTCCTTTAAATCCAAGTTCGCCACCTTGTATTGCTGAGCCCGGATCTTCAGAATATAATAATGCCAGTGTTGAGAAATCGCTTTGTCCTGAGTTGATTTGTTCTGTAAAGTTTCTAAGTTGTGCTTTTACTTTATCTTTCTCTGCCAATGGGATTTTTGGTTCCATAGTTATAATCTGCAATTCTACTGTTGTTGGAATAAAAGGTAAACTATCCTGAGGAATCTTTTCGTAATACTTGCTTATTTCAGATGGTGCAAGTACTATTTCCCCAAAATGTTTTTTTTGAACCCCTTCTATTAATTGATTATCTCTAACCGACCTCTTCATATCGTCGCGTATATTCTTTAGACTTTTACCCATATACTCCTGCAGTTTCTCAACAGAACCAATTGACGCTATATAATCATTTATATAATAATCGACCATTCTGTTTACGTTAGATTCATCTACTTCAATACTATCGAGTTTAGACTGATCAAGAAATAATTTATTTACTGCAATTTGTTCAGGAATAAAGCAATACGGATCTCCTTCAATACGTGTGTTTTGCAATAGCATTTCTCGTCTAAAAGATTCAACTTCTGATTTAAGTATAGCTTCATCACCAACCACCCAAACGATTTCATCAATAATATTGTTTTGTGCGAATACTTGTTGAGTTAGTATGAGAGCAAAAATAATAGTTAATATTTTACTGATATATTTCATATTAATTGTGTACTGTTAAAAAGTAATTCAAAAGTAGTTATATTCGATGAAGTCACCAACGAATTTACTATTAAAAGTAGTTATAAATTTGTGTTTATTGATCATACAGTTTCATTTTCCATTGATTTTGACTTATCGTTTTTAAGTTTTACCATAAAAAGAATCATCATTATTGCAGCAATTAAGGACAATGAACTACCAAAATAAAATGTAGCACTTGGACTAACATTATCATATAGATATCCACCTATCGCACTTGCCGGTAGGAGCATAATTCCCAACACAGCATGATATAATCCAAAGCCTGTTCCTTTCATGTCCTTATTGACCAAATCGGACACCAATGCTTTTTGACACGTGTCGGTGAGTGCACTATAAACTCCATACAGGACAAACATTAAAATAAAAACAGTGACATTGTTAAATGCTCCAAACATAAGATATACAAACGAATAAATCAAAAACCCTAGTATTATTAGTTTAACACGTCCGATTTTATCAGATAACTTACCAATTTGTACTGCTAAAAGTACAGAAACTGTATTAAAAATCATATATATGAGCGGTACAAATGATTCATTGATTCCCGTTTCGCTTAATCTGATAAGCATCAGAGAATCTGTTGAATTTCCCAAGGTAAAAACTCCTATTATAAAAAGGAAGATGTAATAGTTCTTGGGCAAGTGCTTAAAAGCCACTTTTGATCTTGTTACTTTTTCTTGTTTCTTTTTCTCTTTTATAAGAAAAATAATAATAAAGACTCCAATTATAGCAGGAATGGCTGCGAGTATAAAGATTGTTTTAAAATCACCCGGACGAAAAAAAAGGATTGACGAAGCTAATAAAGGGCCAAGGATTGCACCACTATTGTCCATCATTTTATGAAAACCGAAGCTCTTTCCTGTTTCGTTTTTCTTTATGGAAGCCGATATAAGACTGTCGCGTGGAGCTGTTCTCACCCCTTTTCCCAGTCTTTCTATGAAACGTAGAACCAGCACTTGAATTGGATTGATCACAAAAGCGTATAATGGAGTAATTAATGCAGTAGTTGCATAACCAATAATCATAAATGGTTTGTTTTTACCTATTTTATCGCTCCAGAAGCCAGAAAGTGCTTTCATTATAGACGCTGTACTTTCTGCAATACCCTCAATAAGAGATATTTGTGTTTTTGATGCTCCTATTGACATTAAAAATAGCGGCATCACACTGTAAATCATCTTTGTAGAGGTGTCAGTGAAAAAACTGTTTAAGCCAGTATAAAAGATATTTCTATCAAATCCAAAATAACGTCTACGTTTCATTGATATTCTTTAGCTACAAAGTTACAAATTTATCAAGACATATTAATTTATCAAATAATATTTAAAAAAAAAGAGTCGTTGAAATATCAACGACTCTAGAATATTAATTCTTAAGATTTCTTATCCCTCAATAGCGGCTTGTGCAGCTGCCAATCTTGCGATAGGAACACGGTATGGAGAACATGACACATAATTAAGTCCCACCGTATGGCAGAATTTAACAGAAGAAGGCTCACCTCCATGTTCGCCACAAATACCACATTTCAGTGATGGTGTAACTGAACGACCATTTTGCACCGCCATCCTAACCAACTGACCTACTCCATTTTGATCAAGCACTGCAAATGGGTCTTGTTTTAAAATTCCTTTATCAAGGTACATAGGCAAGAATTTGGCAACATCATCACGGCTATAGCCAAAAGTCATCTGTGTTAGGTCATTAGTTCCAAACGAGAAAAAATCAGCTTCTTTTGCAATTTTATGAGCTGTAAGAGCAGCACGTGGAATCTCGATCATTGTACCAATTTTATACTCAATTGACTCACTATTTTCTGCAAATACCTCTTGAATTGTTTTCTCTATAATATCTTTTTGAGCTTTAAATTCAAACACAATACCTGTTAGAGGTACCATAATTTCAGGGATCACAACAATTCCTTCATTCTTTAATTCAAGTGCAGCTTCAATGATAGCGCGTGTTTGCATTTCTGTAATCTCAGGATATAAGTTACCAAGACGACATCCACGCAAGCCTAACATTGGATTAGATTCCATAAGACTTTCCACACGTTCATGAATATCTTCGTATGAGATATCCATAACACGAGCCATTTCCATTTGTCCTTTTTCATCATGTGGTACAAATTCATGCAAAGGAGGATCTAGCAATCTGACGGTAACAGGTAAACCATCCATTACTTTAAAGATTCCTTTGAAATCAGCTTTTTGAAGTGGTAAGAGTTTATCAAGTGCTTTGCGTCTGCCATCTACATCTTTTGATAGAATCATTTCACGCATTGCCAATATCTTGTCATCTTCAAAGAACATATGTTCAGTTCTGCAAAGTCCAATACCTTTTGCGCCAAAATTACGAGCAACCGCTGCATCACGAGGTGTATCCGCATTAGTTCTAACATCCATTCGCGTGTATTTGTCCGCAATTTCCATAAGTGCTCTAAAGTTATCGTCTAATTCGGCATCTTGTGTTTGGATTTTCCCTTCATAAACATTTCCTGTTGTTCCATCAAGTGAAATCCAGTCACCTTCTTTTAGTTTCTTTCCGTTAACGTTGATTGTTCGTGACTTATAATCAATCACTAAGTTATTAGCTGCCGACACACAACATTTACCCATTCCACGTGCAACAACAGCCGCATGAGATGTCATTCCTCCTCTTATGGTAAGTATTCCTTCTGAAGCTGCCATTCCTTCAATATCCTCTGGAGATGTCTCAAGTCTTACAAGTATTACTTTCTCACCTTCATCGTGGTGTCTTTTGGCATCTTCTGCAGTAAAATATATTTTGCCGCAAGCAGCTCCTGGAGATGCCGGAAGCCCTTTAGCTATTACAGTTGCTTTTTTTAATTCCGTAAATGCCGATAAAGCTTTCATCTCAACACAAGCGTTTGATTTTAAGCGTGGTTTAACCGTTCCTGACCCCGTCGATGCAGAAGTCAAAAAAAGCATGCTTAGCGCCGCTAAATCATGTTATCTATTATTAGATCACACTAAAATAGGGCAAACATACTTAAGTAAACATGGTGAATTAATTGATTTTGATCAAGTCATTGTTGATCAAGATATTAATGAAGAAGATTATCAAAAACTAGTGTATCTAGATAGTAACATTAGCGATGGTTTCTTATATAAAACACCTTCGATTTTATCGGGTGAAGATTAATGAAAAAAGTAGAATTATTAGCACCGGCGGGAAACTTAGATAAATTAAAAATTGCTATTCTATATGGTAAGAAATTTAGTTTGCGAGCTAGAGCAAGCAATTTTGACTTAGAAGATATTAAAGAAGCTTGTGAATTTGCAAAAGTTCATCATGCGGGAGTTCATGTTACAATGAATATCATTCCTCATAATGAAGATTTTGAAGAGCTAGAAGAATATTTAAAATATTTAGAATCTGTTGGGGTTAGTGCAATTATTACTTCTAGTATGCATATAATGAAAATGGTTAAACAAGTTGCTCCGAAACTTGAAATACATATGAGCACCCAATTATCAATTACAAATAGTGGGGCAAGCAATTATTATGAGTCAATAGGGGCCAATCGGGTTGTTTTAGGACGTGAAGTAAGCATCGACCAAATTGCTGAGATTCGTAAAAAAACTAAAGTTGGTTTAGAAGTATTTATCCATGGAGGAATGTGTAGTTCTTATTCAGGAAGATGCATGCTAAGCAACCATTTTGTAAATCGTGATGCAAACCGTGGCGGTTGTGCTCATTCATGTAGATGGAATTATAGGCTTTATGATAATGATAATTTGATGCACGAAGAAAACACTTTTTTTAATTTTGGTTCAAAAGATTTAGTTGCTTTAAAAGCAATTACCAAATTACTAGATATTGGTGTTGATTCTTTTAAAATTGAAGGACGAATGAAATCAGCTTACTATATTGCTACGGTGGTTAGATGCTACCGTAATTTAATTGATGATTATTATGCTAATCGAGAGATCAATTACAGTTATTATCTTCAAGAAATGGCAAAAGCAGAAAACCGTGATTCTTCAACTGGATTTTTATTTGGAGATATTACAGTAAAAGAGCAAGTGTATCAACGTGATGAACATCCTACCAAAGAATTTGTTGGGATTGTTCTGGATTATGACAAAGCAACTGGGGTTGTGAAAGTAGAGCAAAGAAATCATTTTAGACCAGGAGATGAATTAGAGTTTTTTGGACCACAATTACCTAACAGAAGAACAATTGTTAAAGAAATAAAAGACGAAGATAACAACATTCTCGATGCTGCCCGTCATCCAAGACAAATTATTTTCTTTGAAATTGATTTTGAAGTAAGTCCAAATGACATGATTCGTTTAGTCCAGGGATAAAGTACTTTTTCTTGCTTTATCAAATTTCATTTGGTATAATTATTATAATATTTAGGAGGCATTACAGATGAACGGCAAACATCAATTAACAGTAGCCGGTTTGGAAGAACACAAAAGGGAATTAGAGAGATTAAAAAACGATGATCGGGTTAAAAATATTGAGGCTTTAAAAGAAGCAAGAGCACAAGGGGACTTATCAGAAAATGCTGATTATGATGCTGCTCGTGATGAACAAACCCGAATTGAAAATCGTATCAAGGAATTAGAGAGCATTATTAAAAACCATGTTTTAATTAATGGAAAAAATGCTACAAACAATATGGGACGTACTGTCACCGTAGAATTTGATGATGAATCTACTAGCTCATTTACTCTTGTGGGGACATTAGAGGCAAGTCCGCTTGAAAATAAAGTATCTAACGAATCACCTCTTGGCCAAGCTATTTATAAGGCAAAAGTTGGAGATAAGGTTAAAGTTAAAACCGAAGTTAGTGAATTTTCGATAACAATTTTAAAAATTGAATAGTTTTATAAACATTTAAAGCGCTAACTATGTTGACGCTTTCTTTTTTTTAATTTTCTGAAAAATAGAAACTTAATTCACTAAATTAATATTTAAAATGTGTAACAAAAAAAGTACTTTTATAATTAGTTAAAACCGCGTATCGTACTCAGTTTTTTAAAAAAAAATAATTTGGATTATCGTTGAAATAAAATATAAATTATGGTACAATATATATAGAATTTTTTTTGGAGGAGCAATATGAAATACGTACCAAGTTTAGATAAAAATTTTAAACCACTAATATTATTA
>ENA-UOOK01006419-UOOK01006419.1-fermentation-metagenome-genome-assembly--contig:-NODE-6419-length-11266-cov-3.803675_pt1 | contig 11266 bp, 10 predicted proteins | sample MGYA00245777_ERZ724023 | MGnify/ENA primary metagenome ERZ724023 (study PRJEB28704, sample SAMN03018312) | fermentation metagenome | biome: anthropogenic terrestrial biome; feature: soil; material... | reverse complement strand
CATGATTACGGCGGCGGTGCGGAAAATGCATACAGGCAGATTATGGCAGACGGCGGCTTTCAATTGCTCGTAAATGAAAAAGTAAAAACAGAAGAATATAACATAAATATTATAGGAATGGATGATTCCATTTTCGGTACATTTGATAAGGAAATCATAGTAAGCCATTTAGATGAGGATTGTTTTAATATTATATTGAGTCATGAGCCGGATGTGGCTGAACATTTTCTTGAATATAATGCAGACCTATTTATATGCGGTCACAGCCACGGAGGACAGGTTAATCTTCCGTTTATCAGCTATACTCCGCCGTTGGCGCAAAAGTATGTTAGAGGAATGTATGCTGTGGATAATTACAGGCAGACAAAAATATACGTCAATGTAGGTCTTGGAACATCAAAGATACCCATGAGATTTATGGCAATACCTGAACTGACTGTTTTTACCCTAAAAAACAGTCAGTGAGAAATGCCTCTAAGGGTGGGGAAGAGAATAAGGTCAACCGCATAATAATGGCTGACCTTATTTAAATTCAGTTAATTATTTATTTTGCCGGTATTTTCAATACTTGTGCGGGATAAATCAAATGCGGATTTGCTATGCTGTTGTATTCAGCCAATTCCTGATAAGTTAAATTGTATTGCTCGGCGATTTTCCACAAAACATCTCCTGAAATTACTATGTAGGTTACTTCTGTGGAAGTGGGTTCTTCAACCGGAGCCGGTTCTTCAACAGGGGCAGGCTCAACAGGAGCAGGCACTTCAGCAACTGTTTCCAAAACCTTAATTCTTCCGGAAACATCGCTTCCTGCTGTTCCGTTAGTGTTTAAATAATTTCCGAATATTTCTTCATATGTTCCGAATTCGGCAGCTACGGGATAGTCCTTAAGCATATTATAGCCATCTCCTCCGATAGCCATGAAGTCGTTAACCGCCACAGAATATTCCACTGCCAAATCAAGGGGCTTGCCTCCAACCATGACATCTGATACCTTTGCTCCGGCTTCCTTGGCAGGATCAAATGCAAATGTAAGTCCGCTTACCTGCAGGAATGCACCGTTTGCTGCGGGATAGCCGCTTACGGAAACCTCAAGCATTGCCAGCAGGTCTTTTCCCGTAATCTTTTTAACCTGAATAGTATTTCCGAATGGGAATATTGCGGCAACTTTTCCCTTTGTTATATCGCCGATTTGAATATCTTCTCTTATTCCTCCGCCGTTAACAAATGCAATATCGGCACCTGTTGCAGCCCTTGCTGCGTCTGCAGAGAGGTTACCTAAATTTGTTTCCTTCGTTCTGACATTTTCTCTTACTCCGTCTAAATATACATCTGTTTTTGTAACGATTTTAGAAAATTCTGCTTCATTTTCCGCCTCGATTTCTGCCAACTTCTTTTCTACATCGGGATCGGGGACAACATCTGCGGTATTTGCAGCAGGAAGCAGTTTAGCGGTCTTGCTGACTACTTCACCGTCTTTAACCTCAATGTCGATATAGCCCAAAGCTTGACCGTAATTTCCCGTCTGAGCAATCAATGTATCATTTACGAGCATTCCGTTTTCTAATACTGTGTGGCTGTGACCGTCAATTAGTATATCAATTCCTTCTACATTTTCAGCTATTGCTTTTGAAGTTATTACAGAGCTTTCGTCCAATCCGATATGTACCAATCCGATAATAACGTCTGTCTGTTCATCTAATTCTTCAACCATTTTTTTAGATATTTCAATGGAATCGGCAAATGTAATGCCTTCCACATTTGCAGGGCTTGTCTTATAGGCAGTTTCAGGAGTTGCCAGCCCAAATATACCTATCTTAACTCCTCCGATTTCCTTAATTACATATGGGTCAAATAAGGTTTTGCCGTCCTTGAGAACATTTGCACTTATCATTCCTACCGTGCTCATGTCTTTAAGTTCCAAAAGTCTCTGGTATCCATAATTAAAATCATGATTGCCTAAAGTCATGTAGTCATATCCGGCTTCTTCCAATACTCTCAATGCATTTAAGCCCTTGCTTATATTTACTATGGGCATTCCGTGGAGAGTGTCCCCTGCATCAAGAACCAATGTGTTAGGGTTTGCTTCCTTAGCTTCTTTAATCAAAGTAGCTATCTTTGCAAATCCTATTTCAGTACCTGTTCCCACCAATCTTGAATGAGTATCATTGGTGTGAATAATAGTGATTTTCGTTGCTTCTTCTTCTGCAAGAGCAAAGGTAAAACTGCTTAATATCAACATAAAAACTAATACTAAGCTCAAAATTCTTTTTTTCATTTTGTACCTCCTAATTTTTATGTGTTACAGTACCTTTAATTATATAGTCAAAAGGTGTGGATTTCAAGACAACTTTTGTTTTATTTTTTGCGGAAGTTAGTTGACAAACAAAATAATTTAATATAATATAATATAAAATAAATTCAATAAATACAGTGATAAGAAATAGTATTTATACAAGGTCTTCAGAGAGAAAGTTGCCGGTGAAAGACTTTTGCCCCTCTGTATAAAGAACCCGTCTTTGAGTAATTAATTAAATGAGATGCCGCAGTGCGGCAATTAGAGTGGTACCGCGGAAATTCGCCTCTAAACTTTTAGGGGCGGTTTTATTTTTTGAAAGGAGAAAAAAATGGCTAAGAAAGAAAAAGAATTTGTAAAAGAAATTACACCAATGGAAGAAGATTTCAGCAGGTGGTATACAGATGTAATAATGAAAAATGAATTGGTTGATTATTCGCCGGTAAAGGGCTTCATGGTTATAAGACCTTACGGGTATGCTTTGTGGGAGAGAATCCAGGAATATGCCGATGAAAAATTCAAAGCAACCGGACATAAAAATATGTATTTTCCCTTATTGATTCCCGAAAGTTTGCTAAATAAGGAAAAGGAGCATGTGGAAGGATTTGCACCGGAGGTTGCTTGGGTTACCCATGGAGGAAATCAGGAATTAAGTGAAAGATTAGCAATAAGACCGACCTCTGAAACAATTATATGTACTATGTATGCAAAATGGCTAAATTCATACAGAGACCTGCCATATTTATATAATCAATGGTGCAGCGTTGTAAGATGGGAAAAAACAACCAGACCATTTTTAAGAACATCAGAATTCTTGTGGCAGGAAGGTCACACCCTTCACGAAACCGAAGAAGAGGCACAGGCAGAAACTTTACAAATGCTTGATATATACAGGCAGGTGGCGGAAGATTTAATGGCTATGCCTGTTGTGGTAGGTCAAAAGAGCGATAAGGAAAGATTTGCGGGAGCAAAATCAACATACACAATGGAAGCATTGATGCATGACGGGCAGGCACTGCAGGCAGGCACCTCACATAATTTAGGGCAGCATTTTTCTAAAGCCTTTGAAATTAAATTCCAGGGAAGAACAGGGCAGGAGGAATATCCGTATCAAACTTCATGGGGTAGTTCCACAAGGCTTATCGGCGGTCTGATAATGGTTCACTCCGACAACAGAGGATTGGTTCTGCCTCCCAAAATGGCGCCTGTACAGGTTGTAATAATTCCTATAGCTCAAAAGAAGGAAGGAGTTCTTGAAAAAGCCAACGAATTATATGATAAATTAAAATCTAAAGGAATAAGGGTTGAGCTTGATGACAGCACAGAATATTCACCGGGCTGGAAATTCAACCAATACGAAATGAAAGGCTATCCTATTCGTATTGAAATAGGACCGAGAGATATTGAAAATAATCAAGCTGTTGCCGTTCGCAGAGACAAATTGGAAAAAGAGATGATTTCTCTTGATAATATTGAAAATGCAATATCAGATATGCTTGATTCAATGCAGGTGGATTTGTTTGAAAAAGCAAAGGCTCACAGAGAGGCAAACACATATGTGGTTGAAGATTATGAGCAGTATAAAAAAGATCTTCCAAACCGCCCGGGATTTGCAAAAATGATGTGGTGCGGGGAAAGAGAATGCGAGGATAAGCTTAAGGAAGAAACAGGCGCAACAATAAGATGCATTCCTTTTGAGCAGGAAAATTTAGGCGATAAGTGCCATATTTGCGGAAAACCTGCAAAACATATGATTTACGCGGCAAGAGCGTATTAAGTATTTTAATTAGTAAACAGTTAAAGAAAGGATTTGTGCTTTGCACAAATCCTCATCTCGAGTCGACAGCTGAAGAAAAAACATTTATATTTTTTCTCTTTCTGCTTTCCACTTTTCAAGCTCTTGTTTTTGTTGTTCACTGCTCATCTTGAACATTCCTATTCCTGTAATGGCAAGTATTACTGCCATTAGCGGATTTAAATAAACATTAAGAGCATATTGAGCATATCCGAGGGCTCCAAATATTGGGACCCCTAATGTTTCGAAATAAAACATTCCGGAAGCGCCCCAGGGCACTATGGCAACAAGTATAGTACCCGAATCCTCTAATGTCCGGGATAGAACTTTCATTTGCAGTCCCTGTTCTATATATGACTTTTTAAATATTTCTGCTGCGATTAAATGACCCGGAAAAGCTGAACCGGATACAGCTGCACCAAAAAAGGTAGTTAAAAGAGTTGCTATAGTTAAAGAAACCTTGTTTGTTACTTTTGAAACCAAAGGTTTAAGTGCTATTTCCAAGGAACCTGTTTTATTTACAACTGATATATACGTATATCCGCAATAAATAATAATTACAATGCCTACCATTCCTCTCATTCCGCCACGATTTAATAAGGTTGCCAAGTTGCCGCTTAGTTCTCCGCTATATACCATGCTATAGGTGAAACCGTTAACACACGCATTAAGTCCATTTACAATATTAAAATCATGGACAAGACCTCCGATTACGATAGCAATCATTGAAGCGCCAAGCATTGTTGGTACGGGGGGGAATTTTAAAAGCGCCGCCGCAACAATTAATAGGAAAGGCAGAATAATGACCGGATTCATATTATAAATGTTATCTAATTGTGTTATCATGTCCAAGGCTATTTGTGGAGGACCGTCGCTTGCGTTAATATTACGGCCAAGCATATAAAAGTATATTAATGTAATAATCGCGGCAGGTATAGTTGTATACATCATAGATTTTATATGATCATACAGACCGGTGCCTGCACACATTGGGGCAAAGTTGGTAGAATCAGAGAGCGGAGATACCTTATCACCTACAATTACTCCGCATACTACCGACGCGGCGGTTATCTGTGGCGAAAGTCCGAGACCTGCTGACACACCCATCATTGCTATTCCAGCCGTTCCTGCTGAGCCCCATGAAGTTCCGGTGGCAACTGACATGATAACACATAATAAAAACGAAGCTGCGTAGAAATATTGCGGATTGATAACCTTGAGACCTAAATAAATTACATAAGGTATTGTTCCGCTAAACATTAATGCAGCAATAACTATACCTATAGACCACATAATCAAAATAACAGGCGTTGCCTGCATCATTTTGGCAGAAATAGCTTCCTCTATATCCGTCCATTTATATCCGAACCGCATTGCTTGTACAGAAACAACTGCAGCTGAAAGAATCATTAATATTTCAAATCTAATCTTAAATCCAACATATCCGACGGCAATAATTATTATCATTGATAAAACAGCAAATAGTGCTTCTAAATAAGTTGGTTGTTTTTTATTTAATCCCTTTTCCATTTACTCCTCCTATTTTTATTAACTGGTTAAGTTGAGATAAGATATGTTTCTCACCTTAACCAGCTATTATAATAAAAACATTACGCTCTACATTGGTGTATATTTTTGGAAATTATTTAGTTATTTAAAATATTCACAATACTTATGATTTTATAACTGCTTTCAGCATATAAGGTATCTCCTCCATACTCATTGCAGTGATTACTCCTGCTTCTCCAAGAATCTTTGTTTTGGCGGCTGCAGTATCCGTTTTTCCACTTATTATAGCTCCGGCATGTCCCATTTTTTTTTCTTTGGGGGCACTATGTCCGCAAATGTATGCCAATACAGGTTTATTTATTGATTTTATTGTTTCAATGCATTCAGTTTCTGCATTCCCCCCTATTTCCCCAAGCATGATTATTGCTTTAGTTTCTTCATCTTTCTTAAATTCTTCCACAGCATCTTTCATTGTGGTTCCGATAATGGGGTCTCCTCCCACACATATTATTGTGGAAAATCCGTAACCGGCATTATGAAGTTCATAAACAACCTCGTAACATAAACTTCCACTTTTAGATATTATGCCTATATTGCCTTCTTTCAGCGGAAGCTGAAGTTCACTTAACTCTGCTGCGCTTGCTTTTCCGGGAGAAACTATACCTGCAGAATTTGGACCTATAATAGTAACATTATTAAGCTTTGCGTATTGGATCATTTCTAAAGCAGTATGTACGGGAATTCCGTCTGAATAAATCCATACAGTTTTTATACCGGCATCTATTGCTTCATAAACTGCATCCTGAGCAAATCGAGAATTAACTGAAATGATAGATGTATTTGCTCCTAACTCCTTAACAGCTTGTTTGACAGTGTTGTACACAGGTTTCTCAAAGATCTTGTGTCCGCCCTTACCAGGAGTTACTCCTCCTACAAAATTATCGTAATATATCGACATACGTTCAGCAAATACACTTCCAATTTTTCCTGTGATTCCTTGAATTATTACTTTTGATGACTTATCAATAAAAATTGCCATTTTATTGCACCTCCGAAATATCGACGGCTTTTTTACATAATTCACTAATTGAGCTTACGTATTGTATGTTAGTTCTGTCAAAGTGTTTTATTCCCTCTTCAGATAGTCTTCCCTTACAACTTACTAATACAGGTATATCCTTGCTTATTTCTTCAAATGCAAGTTTAAGGGTTTTGCACTCATAGTCGACTCTGCCTGCCTGATAAAAAACAACTGCAACTATGGCCTTAGGGTTAAGCTTTGCAACAGATTTTTCAGCTTCGGCAACTATCTTATTTATTTCGGCGTCAGGACTATCAGACTTCATATTTCCGCGATCAATAATTAAACCTATTTTTCCGCCCAAACGTGTAATGCTATCTGCTATAGCCATGGAAACTCCCGCACCTGCAGCATATACAACTATATCTCCGTTCATTTGAACGGCGTTTGCGTTCACTCTGGCAAATGATTTTTCAACTTCCGTTAACACTTCAGAAGACTCAGTGTTTATTTCTATGTTGCTGTCTATATACCAATCATCCAATATTACCTTTGAATCTAAAGCTACAACTTCATTATTTTTTGCTATAACTAAGGGGTTTATTTCGAGCATAATCATCTTTTTATCCATAAAGAGATCATACAGCCTTCTTATTGTTTTTTCAATTTTACGGAAATGTTGAACATCCAAGCTAAATAATAAGTCTTTCAGCATATAGTTTCTTATTCCTATTATAGGATTTACATTAACTGCGGAAATACTTTGGTTATTGCTTTCAATGTCTATTCCGCCCTTATCACTAAACATAAGGGTTATGCATCTAAAGCTTCTGTTAACAAAAATACTGAAGTAATATTCATGGTCTATATTAATTTTCTCTTCTATGAGAATTTTATTTGCCTGATGTCCTTTTATAGGTGTTTTTAAAAAATATTCCACCCATTTTTTTGTATCAGATTCTGTATTCACCAATTTAATGGCACCGGCTTTTCCTCTTCCGCCCATTAGGATTTGTGGTTTTACAACACCTCCGTCAGGGACATTTATTACATCCGCTACAGATGAAACCAACAAACTTTTTGGAATATTAATTCCATAATCTTGAAATAATTTTTTTCCTTGATATTCAAATAGGTTCATAATTCACCTCATTTTTCAGCTTTCTCTTCAGAGAAGAATTCATCTCTCCATTGCAGAGCAGCTTTAACTCCTTGCTCGGCAGTAATACGGCTGAAAGTTTCAATTTCTTCAGTTCTAAAAAATCTGAAGTACATACTCATATCAAGCCATGTATCAATACCTGTCTTCATTCCCATAATCTCAAATTGTCTGTTGATTCCTAACTTCTGAATATATAGTATTTCCGGAGGAATTTTTATAAGCTTATTGGCAAGAGATTCAACTTCCTCATCTATCTTTCCAAGCGGAACAGCCTTAGTGATAAGCCCAAATCTTTCAGCATCATTTCCACTGATGTTTTCTCCTGTCATCAAAAGTTCTTTGCCCTTCCGTATTCCGGTAATCCAAGGTATCATTAAAAATACAGGAGGTGAACCAAAATTAATTTCAGGTTCCCCGATTACAGCGTCTTCGGAGGCTATTACAAAATCAGCAGGCAGCATAAGTTCACATGCACCTCCCAAGCAATATCCATGAACTTGACATATGACAGGTTTATTTATGTCCCATATTAGCCATCTTAGTGCATTACTGCTGTCACGAAACGAATCTCTCTCTTCTAAAGGAGAAATTGACATATCAGTTTCAGCCTTTATATCATATCCTGCTGAAAATGCACGTCCGTTACCCTTAATTATTATTACTCTAATATTAGAATCCTTTTCAAGTTCCTTCATATAATGTAATAAATCTAAATACATATCCATATCAAGCGCATTTAATTTTTCAGGCTTATTTAGTATTAAGTAAGCCTTATATCCTTTTTTCTCTAAAATTACTTTATTATGCACAACTAATCTCCTCTCATTACATTTTATTATTTTTTTATCAATGTTGTTTACGAAAAACTTGCTACTTCTATAGGGAATCGTTTAGTTAGCTAACTGCATTTTAGTATACATTATGTTTTCTTATCTGTAAAATTCAAATGTTTAATCGGTTCTACCTATAATTTTAATAATGAAAAAGTATTTTTTAACAAATATTATTTGAAATATTATAAATATAAATATATAATAATAGTAATTACTTTAAAAAAAAGCTGACTATGAGAGGAGAAAATCAGTTATGACAATTGATGAATTAAAAACATTTATTACTCTGACTCGATTAAAAAATTTTAGTAAGACTGCTAATGCTATGTATATCTCTCAATCTGCAGTCAGCGCTCGAATAAAAAATATGGAAATTGAGCTTGGCACTGAACTTTTCATAAGAAACGGAAGCAACATTTCAGTAACTCCTGCCGGTCAAGATTTTTTAAATTATGCAACAAGTATAGACAAATTGTTTGATGAAGCAATATGCACTATTAACAGAGATAATCAATATTTATATCAAATATCAATTTCTGCACCTGAATCACATTGGAAATATGCCTTATTGCCGGCATTAAGCGATTATTTTACAGAAACAACCGGTATTTCATATAAACTTATTTCAGAACATTCATGGGTAGTTAACAGAAGAATCTTGGAGGGAACGGTAGATTTAGGTATAAGCTGTCAATACTTAAATCATCCTGACATATTGTGTGATATGTTATATGAATATCCTTATCTTTTAGTGTGCCATACGGATTTGAATATTGTTAATGAACCTGTAAGTGTAAAAAATATTACAAACTTACCCTTGATATACCTTAATTACGGACAACAATTCGAAGAATGGTTTCACAAAAACTACTTTATTAGTATGAACTTTTTGGAAACTGAATCTGTATCAACATATATGTTTCTATTGCTTAATAAGTTAGGCTGCGGATTTCTTACGAAAAGAATTGCAGCCCCTTATATGAAAAGCGGAAAACTTAAATCCATAAGTTATCTTTATTGTGATACCGCTCCCAGAGATGTTGCATATATTATATATCCAAAACAAAAGCAAGACATTGTTTCACCTATAGTACAGAAAATTAAGAACTATGTGCAAAGTGAGCTGGGAGATTTTATTTAAATTTTATCAGCCTCATGGCATTTAGTATTACTACTAAAATACTTGCTTCGTGAATGAACATTCCCGATGCCAAATGAACGCTGCTCATAAGAACGCCGCCTAATAAAATAAATACTACTGCAACGGCTATGAAAATATTTTGCTTCATATTGCACATTGTTGCTTTTGCAAGGGAATAAGCATGTGAGAATTGAGAAAGCTTATCTGCCATCAGAACAACATCTGCAGTTTCCATTGAAACATCTGTTCCGCCTTCGCCCATGGCAAGACCTATATCTGCCGTTGCTATTGCCGGTGCATCATTTATTCCGTCTCCTGCCATTGCAACTATTTTTCCTTCGTCCTTTAATCTTTTAACATGCTCTATCTTATTTTGCGGCAGAAGCTCGGCATAAAATTCATCAAGCTCCAATATATTTGCCACAAGCTCCGCAGTGTGCCTGTTATCTCCGGTCAGCATTATAATCCTTTTGATTCCGTTGATGATTCCGTGTATTCTCTTAAATACAAAGCTCCGATTACAGCAATGGTAACAAGCAGCTCAATGCTGAATGCTCTCATGCGCAGTGCTTGCCATGCCTTTATTGCTATAGGTATTCCTGCTAAAATTGAAGCAACTATTAGTAAGACATCTCTTACATTTCCCATACCTGCCAATTTCGCAATGTATCCCAAAACGATTAATATACCTGAAACAGCGGTAATATGGTTTTTATGGCTGTTTATTTTCTTAATCATATAATTCTCCTTTTCATATCATTATTATGTCATGATTATACTATTTAATTTATCTTAAATCTTTGATTAAAATCACCAGAAGAAATAAAAATGTTGAAGTTATCAAAGTTTTAATAGAAGCAGGAGCCGATGTTAACTCCAAAACTGAAAACGAAAGTACAGCTTTAATGCAAGCAGCTTCCTATTCTAACGATCCGGAAATCATCAGGGTATTGCTAAAAGCTGGGGCAGATGTTAATGCCAGAGATAAAGATGATTGGACTCCTTTAATGATAGCAGCAAGACAAAATAATAACCCAGAAGTTACAAAGGCTTTAGTTAATGCTGGGGCTGATGTTAACGCTAGAGATACTAGCGGGGATACACCTTTAATAAAAGCAATAGCAAATGAGAACCACGAAATTACCAATCTTCTAATTAATTCCGGGGCTGATCTTAACGCTAGAAATACTAACGGGGTTACTCCACTAATGTTTGCAGCTCAGTACAACAACAATCCTAAAGTCATAAAAGCATTATTAGAGGCTGGATCTGATATCAGTGCCCAAGATAAAAATGGATTTACACCATTAATTAGAGCAGCAGCAAAACAAGATAATATTGATATTATTAAAGATGATATTTCCATAAAAAACTCCTTGTTGCTTATGTTTTGATTATAGCATATACATTTATTAAAATATGTTTTGTATAACGATAATTTATAAATAATTAAAAGATATTAGTGAAGCTATAGCTTCTCATGAAAAATAAAAGAACTAAAACAAGTAAAAG
>ENA-UOOK01006418-UOOK01006418.1-fermentation-metagenome-genome-assembly--contig:-NODE-6418-length-11269-cov-6.567059_pt1 | contig 11269 bp, 8 predicted proteins | sample MGYA00245777_ERZ724023 | MGnify/ENA primary metagenome ERZ724023 (study PRJEB28704, sample SAMN03018312) | fermentation metagenome | biome: anthropogenic terrestrial biome; feature: soil; material... | reverse complement strand
AAAAAGGATTTATAGAAGGAAGGAAGCCAAACTACTTTATTTCCTCACAGATAGCCAGGATAACCGACAAAAAGGCCCAGTACACACGTAATAAAGGATTAGATACGGAACTACTCAAATCATTTATTCTAAGGCATATCGACATACACGGCTACGCTACCAGAAAAGAAATAGATGAATTGCTAATGGATAAGATGCCCGATTACATGGATGAAAAACAACGTAAAAAGAGAATTGATAATATCATACAGAATATGAGAGACGATACTATTATAAACATTGGAACTCGTAGCATTCCTAAATGGGTGATAAAAAAGGTTTAAGTATAAAATTAGGAAAGGAATTAGACATTTTAAGGAAAGGGAAAATTATTGTATTTTGATAATCAGAGATATATGGGTATGTATTAAGGAAAGAACTAGGAAAGGAATTAAGCGTTTTAAGGAAAGAAGATCTATCTATGTTTTGGTAATCAGTGTTATAAATATAATGATTTAGAGAAGGATTAGGGATAAATAAGAGAAAGAAATGACTTTTAAGGGAAGAAAAATCCTTCAAGTGTATGATATTTAGGTTTATAATGTAGGGTGAAATAGGGAAGGATAAGGAATAACCTTTTAGATAAGAAATTAATCTCCGTATGCCGATATTAAAGTTTACAGATAGAAATTAGGGGAGAAATGAATTGCTTTAAGGGATGTGGAATCTTAGGATATGTCTTCCAGTTACTTTTGATATTTGCCGGAATTGGGAAGATAATGGATTGATATGATCAAAAAATGAGAACATAAATTCACAATAGACAGCAGTATTCCACGTCTTTACTTATCAGGACAAAGAAGAAGGTAATGAAATATGGGTTCAGGACAAAACAATGAACAGGACAGAACTTCAGCGGTTGAGGATTTCTCGATAAACCTTAGCTAAAAGAGATGAAAGGAGTACTCATTTTATAAAATTTCCTTACCTTTGACAAATCAGTCCAAACAAGTTTGACAAGATGAATTCTTTTGGAGAATATTTAAGAAACAAACGGGAGCGAATGGGGCTTCCCCTTAGAAAAGTTGCTGCAGAACTTGATATTGATACGTCCATTTTGAGCAAAATTGAACGAGGGGAAAGAAACGCCACGAAAGAAATGTTGCCTATAATGGCAACGACATTGGAGGTGTCACAAAAGGAAATTGAAATAGAATTTATCAAAGCATATATTTTATCGGACTTAGGTGAATTGACATTTCTAAAAAGCGGCTTGGAAGAAACGCTGATTAGTATTAAAAGCCGCAACTCAATATGAACTTAGACAACAAAATAGACAAAACAGACCTAACCTTTTTCACAAATGAAGAAGGGCATACACTATTAAGCAGGTTTAAATCCACACTAAAGGACACACAACTTTTCGATGTACTGGTAGGCTATTTCAGAGCGAGCGGTTTTTATCAACTCTACGATGTGTTGGAGCCAATAGAAAAAATCAGGATTCTTGTCGGATTGAATGTGGATAGGGAATCTTATGATATAATGCAATATTACCATCAAAATGGGGCTATTGATTTTGAATCTCACAAACGTACTAAAAAAAGGTATCAAGAAAATCTGAAATCAGAAATAGAGAATAGTGAAGAAAATGACAGTCATCTTGAATTAGGCATTAAGAAATTTATCGAGTTTCTAAAAACGGACTGCGCTGATCCCGATATTGATAGGGCTTATAATGGTAATGGGAAAAAATTGGAGATAAGGGTATACCCCTCGAAAAACATTCACGCTAAGGTCTATATTGGAAAATTTAAACCCGAAGATAGGGACTATGGTTTTGTAATTACCGGCTCAAGTAACTTTTCAGAATCGGGTTTCGTTGCTAATAGAGAATTTAATGTTGAATTGCGCAGTAAAAGGGATGTCCTTTTTGCAGAAGATCAATTCAATGCTTTGTGGAAGGAAGCTGTCGATATTTCAGAGGACTTTGTTGATACAATACAAACTAAGACATGGTTGAACGACCAGATTTCACCCTACGAGTTGTATCTAAAACTGATTTATGAATATCTGGAAGAAGATATTAATTTGAATGATAATTTTGACCCATATCTTCCCGATGGATTTATGGAGTTAAAGTATCAAAAACAAGCTGCAACTCAGGCGAGAAAGATCTTGGAGACTTACAACGGAGTTTTTCTTGCTGACGTGGTGGGTTTAGGGAAAACTTTTATTACAGCCTTACTCTTACAACAACTTCAAGGCAAGACGTTGGTTGTTTGTCCACCCGTGCTGCAAAACTATTGGAAAGAATCTCTTTTTGATTTTGGTATTAGAAGTTTTGAAGTTGAATCACTTGGGAAATTAGAACACATCATAAAAAGGGGAATTGATCGTTATGACTATATCGTGGTAGATGAGGCGCACCGTTTCCGAAATGAAAATACACACTCATATGCAAATCTCTTGGATATTTGCCGGGGGAGAAAGGTGATTTTAGTGACGGCTACCCCGTTAAATAATTCCGTAAATGATATTTTTGCACAGTTAAAATTATTTCAGGCTCCCAAAAATTCAACTATTCCGGGAGTTCCCAATTTGGAAAAATTCTTCTCCAGCCTTAGAACAAAACTCTCGAAGGTGGAAAAAGACGATCCTGCGTATAAGTTGCTGATCAAGGAGGTGTCAGATTCTATCCGGAACAAAATTTTACGCTATGTAATGGTGCGTAGAACACGCACGGATGTTATGAAGTATTTTAAGGCGGATATGAAAGCCCAAGGGCTTAAATTCCCTGATGTTGAGACACCACAAAAAATAGTATATGAATACAAAGGCGAATTAGAGGCCATCTTTAAGAAAACAATCTTAAAACTACAGGAATTTACCTATTCCAGATACACACCTTTGTTATTTTATATCGGCAATAAATCGCTGAGTGAGTTTGAAAAACAGCAACAGCGGAATGTTGGCGGTTTTATGAAAGGAATTTTGGTAAAACGTTTGGAGAGTAGTTTTTATGCTTTCAGAAAGAGTGTTGACCGGTTTATTTCGTCATACGAGAAGTTTATTGATATGTACAAAAACGAAGAGTATGTATATATCAGTAAAAAAGTAGATGTGTATGATCTATTGGAAAGTGATAGTTTAGAAAAATTAGAATCTTTTGTTGACGAAGAAAAAGTTCAAAAATATGATTCTAAGGATTTTAGAAAAGAATTTATCGATCTGCTCAATCTTGATTTATCTATACTAAAGGAAATTAAGAAGTTATGGGCAGATGTTGATTCAGATCCAAAGCTTGAGGAGTTTATAAGGGAACTTAAAAGCACAGAAGCATTGCAAAACAATAAATTGGTTATTTTCACCGAATCAAAAGAAACCGGAGATTATCTTTATGAATCGCTGATAGATGAATTTCCTGAAAAAGTCATGTTCTTTTCAAGTACAGGAGGGAGACATACGGATAAAGAAACCAATTCAAATCAATCCACCGCAAGGGAAATCATTACGGCCAATTTTGACCCTAAGCGTAAAGAGAAAGTAAATGACATCAAGATATTAATAACAACTGACGTGTTGGCTGAAGGTATCAACTTACATCGATCAAACGTGCTGATTAACTACGATCTCCCATGGAATCCTACTCGAGTATTACAACGTGCCGGTCGTGTAAATCGTTTAGGAAGTACATTTGAGAATGTCTTTATTTTCAACTTCTTTCCAACAACCCAATCCGATAAATATTTAGGGCTTGAAGTGAATATTACCAATAAGTTGCAAATGTTTCACGATATCTTGGGTGAAGACGCCAGATACCTTAGTGATGGTGAAGAATTTGGTAGTCAAGAGCTATTCAACACCTTGAATAATAAGTCAGCTTATACAGGAGAAGATGGCGAAGAAGATTCTGAGTTAAAATACTTGGAAATGATTCGTAAAATCAGGGATAAAAATCCGGAGCTATTTGAAAAAATCAAAATGCTTCCTAAAAAAGCCCGTTCCGGTTTTATCAAAGGACAAATTGATGTAAATACATTGATTACCTTTTTCCGTATCGGGAAGCTAAAGAAATTTTATACCAACGAAGGAGGAAAATCAAAAGAAATCACTTTTTTCGATGCTGTCAGTCTGTTGGAATGTATTCCGGAAACAAAACGGGCAACTATTCCGGGAGATTATTTCCATTTGCTACAAACCAACAAATTCCGGTTTGAATTGGATAGTACGCAAGGTGAAGACGAAGGTAGGAAAAGTAGTGGTGGACGTTCCAATATGAAATATATTGAGACACGTCTAAAAGATAAATCGTTCAAAAACTTCAAAGGATTTACCGATTATGACGAAGAGTTTTTGTCTGGAGTAAGAGAGATGTTGAGACAGGGAACATTGGCTAAGAAAACAACCCAATTGATCAAAAACGATTTTGAGAAAACGATTGATCCACTTGAGATGCTCAATATATTAAGAAAGCATGTTCGTACTATTGCTATCGATGACGACAAGAATGCCAAGAAGTTCCAAAAGCGTGAAGTAATTCTTTCAGGATATCTAATTAAATAGCTATGGATAAAAAAACAGCTCAAATACTTATAGAAGACACGTTTAACCATTCTTTTGACGAAGGCAGATTTCAAAACTTTGCTCAGAACCTGTTGAATGATTTAGAGCCTAAACATAACACTTACAGAGGAAACCTTATTTGGGATGACTTCAAAGAACATATAAACGCTTATAAACGGATCGGTAAATACATCGATCCCGAGGGTGATGCTTTGGATGTATTAGTGGTGGAAGTGAAAACCGTGCAAAAATTAGAACGTGCTCGTACCACTCTGCGGAATTTCGTTATTAAACATTTGAGCAGATTTGAGAAAGACTATGCCTTGGTTGCATTTTACAGTAAAGAAGATAATGGCACTGATTGGCGGTTCTCGTTCATCAAACTGGAATATCGCTCAGAAATAGACGAAACTAAAGGAAAGGTAAAAATCAGGACAGAGTTTACACCTGCCAAACGCTATTCCTTCCTGGTAGGCAAATATGAAAAAACCTACACCGCCAAAAATCAATTGTTACCACTACTACAAAACATTAGTAACAACCCTACTATTGAAGAACTGGAAGCTGCTTTTAGCATTGAAAAGATTACAGATGAGTTCTTCGATCAGTACAAAGACCTATACATCAAAATTTATGAACATTTTGAAAGCGATAGTCATGCATTGGCTGAACTGGACAAGGCCGGTATTGACAATGCCCGCTTTACCAAGAAGTTGTTGGGACAGATCGCTTTTCTTTATTTTTTGCAGAAAAAAGGCTGGCTGGGCGTAGCTAAAAACGAACGCTGGGGTACAGGTGACAAACGTTTTGTGCAACATCTGTTTGAAAGGGCACAAACCAAAGGTGTAAATTTCTTTAAAGACAAATTACAATATCTGTTTTATGAAGCACTGGCCAAAGAGCGTGATAATGTAAATTCATATTATGAACGTTTCGATTGCAGAATCCCTTTCTTAAATGGAGGATTATTTGAGGCTAACTACGATTGGGAGAATGCCAATATCAGCATCCCCGAAAGTCTTTTCCGCAATAAAGAGAAAAACAAATCAGATGATATAGGCACAGGCATACTGGATGTTTTTGACCGGTACAATTTCACAATCAAGGAAGATGAACCCTTGGATAAGGAAGTAGCTGTTGACCCTGAAATGCTGGGTAAGGTATTTGAAAATATGCTTGATATTATCGAGCGGAAAAGCAAAGGAGCATTCTATACCCCGCGTGAAATAGTGCACTATATGTGTCAGGAAAGCCTGATTCACTATTTGGATAACTCTTTGAATGATTATATAAAATCATATCAAGAAATAGGTGACAATCAAACCAGTTTATTTGGTAATACAGGCAAAAAAAGTCAGTATTCAATAAATCGATCATTTCAAAATATTAAAGTCCCTAAATCTGAAATTGAAACCTTCATCCGTGAAGGGCATTTCGCTCTTGAAAATGATACTCGTGTGGCAACCAAAGGTGAGACAAAAACTTATCGATACCAACTTCCCGAATGTATTCGCCAAAATGCGGACTTGATCGACCAAAAGCTAAGCGATATACGTATTTGTGACCCAGCCATAGGATCCGGTGCTTTTCCGCTCGGCTTGTTACATGAATTGGTTAATGCAATGCTCGTACTTAAACCGCATCTAAGTTATAATTACCTTATCAAAAAACTTCAAAACTTTGGCTTTGAGCATCGGGAAAGTGTAAGTAATAGGCGGTATACATACCGCCTGAAACGCCATATTATACAGGAAAGCATTTATGGAGTGGATATAGATGCAAGTGCTATAGACATTGCACGTTTGCGTTTATGGCTATCACTCGTAGTGGACGAAGATAACCTTGACCCTATTGAAACGCTTCCCAATCTGGATTATAAAATAGTTTGTGGCAATTCGCTGATTGGCCTGCCTGAATTTGCAATGAAAGACTTAAAAGTTGAAAAGGAATTAGAAGACTTTAAAGAAAAATTTTATAGTATAACAGATGAAAAAGAAAAGAAAGTTTTGCGTGAAAAAATTAACAATAAAATAAGAGAACTTTTGAATTCTGCCGAACAGTTTGCCGGCTACAAAATAGACTTCGATTTCAAACTCTTTTTCTCAGAAGTATGGAGAGAAAAAGGTGGGTTTGATGTAGTGATTGGTAATCCTCCTTACATATCGACAAAAGGAATATCGAACACTGAAAAGAAATCATATGAAACGGAGTTTGGCTTCTCGGATGACACCTATAACTTATTCACATTCAAAGGTCTAAAGTTAACTAAAAACAACGGATCATTAACATACATTATTCCCAAAACGTTCTGGACAACACAGACGAAGAGGAAGATGCGAGAATTAATTTTAAATAATTCGATTCGTTACATTTTTGACACAGCCAACCCTTTCAATTCTGTAATGGTTGATACTTGTATAATACAAGTGGTAAAGCAACCATATACTAAAGACCATAAGGTGAAATTTCTGGATGGAAGTAAAAATCTTAAGGAACCTAAGATTTTTTCTCCTATTGCTCAAGAAGTCTATCGTCAGACACAAAACTTTGTGATTTTCAAGCCAACAGAATATAATCTAAAGATTTACAATCTCTATGGCAAGAAAGTGAAGGAACTATATGATCAGTGGTGGGATAAAATAGAAACCAGCAAAAAAATAGCCCAAAATACGAGGCAATTAGAAGAATATCGAGCAAATCTTAAACCTGGGGATGTCGCTTTATTAGGATGTTTAACAGAAGGAGGGCAGGGGTTGGCAACTGCAAATAATGGTAAATACATTGCTGTTCGAAAATCGACTAAATGGGCAGATAATATTAAAAAGTCTCGACCTAAAAAGTTAGCTGAAGCCGTGAAAAAATATAAAATAACCGTCAATGAATTGGATGAACTTTCTCCTCAAGTTTTTTTGAAGAATAAAAGTGAATCGGAAATAGCCATAAAATTTGATCAGTTGAAGGAAAAATATGGACGGGATATATTTGGACAAGGATATATATATCGTTTGATAGATGATGACGAGATAGCAGATGTTGATTCTCTTACCAATGATGAAAAAGAAAATGGAATAGATATCTCTAAAAAATACTATGTGCCGTATGACAAAGGTGATAAAGACGGAAATCGTTGGTATTTGGAAACTCCATTTGCGATTGCCTGGTCTAAAGAAAATGTCCGGTTTTTGAAGACTGATCCTAAAGCAAGATATCAAGGATATACGTTCTACTTTAGGGAGGGATTTTGTTGGAATAATGTGTTGACAACTTTTATTAGATGTAGAATCAAGCAAAAGACAGTTCAAAGTACAGAGAGTATGAGTTTCTTTTCGGTTCTTGAAAGTGTTCCTGAATATTACATGATAACCGTGATGAATTCAAGTTTTGCTGCTTATTACATAGATTCCTTTGTAAATTCGACCTCACATTGCACTACTGGAGACGCCAAATTGCTACCAATACTTATTCCAAGCAAAGAGGACTTAGATGCCTGTAAATATCTATTTGATAAGATTATAAGATTTAAAAAATCGATAGAACATTCAACTAATCAAAAGAAAATCATTACAGATATTAATTTAATTGAAAAAGAATTAGACAGCTTTGTCCGTGAATTATATGGCATATAATTTGCAAACTAGCTTATCCAGTTTTTCTTGAATTTTAAATAGACGTGTCTCCTCTAATTCGAAAGATATTAACGATACAGATTGCTGCTTCTTAATATTTTCAGCATCAATAAATATATTTTCAAACTCACATAATTGCTCTTTAGAGGGTATTATTATGGGTAGTTGGCGGGCATCATTAATCTGAAAATGAGATGTATTATTGATAAAATTATCTACATACAAACTTATGAGATCAGAATTGAGAAGACAAACATAATACCAATCGGGTAAGGGAACCATGGTGAATAAACTCATACTTAGCACGTCAAAAACACCTTTTTCCTTTAAACGTGCTTTTAAGAAAGTAGAGTTAACGTCTATCCAACAAAATCCCTCCCTAAAGTAGAATTGGGGATTTCGAACAACAGGCATACCCTCTCCTTGCCAGAGTTTGTCTTCAAAAACCGGACGCCAAACATGAATTCAGTAGATGCCTCGTTTCCAACGCCCATTACGTGATTTTATTGGTTGCCGAATATTAGTGTAAGCAAGATAACGATAGAGAGTACCACGTGCTACTTTTATTCTTTTGGCAATTTCCGGAATACTTATGTTATTATCTAATAATTCAAGAATTATATTATAGTTTTTTACACAAACTTTATTGAGGTGTATATTTCGAATCCCTTTTTCTCTGCCAATATGCTTTCCTTCTGCCTTAAGTCGAGCTAATGCTTCTTTTGTCCTCTGGCTTATCAAATTCCGTTCAATTTCTGCCGAAAGGCCGAATGCGAAAGCTAAAACTTTACTTTGAATATCTTCACCGAGTCGGTAAATATCTTTTATTGTCCACACTCTGCACTCTTTGGTCATACAAATATTTAAGATTTCCATGATCATAAAAAGGTTTCTACCCAACCGAGACAGTTCTGCACAAATAATCAAATCGTCTTTTTGTACTTTCTTCAGCAAACGTCCAAGTTCTCTTTTGCTATAAGATTTTGTTCCACTGATGGTTTCTTCTATCCAACCGTCAATATTAAATCGTTCTTTCTCGCAAAAATTACCAATTTCAAATCGTTGGTTTTCTACAGTTTGTTTATCGCTGCTCACTCTAATGTATCCGTAAATCATGTTTTAAATGTTATAATTGTGATGCTACTAAAAATATAACTCTTTTTTTGAATAGGCAATTACGGATAGTTATTACCAAAAATGCTGTATCATTGTTTCCGAAAACACTCTTATTTACCGGTAAGAAGAATTTATTATTGCCCCCCTGCAGTCCAATCCATGTACGGTCTCGTGTTCCTTTCACCATTCCATCACCTGCCATCGGTATCCCTCAAGTCGAGTAAATATTTTACGCTAATTCGCTAAAATTGTATACATTTGCATTAAATCCTTGTTCTTATAATTCTATGCAAAGAAACAAAACATTCAATATCTATTGTGATGAAAGTTGCCATCTTGAACACGACCACTTTCCATTCATGCTGATATCATATGTAAGCTCGTCGTATAATCAGGTGAAAATGCATCATGAAAACATTCGAGCCTTAAAACGAAAGCATTTTTTCAAAGGAGAAATGAAATGGAGTGCCTTATCAAAGTCACAATACCCATTTTATAATGCAGTTGTTGAATATTTTTTTGCTACCGATTTACAGTTTAGAGCCATCGTTATTGATAAATCTCAAATGCGTCATAGCGAATTTAACCAAAGCCACGACGATTTTTACGATAAAATGTATTTCCAGCTATTAAGCAAAAAAATATTGCCGGAGTACAATTACAATATATATTTGGATATTAAAGATACGAGAAGCTATGAGAAAGCAAAAAGTCTCAAAACTTTTCTCAATCGAAATTTTGTATCTGTTAGAACCTTGCAAGTAATTCGTTCGTATGAAAGTGAGTTGATGCAACTTACGGATGTGCTGATGGGAGCGATCGCTTATCATCTGAGAAACGAAAAAAAAGTAATCGCTAAAAATAAAATTATTGATAAAATTCAATCGCATTGTCAGTTTCCTATTACACGGAGTACGCCTCGAAGTACTGAAAAATTCAACTTGTTCTTTATTGAATTAAAATAGAAAAAATGGATTTTAATCTACTCAAAGAATACCCTGATTTGTTGGATTTGGCTTATTTAACCGTATCTCAAAGAAACATTTCCTTATCCAGAATTTTCAGGCGTGATATCGAGGATAATTCAAATTTCAATTTTAAAGGAAAATTAATCAGACCAACTAAGATTGAAGGCCAAGCATCGATGGAAACTCTGTTCCATCATCTTACAACTCGAGGGGATAAGGATGAAAAAGGAAAAAATATTGGTACCCGAAGTTTTGAAATGGCAAGATCGCGAAGGCTACATTGGATAAGACACCTCATTGAAATTGATAGTAAACCGAACTTAGATGTTTTTAGCTATGAAGACAGGGTGAATGGAAGGAGTGTTATACGAACCTATATTTATGATATCGAACAAGAGTATGTGATAATTCTCGAACCACAAAGAAGTGAAACGGATTATTATTTATTGACAGCTTACTTACTGAACGAACCTGGAGGAAAGAAACAAATTGAAAAGAAAAGGAAGAAGAGATTGTCGAGGATTTATTAAAACGCAAGGCTCGGTAACATTCGTGTGTTATCGAGCCTCGAAACTCCTTTCTCCTAATATGGCAGAATGAGCATTACAAAAGTACGGTATTTATTTCTAATTACATAATCTTTTGATAATTATTTTGTTAAAAAAACAATTCACTGCGATTTGAAAATAAATCATCCATAATATTATTGCAAACACTATACCAAATTAAAAACCTAACTCAACATCGTGTTATCGGCTACCCATCCTCATCCCGATATTCTACCAATATCTTATCCCCCGGAAGTCCTGATACCACCCTCATCTCGATAGTGCGCCGGATCCTACCGTCAGTTCTATTTCCAGTTGACTACAATTTGTAGTCAACTGAAGATACAATCTGCCGACGGTAAATACTACAAAATCGATGTTCCTGAATGTAGAACCAACCTCACCATCTGCTTGATAAATCCTGCCATATTTTTTCTCATTCTTTGCTGTACGGATTATTTTTCTT
>ENA-UOOK01006417-UOOK01006417.1-fermentation-metagenome-genome-assembly--contig:-NODE-6417-length-11270-cov-4.216942_pt1 | contig 11270 bp, 11 predicted proteins | sample MGYA00245777_ERZ724023 | MGnify/ENA primary metagenome ERZ724023 (study PRJEB28704, sample SAMN03018312) | fermentation metagenome | biome: anthropogenic terrestrial biome; feature: soil; material... | reverse complement strand
GATGAGTCGCCGCTGATTCGCTTTCGCGGCTTCGGCGGATGAGTTTTTGCAGCGGGATCATTTATATTATAACGTAAAAGCAATACGATTTAGTCGATTTTCTTCAAGTTTAAGGTAAATGTAAGCTTGGAGTCACGCTCATGTAAGGTAAGCCTGTTATGATGTCCCCAGTTAAGACAAAAGGGGGACAGTAAAATGTCTGATATTATCACAACAACCGGCCTTTGCAAGCAGTATGGCAAGGTGCTGCGGGTGAAGGACCTGGATCTGAAGGTGCCGGAAGGCATCGTCTACGGCTTCCTCGGACCCAACGGCGCGGGCAAAACCACCACGATGAAAATGATACTGGGTCTTGCAAGGCCGACAGCGGGAACCATTGCCGTATTCGGCAAACCGGTCGGCAGCAGGAACCGGCTAGCCATCCTGAGGGATGTCGGATCCCTGATCGAATCGCCCAGCTATTACGGGCATTTGACCGGAACGGAAAACCTCCGGATCTTCTGTGCGCTCAAGGGAGTACCGGATGCGGATATCGGCAGGGTCCTGAAGATCGTCCGGCTGGAAAATCAAAAGGAGAAAAAGGTGTCGCACTACTCCATGGGCATGAAGCAGCGTCTTGGACTGGCCTGCGCGCTGTTGGGCAGCCCAAGGCTTCTGATCCTTGACGAACCGACAAACGGTCTTGACCCGGCGGGCATGCAGGAGATGCGTGAACTGATCCGTTCCCTGCCGCAGCAATACGGAATGACCGTGATGGTCTCAAGCCATCTGCTCGGGGAGATCGATCAGATCGCTGAAAATGTGGGAATCATCCGGCGCGGCGAGCTGGTTTTTCAGGGCGGTTTGTCGGCGCTTCATGAAAAAAGCAGGACCAACATCGCCATCCGCACACAAAACAACGAAGCGGCGGCAAAAACACTCGCCGAGCAGGGCGTTGCCTGTCAGCCGGAAGAGAACTATCTTTTGCTGCCCAGGCTTTCCGATAACGAGCTTGCCGGTCATATCGCCCGGCTTTTTGAAGGGAACATAGGTGTCGTGCGTATCGAAGAACGGCGCAAGAGCCTCGAGGATATCTTCCTCGAACTGACCGGAACGGCGGTGAGCTTATGAGAAGGGCACTGGCCATGGAATTCCGGAAAATCCGCCGCAGAAACGTCTGGATGATCGTCGCCGCCCTGATTCTCGTACAGCTCCTCTGGTGCCTGTGGGGCATCCGGAGTATGGACGACCATGACCTTACCCAGGGGTGGATGTATTTCCTGTATCAGTTCCCGCTGCTGAACTCCATCATGATGCCTGTTATTGCGGCCGTGGTTGCATCGCGCCTCAGTGATATCGAACACAAGGGACAGACGCTGAAACTCCTGAATACCGTGATGCCCGCCGGGCGTTTGTTTTCTGCCAAATTTATATGCGGCGCACTGTATATGCTGGCCGCGGTTCTTCTGCAAATCATTGTTATGGTTGCGGTGGGATGCCTGGTCGGATTTGCGGGAAGCCCGCCCTTCGATAAGTTCTTCTGTTATTTTCTGTCTACCACAGCCGTAAACCTGACCGTACTAATCCTGCAACAGGTTTTGTCGCTTCTGTTCCGGAATCAGATGATTGCCCTGACCACAGGCATTATCGGAAGCTTCGCCGGGCTGTTTATCCTGTATTTCCCGAAAAACCTTGCCCGGTATCTCCTTTGGGGATATTACGGCGTGCTGATGTTCGTGGGCATGGACTGGGACAGGGCGACGCGAATCACCGATTTCTACTATGTACCGATTGACCGGACCGGAGTGATCACCCTGGCCCTGGTGTTCGCTGCAATCTTTGTCATAGGCCGCACACTGTTTGTTCGAAAGGAGATATGAGCGATGTTTCTTCGTACCCTTCGGGCTGAAAGGATGAAATTACTCCACAGCCCGGTATGGCTTGCTTTTTTAATCTTACCCGTCCTGCCCGCCTTCATGGGCACCTTCAATTATCTGCAGAATATCGGCATCCTGCAGGATCAATGGTACAGCCTGTGGACGCAGCACACTATCTTCAACTGTTATTTTTTTCTGCCTGCGACGATAGGCGTCTACTGCTCTTACCTGTGCCGCCTGGAACATGCCAATCACAACTGGAATGCCGTTATGACGGCGCCCGTGCCGGTTTTATACGTTTATCTTTCCAAGCTCCTGGCCGCCGCCGTTATGGTTTGCCTGACACAAGCCTGGACCGGCGTGCTGTTTATCATTTCCGGCAAGCTCTCCGGTCTGACCGCCCCGGTTCCGCCGGAGCTTCTGTACGGCGCCATTGGCGGGGTCGTGATTTGCGCCGTCCAGTTATGTATCTCGTTCGTCATCCGCAGCTTCGCCGTACCGGTAGGGATCGCATTGATCGGCGGCATATCAGGGTTGGCGGCATTTGCCAGGGGTTACGGCGTATGGTTTCCGTATTCCCTTCTTACTATGGGTATGCGTGCAAATAATCCTGGTGGGGCAATGCCGTGCAGTACGGAAGAATTTATCCTGAGCAGCGTTCTCTATCTGGCTGTCTGTATCGTGTTTGCCATAGTGTGGCTGAAAAACAGGGATGTGGCGGCAGGATAATCTGCATCCGTAAAGGGTTACCTGCCTTTCGTACCGGATGGATCATTCTCAGTATGCAGACAATATAAGCGGACCGGCTTCAAACAATGTCGGCCTGCTTGTTTCTTTCAGGGACAGAAATCTTGATTTTGCAGCAAAAACTCATTCCGCCGAAGCCGTGTTGCGAGTCAGCAGCGATTTATATAAGTAAATCAATATGATTTACATAAAATTATAATATTTTATTTATGACCTTCCAAATGATATACTGTTTATAGTCATGGTGGGCAAATTAGGAGTGACAGCGAAAATGACCTGTTTGACGGAGAAAGGAAGAATAGGATGAAGAAAAACAAGTTTTTTAAATATTGGTCATTGTTTACTATTTTTTTGAAAGCAAGCTCGTTTACTTTCGGAGGTGGGCTTGCCATGGTCCCGGTAATCGAAAGGGATGCAGTGGAGAAACATCAGCTTCTGAGTAAGGATGAATTTATGGAATATGCCACGCTTTCGCAAACCATGCCCGGCGTCATCGCATTGAATTGCGCGACGCTTGTCGGGCGTCGTGCGGCGGGCACGCTCGGAATGCTGGTGGCGGGTTTCGGGGCGATCCTCCCGACATTTGCCCTGATGGTTCTGGCTACCATATTGGCAAACATGATCCCGCAGCATGGACCGCTTTTGGGCGCCATACGCGGAATTCGGGCTGCGTCTGCCGCGCTGGTGCTTTCAGCGGCTTTTTCGCTGGGCAGATATAATTTAAGAAACGCTTTTTCCGTCATTCTGATGATTGCCGCTTTTGTGCTTGTCGTTCTGGGAAATTTCGGCGCGCCGACGATTGTAGTGCTTTCGGGCGTTGTGGGATGCATTTATCAGCGTATCAGGCGATATCGGGAAAGGAGGCGGGACAATGCTTGTTGAGTGTTTCAGGCTGTTTTATACATTTGTCAAGCTTGGTTTTTTAAGCTTTGGCGGAGGTTACGCGATGCTCTCCATGGTTATATCGGAAGCGCAGCACTTTTCCGTCAGTCCGGCTCAGTTCGCAGACCTGAACGCATTGGATATGGTGGTTCCGGGTCCTATTGCCATCAATGCGGCCACTTATGTGGGATACCGGTATCAGGGACTTCTGGGAGCCGCTGCGGCAACCATAGGGGTATCCTTGCCGTCCTTTGTCCTCACCGTCGTCATTATGCGTCTTTTTGTTCATTTCAGGGATAATGTCTGGCTGACGGATACCTTATCCGGTATTAAGTCCGCCGCCGTGGGTTTGATCGCAGCCGCGGCGATCACGATCGCGGCTGAAGTGCTTACGGTTCCGGGAAAGAATATCGGAGATGTATTCCATAATCCGATCGGCACTCTGTCCCTGGTCTGCGTTATTATCTTTCTGTCTACGGCAGTGCTCAATATACGTTTCAAAGTTAATCCGATTTTATTGACTGTACTGGCGGGTGTTGTGGGAGCCGTCGTGATGTCGTAAAAACAATATTTGCACAGGATTTTATGGGGACTGCCGGAAGGCTGGTGCGCAATTACACAACGACAACGATTCTTAATCGGATAACCGGTTTGATTGTAATCCTGTTTGGGCTGAATTTTTTAGGAATTGATCTCGTGAAATGAGATGTATTGATGTGCGATCCGTAGTTGGGAAAGATGCTTGTCGTGACATTGATCATCGTATGAAAAATCAATCCGGTAAACAAACTTTTTCCGCAAATGCATTGTCCTATTCTATTTATGGACATATTTTTGTTTATCCAGATACATCAGATGATCTATCTTCTGAAGGAATGTCATCGCCGACGTCTCCGATTCCTTTACAAAACAATCATATCCAATGCTCAGATGGATCTCATAGGGAACGGATCTCCGCAAATTGAACCGAGAAATATTTTCCCTGAGCTTTTGTACCATTACAGCAAGCTCCGACTGTTCCTCTATTTCCATCACAACAACAAATTCATCCCCGCCATACCTTGCGATAAAATCCTTATCCCGGAATGTGCTTTTGAGAATTTGAGCCGTATCTTTCAGAGCCTGATCTCCGTTGTTATGTCCATATAAATCATTGATCACCTTAAAAGAATCCAAATCAATCATGATGCCGGCAATCAGATGAGGATACCGGCTCTTTACTCTTGTCTGAAGATAATGGTCAAGATGTCTCCGGTTATAAAGGCCTGTCAGATAGTCCGTACGCAGCTGATTGTTCTGAATATTGATAAAAATAATCAGAATGGAGAGGGTTACGCATATCCAGATAATAATCACTCCGTAAAACAGGTATTGGAGAATTCCGCCGATCGCCGGGGGAATGATAAAAAAAAGAAGGTAGGCATACTCTTTCCGATCGATCTTTTTCCGGTTCCGAATCAGAAATACGGTGGTGTAAAGGAGCATGAGCAGACAGATACCCAGCAAAATATGCACATAACGTCCCCGGTGATAGATATTGTTCTCGTCGATGACAAAATAAATATCGGTAAAAATGCTGGCAATGGATAAAACCATGTTGGCGACGACCGGAATCAGCATCGGGAAAAACACTTTTGTCAGGCGATCCTTGCTTCCATAAACATAGAAATCCACATAAAGATACCATATCATGCATATGACGGCATTCAGAATATTGTACAGCACGATTGCCGCTATGCACACCCATCTTGCATTGTTGCCCGGCTTGCCGTCCAAGGCCCATAATATCGTGTCGAGAAATAAAAGAAGGACATCGGCAGCAGTCAAAGCGAAAAACAGCTTCTGATCCAACAAATACCTGCCGTCATGGTCACGCATGTTCAGAAGAATCACAAACAAGATGGCTATAGCAAAGCAATTCAGTTCTATATATAGCAATATTGGCAACATTATAACAAATTCACCTTCTCGGCACGTATCGGCTAAACTTTTCCAATTATTGTGCTATACCAAGGTATTATATAGGATTACTTTTTACATATATTATATGATAAGGACGGAAAAGGTACAAGTAAAATTAAAAAGAAATGTAAAATTAATTGGGAGCCCATACGCCTGCAAGAATCGAGCCGACGACGGCAAGGCTGCTGTCTATTTACTTTCGAATATAAAAGGTATGTAGTCTGCCTATTCCGATGGAGGCCAAATGATACAACTATATAGGAAGATAGTTTATTTGCAAAATACCTCATACAGCCGGTAGCTTCGCATTAAGCACATCTCGGGCAGCCGTTCTTTTTATAAGAAGGATCGCCGTCAGGCAAGCGAAGGCCGCCGTTATAATACCCGTTTCTCCGACGAAGTAATGGCTTATGCCATCTTCTGTAAGGGGCGAGAGGATAATCTGGTCAAAATAGTTGTGAGCTGCATGCAGAAAAATTGCGGGCCAGACACTTTTGGATTGTAACCGTATGGTTCCCAATATAGCTGCAACCGCGAGAATCTCGATCGTAAATAAGGGAAGCTGATACCAGACAGGGGTGCCCGCCTGATAAAGGCCGACTATCATAAGGGGAAAATGCCATACGGCCCAAATCAGTCCACTTAGTAAAAGCGCTGTTTTCACATGCCAGACTTCCGTCATTTTAGGCAACAGGAAGCCGCGCCATCCGATTTCCTCACCGGCCGCTGTCAGCAGTGATGAGGGAATCAGTAAAAGCAATATGCCAACAGAGCTCGTGGAAAGCCTCCCGGTAAATGTTCTTCCGGCTACAATCCAGAAAACTCCGTAGGAAAAGCCCAAATAAAGGAATGGGATCAGGGTCCCCGCAACAATATAGCGAAATTTGCACCTGCGCCAACCTAAAATTTTCTCTCTGCGATAATATACGATCTGGACAATAAAAGCCGCAATTGCAGGACAAAACATAAGAATCGACGTCATACCGGCTGCCGCTTCACCGCCCGTGATCCTTATGTAGTAACAGATACTGCTTAAAAGAAAAATAATAGCCAAAAATGAAGCAATTGCTTTATGATCTTTCACTTTGCACCTCACCATCTTACGAATTTCAAGACTCGACTACTCTATCAAAAGCCTTAATATAAATCGCGCCTATAGCAAAAAGCTATAGGCGCGTCTTGTCTCCGGCGACCCGCCGGTGGTGGAGCTGAAGAGACTCGAACTCTCGACCTTCTGACTGCCAGTCAGACACTCTAGCCAACTGAGCTACAGCCCCATACATAATACATAAACATGGCATGTATCAAAGGACCGGCGCACTTGGTGACTTTCGTCGCCGGACCGCGCCATATCCCATACTCATTCCTTCAACGCTATCTATTATAACGGATTCTCCAGGACAAATCAAGTATAACTTTGCGAAATTCCACCTCAACACCGTATATCCACCTCAAACACCGTATGCCTCAATAAATCTTCCCTCGAATAATCATCATAACAGCCAGAATGGGCATAATATCCATGATCTTCCGTGTTTGCAAGAAGTCGCCCTCATAAGCCGAGAGCAAGGAGGGCAACGGAGGGAAGTAGAACAGAAATGCTCGCGTACTTTTTCAATTGCCATTACTGTTGTTCCCCTCTTCTTTTGCTTAATATTTCCGTTCGATGAGTTCTTCCGTAAGCTCCCGCAGGGCGTCCCTGGCCGGGATGTCCGGCAGAGCGCTCAGGCTGCCGCGGCAGCGCTCCAGATAACGCCGCGCCAGCATTCTGGACCGGGCCATGCCGCCGCTTTCCTCTACAAGCAGGCCGACTGCGCGGATATCCCCGTCATCCGGATCCTTTTTGCCGATATAATATGCCATTTTGTCCCGATACCCGGGATCCAGCAGGGTATAGATAACAGGCAGTGTATATACCCCTTCTGTAAAATCACTGCACAACGGTTTCCCCATATCGGTCTGGTTTCCGGAGAAGTCCAGAAGGTCATCGGTGATTTGAAATGCCATACCGAAATCCAGGCCGAACTTTCTTAGATACCGGACGGTATCATGCTTACAGCCGGATTCCGCAGCGCCTACCTGGCAGCTGAGCGCGAAAAGCATGGCCGTCTTTCTGGAAACGCGCTTCAGATATCGTTTGACAGACCTTTCCTCACCATATCTCGATTCAAACTGATCCACTTCCCCCTCACAGATCGCTTTGATGGTTTTGGACAGGTAATACATATTCTTCTGGGATGTAGTCCGGGTAATGAGGTCAAATGCCCTGGTAAACAAAAAATCACCGGTAAAAACCGCTGTTTCATTATCCCAGCGGCTTCTGACCGTTGGCCTTCCCCTGCGCATCTCCGATTGGTCGATAATATCGTCATGAACCAGAGTGGCCATATGCATGATCTCAATGGATGCGGCAAGAGGAATCAGGTCGTTTTCGTTATACCTGCCGAATCTGCCTGCCAGCAGCACCATCGCCGGACGCAGGCGCTTGCCTCCTGCCGACAACAGGTCGTTTACCGCATCATTCAGTACCCGTTGATTGGATTTCAATGATTCCCGTATCCGTGTATCGACCTTGCCGATGTCCTCATATACATCCATGTGTTTTTTCCAGATTCCCATTTTACGAAAGATAACCCTCCTAAAGCCTTCAGCCGATTTGCTCATAGAAAGTCCTATGGTTCAGAAAACCGATAATGTGTTTTGAAACCAGTCCGATGAAGTTGCCGGTCACGACAGAGGACAGCATCAGGATCGGAAGGTAAGTAAACAGGATGCCGATGGATCCGTAAAGCAGGGACGCGGTCAGTATCTGACCGATATTGTGAAAAACCGCGCCCGCCACGCTGATACCCAATAAGCTGAAGTATCTGCGGAAATGATGGTACAGGACCGCCATGACAATGCAGCTGAGGACTCCCCCTGCCAGGCTGTACAGGATTCCTGTGGGGCTTCCTGCCAAAATCGGGCCCAATATGGAACGGATTACAACGATTGTCATTGCCTCCCGGAATCCGAACAGGCTCAGAGCGACCAGGGATAGGATGTTGGCCAGGCCCAGCTTGGCCCCCGGAGCCAGAGACGGAATGAAGCTCTCCAGGTAATGCAGGACGAGAGCCTGTGATATCAGTAAAGCCATAGTAACCATTTTCCTGTTTTTCTTCATGTTATCATGCCTTATCATGCCCTAGGACGCAATATCATCCAATGGAGGTTCTTCTTCCCGGTTTCCGATCATGCTGATGACTACCTTATGCGGGAGGCATACAATGGTTTGTCCCGGTTTGGTTATTTTACCCCATTTCACGCAAATCTGATCCGGACAATTGGCCTCCTTGACAAAAGCGCCCGAGCTTGTCAATCTCAACAGATTGTAGCGGCCATTGCCGGCATCGATACGGACTTCTTCCTGCTTGTCCCCCTTAGGGAGATCATAGGTTGCGATCAACTTTCCGTCCACCTCGACGGTGACCCGGTCGGCAACCGAACCGGCGCCCATCCGGTACAATCCTGCGAAGCTGCCCGCCGTCAACAGCAGGATAAACACATAAATCAACAGGTCACCGATCTTAAACGGAATTTTCATTCCCGATACTCCTTACGATTATAGATGCATGGACTACAGAATATCTTATCATACTATCCCCTCAAAGGGAAGAAAACAAACTATCTTTCCTTGCAATCGTTTTGTCTGCTATGTTAAAATGGAATGAGGATCTTATATTATTTTTAGGGAGGAAATATTACATGCCAAAGAGCATTGTAATTCTTGGCGCAGGCTACGCGGGTATTGAGGCGGCGCAAACCCTGCACAGGAGGCTGAAGAAGCAAAACGACGTAGAGATCACGCTGATTGATCAAAACGATCAACATATTCTTCTGACAGAGCTGCATGAAGTCGCAGGGCACAGAGTCGGGCCAGACGGTGTCCGGATATCCATTGAACATGCCCTGCAATATACGAATGTAAAATTTGTCCAGGACAGGATTATCCGGGCTGATCTGAAAGAAAGGAAGCTGTTCTCCGAAACGAAAACTTATTCCTTCGATTATCTGATTGCCGGTTTCGGCAGCGAGCCGGCTTATTTCGGCATTCCGGGCATTGAGGAACATGCATTCACCCTTTGGTCCCTCGATGACGCCGGAAAGATACACCGTCACATCCTCGATATGTTCCGGGAAGCATCCGAAGAAAAGGACCCCGGGCGCCGTGGCGAGCTGCTGACTTTTGCCATAGGCGGAGGCGGATTTACCGGCGTGGAGCTGATGGGCGAGCTGCTGGAATGGACCCGTGCCTTGTGCCGCCAGTACGGCATTGACCGCAGGGAAGTAAAGCTTATGATCGTAGAAGCTTTGCCTACCATCCTGCCCATCATTCATGACAAGCTGATCAAAAAGTCCATCCGATACATGGAGAAACATGACGCAGAGATTCTGGCCAACTCCCCCATCACCAATGTGGAGGCGGACTCCTTCTCCATAAAGGGCGGCAAAACCATCCGGACCCGCACGCTGATCTGGACCGGCGGGATTCAGACCAACAGCTTTGTAAAAGAGCTGGGAGTTACCGTCGGCAAACGGAATCGCATTGTTGTCAACGAGTATTGCCAGAGCACGGAATACCCCTATGTATATGCCACCGGCGACAATATGCAGTTTACCGATGAAAAGGGAGAAATACTTCCACCCCTGGTGGAAACGGCGATGCAGTCCGGCCATATCGCTGCGGAGAACGTAGCTGCCGAAATCCTGGGGAAAGAGAAGCAAAAGCTCAAACCCAATCTCCACGGTGTCATGGTTTCCATCGGTTCCACTTACGGAGTGGCACAATTAAAGGGAACTCCCATGATGTCAGGTTTCCTTGCCATCGTCATAAAGCACCTGGTCAACATGCATTATCTGTTCGGAATAGGCGGTATCGAACTGTGCTGGAACTATCTCAATCATGAGCTGTTCCATACCAACCGGACCTACAACTTCTTCCTGCAATCGATCATCAGCCATGCGAAGGAAAGAAGCTTCAAGTTCTGGCTGTTCCCCCTTCGTATCTGGCTCGGTACCATGTGGCTGTCCTCCGGCCTGCAGAAGCTGCAAAACGGATGGTTCGCATGGGATATGCTCGGACCCGGCGGATCGACCGATGCCACCTCGTCCGCCAGCCTGATGTCTCTGGTCGGAGACCATACCCCCGGATGGTATGAGTGGATCGTCAATACCATTATCTATCCGAACAATATGCTCTTCCAGAAGCTGATCGTGATTACGGAGATCGGCCTGGGACTGGCTTTTCTCTTCGGTGCGTTCACCTTTCTCGCGGCGATCGTGTCCATCGGCATGAACATCAACTTCATGCTCAGCACCGGATTGCCCCTGACCAGCACCGGACTGCCGGATCTCTGGTTTGTCGCCGTTTCCATCGCAATGTTTGCAGGTGCCGGCAGGGTGCTTGGCGTCGACCATTACCTGATGCCCTGGCTGACGCATCAGCTCCGGTTCTTTCAGAGGAACAAGGCCATCAGCTTTCGGAAAGGCTGGAATTGGTGAGGCATGCCCGCCTGCCGGTATCCTCGGTAAGCGTCAGCCCTTCTTACGGAAAGAGGTCACCAGGATCAGGACGCCGGCAATGACCAAAAGAACCGGCCATCCAAAGCCCTTGACCTGGTTCCAGAAGTACCGGAAGGGAAATAATTTGTCCAATAGGGCGAATCCGCCCAATACAATCAAAATAATTCCGATGAAAAGCATGGAGTTGTTTTTCCCATTGGCATTTTCGTCATCCGGTACGAATGTTTCCTTGCCGTTTTCGTCAATCACCACGGTACCTCC
>ENA-UOOK01006416-UOOK01006416.1-fermentation-metagenome-genome-assembly--contig:-NODE-6416-length-11271-cov-2.630884_pt1 | contig 11271 bp, 5 predicted proteins | sample MGYA00245777_ERZ724023 | MGnify/ENA primary metagenome ERZ724023 (study PRJEB28704, sample SAMN03018312) | fermentation metagenome | biome: anthropogenic terrestrial biome; feature: soil; material... | reverse complement strand
GCCACATTGGAGCACCTGCCCTGAGCCGATACTTTTGACACTTGGTTTATATTCTTTAATATCAGCTATGATACATGGCTCCCAACCCCATGCATGATCTATTAGCAGTTCTGCATTAATACCAAATAGCTTATATAATAAATCTTCATTATGATAATCAATAGGCTTACCGATAGAACATCTTGCAATATCCCCCATAGTAAATAGTCCTTGCTTTTCTAATTTTTTAGCATATCCTTTACCTACACGCCAAAAGTCTGTCAGAGGTCGATGTGCCCACAATAATCTACGGTAACTCATTTCATCTAGTTCGGCTATTTGCACACCATTTTCATCTATAGGAATTCGTTTTGCTTGAATATCCATTGCAATTTTAGCTAGATATAGATTTGTGCCAATCCCAGCTGTTGCTGTAATTCCTGTGGTGTTAAGTATTTCCAAAAGTATTTTAGTAGTAAGCTCTCTAGCTGATAGATTGTAGGTATTTAGGTAATTTGTAACATCCATGAAAACCTCATCTATGGAGTAAACATGGATATCTTCAGGTGCAATATATTTTAAGTAAATATTATATATTCTTGTACTATATTCTATATAATAGGCCATTCTAGGAGGAGCAGCAATATAGTCCAGTGAGAGACATGGTAAAGATTTTAATTCAGTATCGTTGAAAGAAGCACCAGTAAAAACCCGTCCTGGTGCTTTGTTTAATCTTAAAACATTTACTTCCTTTACCCTCTGAACAACCTCAAATAATCTTGCCCTACCAGAAATTCCATATGCTTTAAGTGAAGGAGAAACTGCAAGACAAATGGTTTTTTCACTTCGCTCCGGATCGGCAACCACCAGATTGGTGGTCATCGGATCAAGCCCACGTTCTACACACTCTACAGAAGCATAGAAGGACTTCAGGTCAATACAAAGATATCTTCTATTTTCCGCCATGCATTTGCCTCCGATCGGTTACATTCCAGACATCATTATAGCATGGGGATTAATGAATTTCAATGCAAAACGGAACTATTGTTCTCCAAACTTAATCTCTTCAACTTTTTCACCGTCAACAAAATGCACTTCCATTCCTATCCCTTCGTACATTTCAACATGAATCCAAACATCCGAAGCGTCTTCAGTAAAATAGACGGTACCATAGTGTTGCCCGTGGCCTTGATTTCCAGTCACCGTGATATCGATGTCCGCTGCACCGTAGCTTCCTCCCTTGAATTCCACCACACCAAGAAGTTTAGAGATCGAGTAGTTTTCACTGACATCTCTAAACAAATACTCATTTATGATTTCTTGAGCGTTTTTATGCCCGCACCAATCAGGAGATCCTTCCGGCAACTGATAGTGGGCATTAATCTCTTCTGTGTAATCGTCCTGCTCTTTAACGACTTTGGCCAATTGACGAATAAGCTTACAGGATGAAAAAGAAAACAACATCATTGCAACCAATAAAAGAACGAAGAGTTTTTTCATTTCCTACCTCCATTATCCCATCAGATAATTTATCTTATTACACAGAAAGCATATGAGTTCTAAAAATAAAAATATAGTTCAATTATACTTTTAATCAGTAAAAAAAATATCTTTTTGCAAAAAGATCTCTTTTACTATTTGTTGCTCATGTGTCTTCCTACATGGGTATCCTTATTCTTGCCCCCTCTTTGATATTATACAAATACCCTTTGTCAAAATCCAAAGGATCCTTATATCCCCTGATCAAAGTGCAATCACCGATATCAAGGGAGAACGTTTCTTCTCCTGCTTTTTCCGCCGAAAGGATTTCGTAAAACCCGTTGCGAATTTTGTCTGTTTCAATGTCGATGTATTTACCCGCAAGAGATGACGGATCCACGATCTGATCAAATTCCACCTCAATTCTGTTTTTTATATCAGGTTCTTTGGTAAAATCCGTAACAACACCATAAACGGTGGGATTCTGCGAACACAACACTCGACCTTTAAAGGAGCAAAAATCCATGTCATGAAAAAATATTTGGTAAATGTCGTCGTTCTTTTGGGATATCACTGCCGTAAAACCTTGGAAAGCAGAGCCGTCTTCCGTAGTATAGGCTCTATTGCCCATAGCATTAAAAACAGTATCCACGCGACCGCTTGCCAAGGTGATCCGAAGAGCTTTGGCCGCAAAGTCCTCCATAACTCCTTCATGGAACACCGGAATGTTTTCCACCTTCACAACATCTTTTTGGTTTTCAAAGCCTTCCAAAACAGCCGTAAAACAACTTTGAATGTCTTCTCCCCGGCTTCTTACACTCATATAGGTGAATTCTTTGGGGTTTCCCGGTTTATTGGCAGGAGGGCTTCCTTGGGCCAAACTCACTTCGGAACCATCAGATGCCATGGTTAATGCCAATCTTACATCTCTTTCCCGATCCCACACTCCCCAAGTGTCCTTCAACTTCCATTCCACAGAAAATTGACCGTTTATTTTTTCATCTTTACGAACATCATACAGGTAGTTGAATCCGTCATGCTGTTCTTTGTCGTAAGAAGGAGACGCATACTCCACATCCACTCCTGCATAGGTGCCTTTTGCTTGAGGTACCAAATTCAATCCTGTGGTTGTGACAGATCCTTCTCCACCGTGGAAAATGTATTTATGGTCATGACCTCCTTGTACACGGAAGAAATCGACGATATAAAATTCATTTTCCACGTTAACCGAAAGGATGGTTCTTCGGTAGCATTGTGTTTGCTTGTACACCAAAGGAGCTTCCACGTCCATAACACCGATGTGTGTACCGGGATAAAAGTGTCGTGGAATGCCTACAATGTGAGATTGCCCGGGTAAGCTGTCCACCATCACCGTATCATGGGATGAGATGTTTTTAGTCCACCGCATTTCCTCATTGTTTCCATCGGTCAGCGCCGGGTATCCGTGATCCGGGTTCATATACAGGCCGAAGGCATGAATCCCCGGCATCAAAGTGTCCCGATGACCGTGACCTGTGTTTCGACCGTAATACATAAAGACGCATTTGGGTTCTATTTCATTTCGAAACTCTAGCTTTGCCAATCCGAATCCGCTGTAGTTTTTGCTTTCCGAACAGAATGGGCCGTGTTCTTTTACCTTGGTATCGATGTCTTTTTCCAACTGATCCATATCCAAAAACCAATCTTCCATACTTCCTTCGACAAGCTTTCCGGTCTTTTGTCTTGCTAAATGCAAAAGTTGTGCAGCTTTCACATTACCGGTTTGTTGGAAATAGGATAAAAGCGGTCTTGTGTTAATTGAAAGCGAAAGTTGTCCCGCATTTCCTGAATCTCCTAAGTTCAATGTCTTGTTATTACAGATCAGATAAGGAATGTCCATTTGAAACATTTTTAAAAACTTAGGGTGTTTATATAAATCTCTGCCGGTACCTTTGAGTATCTGCGCAATGGTGTGAATACCGTTTAACCATAGGGCGTTGTAACCGCTTGACGTCTCGGTTCCTATGCCGTCTTGGTCGATATCGTCGGATAATATTTTTAAAATGTTTCCCACACCCCAAGCTTGTCTGTCTGTAGTTAACAAAATCGCATCCATGCTTTCTTCAAAGTAGCCGGAGTTTTGCAACACCAATGCCGAAAGGGCGATATTGCTTTGATGCATCCCCACATTGCCACGTATGCGCCTGTTACGTACTTCCGGAAGGATTTGCCGGAGCAAGTTGTTTTCAATATTGTCTTTGATATCATCGGAGGTTGTCGGCTCAAGGGGATTGCTTTTATATATGTTCATGGAAGACAATAAATCCTTGGTTTTTTCATCGATAGCAGGGAAAAAGGCATCATATGCTTTTGTCATATTGTCAACAATATTTCCTTCCCATATGGAACCGATGATTTTTCCCCAGTCGCCTCCTCCTCCGGAATGTCTGAAATTGTCCTCCCATTTATATGCAGCAGCATCAAAAGAAGGATAAAAGTCCGCGATTCGATTCAATAGAACAGTTCCGGCATCAGCATACTTTTTATCGTCGGTATAAAGATAAGCGTCTCGAAATAAACTAACTGCTGAATTGACCATACTAAGGGATTTTCCGTTGAACATCATGTGGGTCCAGATGAACCAATGGTTGAAATAGGCTATGAATGTGTAACGGTTGTCACCAACCGTCGTTTCTTTCCAAACCTTTCCCTTTTCCTTGTCCGTGATCCATTGATAGCTCTTATCTTTCAAACCTTCTTTGTTCACCCATCCCAACCCGTCGTCCACACAAAAATCTCGAGATTTGTCCGGATAAAGTTCGTTGACCAAAAATTTAGGATCTGCTTTTTCGTACCGGAACACACCATAATCGTCCAAGCCGCTTTTGTAATAGGAATCAAAATCATTAGAAGGAAAAAACGAATAGCAACTCGGGCATTGCAGTTTAAAGGGCTTTTCCAAAGGATTGGCTAAGTAAGGATAGTTGCCAAAAGCGTCTATTTTCTTACCGCAAACAGGACACCCTTTCATTTCATTGACGCTGTAGCTTCGAGGTAAGCTTTGCCCGGTGACATATCCTAAAAGTTTTTCCACACCGTAAGCCAAATAGGTATCGGCTTGTTTTACTGCTTGCTCTTTTCCCAGAGCTGCTTCAGGGATTCGTAAAATGTTCTTTTCCAAATTCGATAGTTTCTCGTGTGTATAGTAGGTTCTCTTTGTTTTCACAGAAGGTATCCATTTTTGAACCATATAATTCATCCCCCATCTGATATGATAGTGTATATAGAAAATTTCAACACAAAAACAGGAACTCCTTCTTTATGCACTAGACACAAATTAAAAACTATGTTCATTAGCAAATTTACTTGCTTTAAATGTACATCAAATATGTAGCGGGACGTATTATTATAGTATAATCTAAGTATAGAAATTAATAATGCACTGAATTCTTGTTAAATGTCAAAAACGGAGGTCATACCATGATACCCACAGTTGATTTTTACGGTCATAAAATAAGTCGCTTGATTCTAGGCAGTAATCCCTTTACCGGCCATTCCTATATCGAATCCCTTCACACCGGCGAAGAAATGATGGATTACTATACCGCTGAAAATTGTGTTCAAACCATGTTTGAAGCCCAAATGTCCGGTGTGAACACCTACATGGCTTCAGCAGACCCTTTTATCATCCGCGTCATTCGCCAATACAAGAACCAAGGGGGTAAAATGAACGTCATGTTCCAGACCTACCCTGCAATGGACTTGAAGGTTAACTTACGTTTGATGTTAAAGTGCGAACCTGTTGCCATATACCATCAAGGAACAAGCACAGATTTTCTGAATGAGCAAGGACAGATTGATACCATACGCAAGAACATTCAAATCATAAAAGACACCGGTGTTGTTGCCGGATTAGGTACCCATGTTCCGGACACTCTTTTACGTGCCGAGGAAGAACAATGGGGTGCCGAATTTTACAGTGCATGTCTGTATAACTCAAGAAAGCAAAACAGAGGCGAGCAAAGCGGTTTTATCACCGGTAAAACCAAAGCGCACCTTGTCTTTTACCCAAATGATCGTTTCCTCATGTTTGACGCTATAAAAAAGGTTCAAAAACCGGTGATCGCTTTTAAAACCTTCGCCGGAGGCCAAGTCTTTTTAGGCAAAAATCAAGATGAAATCCCTTCTGTTGCAGAGCAATACCTGAGGGAGACCTATGAGAATATAAAGGAATCGGATATGATCATGATTGGTGTTTACCAAAAAGAAAAGAACGAGATGAAGGAAAATGCGGATATTGTAAAAAAGATACTCGGCTAAAAAACCAAGGAGTAAAAAGATGGATTCCATATTCAAAACAGCAATTTACATGAATACGAATCTGGCAATAGAAGATCGTGTCAAAGATTTATTGTCTAAAATGACTTTAGAAGAGAAAGCAAGGCAAATGGATATGTACAGTGGATCATTGTTTGTAGATAAAATGTCTTCCATTAGCCGCACCGCAGTTGGTTCTGATACAAGATTCATAAAGGAAAAAGCCGCTGTAATCATCAAAGAGCTAGGTGTCGGTTGCATTCACGACCTCTACCCCATTGATTCGGATTTATCCAATACCATACAAGAATTTGTCATCAACAATTCCAGATTAGGGATCCCGGTTCTCTTCTCCGAAGAAGCCCTTCACGGATTGAGCAGTCCGGGAAACACCATTTTCCCCCAAGCCATCACTATGGCTTCCACATGGAATGAAGAGTTGGTTACCAAAATCGGCAAAGCCATTGCCGCAGAAACCCGTTCCAAAGGAATCCATCTGGTTTTTAATCCTGTTTTGGAAATCGCCCGAGATCCCAGGTGGGGTCGAACGGAAGAAACCTACGGAGAAGACACTTGCTTGGCATCAAGGTTAGGTCTTTCCATGGTAAATGGTTTACAGGGAGATTCTCTATCCTCTCCTGATTCCGTAGTGGCCGAAGTGAAACATTTTGCCGTTCACTCCATACCCAATGGAGGATTGAACTGCATGAGCTGCTCCGTCGGGGAAAGGATGATCCGTTCGGATTTTTTACCGGTATTCAAATCCACCATCGTAGACGGTAAAGCCATGTCGGTGATGTGTGCCTACCATTCTATAGACGGTATTCCTTGCGCCGCTCACAAATGGCTCTTAACGGATATATTACGGGGAGAATGGGGATTTCAAGGCTATGTCTGCTCGGATTTAGGTGCCATTAAACGATTGCACACCATTCATCGTGTTGCGGATTCATTTGAAGACGCCATTAAACAAGCTGTAGAAGCAGGTGTGGATATGCAGTTTTTTGATTTTGACAATGACTTTTTCCAAAGCTCCATTATATCCTTGGTCAACTCCGGAGCATTGTCCCAAACTGCCGTGGACCGAGCTGTTTCCTCCATTTTGAGAGTTAAGTTCATGTTAGGCCTGTTTGACCGTCCCCTTATAGAACCAAGTCTTTCTAAAAAAGTGACACGATCTAAAAAGCATTTGGATATAAGCTTAGAAACAGCCAGACAAGGCATTTGTCTGCTGAAAAACAAGGATAACCTGCTTCCGCTATCAAAAGAAATGACGAAAATTGCCGTAATAGGGCCTAATGCAGATCATTTGCCTCTAGGCGATTATACGCCTCCGGTTCAAGGTTTCAAAGAGGTTACATTGTTAGAAGGGATAAGGCAAATTGCTAAAGAATCGGTTTCTGTGGTCTACGAGAAAGGATGCTCCATTCGTGAAATTGACCTGGAACCCGTAAAAAGCAAAAATCTACTGACACCGGATGAATCCTCAAAAGGCCTATTAGCAGAATATTTTAATCATATTTCGTTGGACTGTGATCCGGATGTAACAAGAATCGATCCTGCCGTTGATTTTAACTTCATCATGCAAATACCAGGCGACGGAATAAAAAGTGATGAGTTTGCGGATTCATCGTTCCCGATGTATCAGGGGTTGCTTCTGTAGGCTTCACATCTCAGGACAGTTATCGGGTATCTATAGACGGGCATCTTCTTTTAGACACATGGACCCAAGATGCAAATAAAGCTTTTACCAAATTCGAGTTTGAAAAGGATAGAAAATATCCTATTGTCATTGAGTACAAAAAACATAAAGGAGGCGGAAGAGCCGCCAAGCTTTGCTGGAGTTTTGAAGAAGATGATATGAATAAAGCCATAGAAGCCGCTATAAGTGCCGATGTAGCAATTATAGCTTTAGGTGAATCAAGGGATTTGAGCGGGGAATCCAGAGATCGTTCGGATTTGAATTTAACAGGGAAACAAGAAGAATTGATCTTGAAAATACATGAAACCGGAACCCCTGTCGTTGCAGTTTTGTTAAACGGCAGGCCCTTAACCTGCAACCGGATCCATGAACATATACCTGCCATTATAGAGGCATGGTATCCGGGAGATCAAGGCGGTATTGCTATTGCTCAGATTCTTTTCGGTCATTGCAATCCCTCCGGTAAACTACCCATTTCATTTCCTAAAAGAATAGGACAGTTACCTGTTTACTACAACCGTCCGGAAGCAGGTCGCAGACGTTATGTAGACGCAGATTCCCTTCCCCTCTATGCCTTTGGTGAGGGCTTGAGCTATTCTGTTTTCGAGTACGGGAATTTAGAGCTGTCAAAAGAATCCATCTATCCCGATGAAGAAGTCATCGTGTCCGTACAAGTGAGCAATATAAGTAAAACCGACGGGTACGAAACGGTCATGTTGTTCGTCAATGATGTAATCAGCAGTGTTGTCACGCCGGATTTTGCTCTAAAGGACTTTAGGAAGGTTTTTATAAAAGCCGGAGAAGCCGTAACTGTAATCTTTACAGTAGGCTTTGAGCATCTCAAATTACTGAATCGGCAAATGATCGAAACCGTAGAAAAAGGAGTGTTTGAAATCCACGTGGGAGGAAACCTGAAGACCACCTTAAAAAAAGAATTGACTGTTTTATAACATAGAACGCCCTATAGAAACAAAAATGTAGAAGATAAAAAAATTATCCGGCGTGTTGATCATCCATAGTAGCAATAGACCTAAATAGACAGACAAGTTCTCGGCACATACATAATTTTACCCTCGTCCTAATAAAATGGTAAGGCCAAGCTATTCTAGCTTGCATTATTTTAAGGACGGTGATTGAATGCAAAAAGAAATGACTTTGAGTAAACACAAGTTATCCGGACTAAACCATGCAGAGGTTGAACGCTCACGAAGCAGGTATGGCTCAAATGTTATTACAAAGAAAAAGAAAAAAAGTTTTTTCAAGCAATATCTTGCAAGCTTCGGCGATCCGATAATCAAAATATTAATGATCGCATTAGCTGTCAATGTGATTTTTATGTTTAGAAATTGCGGGTGGTATGAATCAGCCGGGATTGCAGTTGCAGTTATTCTGGCAACTCTGGTTTCTACGCTTTCCGAGTATGGAAATGAATCAGCCTTTGAAAAACTTCAGCAGCAAGCCGGAGAAATAAATTGCCGGGTGCGACGTAATAACTCTTTGTTTCTTCTACCTGTACAAGACTTGGTTGTTGGCGATATTGTGCTGCTTCAAGGAGGTGAACGGGTTCCGGCAGACGGTCATATTATATCCGGTGCGTTGGCGGTGGATCAGTCCGCACTCAACGGTGAAACAAAAGAGGTAAACAAATATCCCGATGAAAATCTTTCAAATAAAACCAATGACCTCATGTCGCATTCCGGTATTTTTCAAGGCAGTATTGTTTGCGAAGGCGAAGGCACAATGCAGGTTGATTGTGTCGGCGACCACACCTATTACGGAAAAATGGCCGTGGAAGTTCAAGAGGACACAATAGAAAGTCCTTTAAAGCAAAGGCTTGCCAAACTTGCAAAAACCATCAGTCGACTTGGGTATACGGCAGCAATAATTGTGGGTTTTGCTAATTTGTTTAATGCATTTATTATTGACAGCGGATTTAACAATGCAGCTATAATAGGAAAGCTGACTGATGTTCATTTTACGTTAGGCACATTAATTAACACGCTTACGCTGTCAATTACGGTTATTGTTATGGCTGTTCCGGAAGGATTGCCTATGATGATAACGGTTGTACTTTCGGCTAACATGAAAAAAATGTTGAAAGATAATGTTTTAGTGAGAAAACTCGTGGGAATTGAGACGGCAGGAAGCTTGAATATTCTGTTTACCGATAAAACCGGAACTCTTACTAAAGGAAAATTACAAGTCACTTCTTTTATAACCGGTGACGGCAAACAATATGACAATTTAGGTATGCTTAGAAAGCATCCGAATTTTATGCAGGATGTTGTAACAGCCTGCGCATTTAATACAGATTCTGCAATAAGCGGTGTCAAACAGAAAACAGTTATAGGTGGCAACGGAACAGATAAAGCTCTGCTTACATATGTACTACCATTTATAGATGAGTTCAATAATGCCCGGTTAATATCTCATCAGCCTTTTAATTCAAAAAACAAATTTTCATCTTCGGTAATCATGCACAATGGGATGAAAAAGTTACTAATGAAAGGCGCACCGGAAATTATACTTCCTAAATGCCAATTTTATCTTTCTACGGATGGTAAAAAAATAGCATTTAACAGACAGAACCTTGCTGTAAAAATGAAAGAGTTAGCCGAAAAAGCAATGCGTATACTTGCTTTAGCCCAAAGTGACTCCGAAAATGGTGCTCTTACCTTAATTGGTATTGTGGGGATACGGGATGAGATCAGGCCGGAGGCTAAAAAAGCCGTTGCGGAAATTATGAGCGCGGGGATTCAGACAGTCATGATTACCGGTGACAACAAAGAAACAGCGGTTGCAATCGCAAAAGAAATCGGTCTGATTACAAACCGGGAAAGCTCAGTGTTCACAAGTCAGGAACTGGCTCATATGAGTGACATGGAAATTAAAAAAATATTAAGGAATATCCGCGTTGTAGCACGAGCTTTACCTTCTGACAAAAGCCGACTGGTGGGTATTTCACAACAGATTGGGCTTGTGGCAGGGATGACCGGTGACGGAATCAACGATGCACCCGCGTTGAAAAAGGCAGACGTTGGATTTGCGATGGGTTCCGGTACCGAGGTTGCAAAAGAAGCCGGAGATATTGTCATAATTGACGACAACATAGGAAGCATTGCAAAAGCCATATTATACGGACGAACCATTTTTAAAAGCATCAGAAAATTTATTATCTTTCAATTGACAATGAATTTATGCGCAGTCGGGTTATCCGTCATCTGCCCGTTTTTGGGGATTGACGCACCGTTGACCGTTATGCAAATGCTTTGGATAAACATGATCATGGATACCCTTGCCGGGCTTGCTTTTTCGGGTGAAGCACCGCTGAAGGAATACATGAAAGAGCCTCCAAAAAAACGGGGTGAAGAAATTATCAACCGGTATATGTACTCAGAAATCCTTTTTACGGGAATGTATTCGATTATCATTTGCTTGATCTTCTTAAAACTTCCGCTAATACAAAACATCTTTCATTTTAATGATGGCAGCCATTATTATATGACCGCTTTTTTTACCCTGTTTATTTTCCTTGGAGTATTTAACAGCTTCAACACTAGGACATACAGAATGAACTTACTTTCTCATATTCTACGTAACAAATTATTTATATTTGTAATGATCTTAATTTGTGTGGTTCAAATTTTTCTTATTTATTTTGGAGGCACTGTATTCAGAACCCACGGAATTGAAATAGGACACTTAAGCCTAATTTTGTTGATTGCTGTCACCGTTATTCCTGTCGATCTGATAAGAAAAATATTAATAAGAAGCGTTGGCCGAAAGGGATTCATTATAATGACCCCATGGTGTGA
>ENA-UOOK01006415-UOOK01006415.1-fermentation-metagenome-genome-assembly--contig:-NODE-6415-length-11271-cov-3.505974_pt1 | contig 11271 bp, 12 predicted proteins | sample MGYA00245777_ERZ724023 | MGnify/ENA primary metagenome ERZ724023 (study PRJEB28704, sample SAMN03018312) | fermentation metagenome | biome: anthropogenic terrestrial biome; feature: soil; material... | reverse complement strand
TGCACAACCTGTTACGAATGCCAGGAAACCCCCTAATAACCTTGAGATTACGAAGGTGGTAAGGGCAGGCATAAAAACCATGGTAATACCGGAGATCACCCCCGGAATGCTTAAAGGAAAGATGACTTTCCGAAAAACTAGCGCCGGATCGGCCCCCAGGTCTTCGGCGGCTTCGATTAGGTTCCGGTCAATCTTGCTTAAAACCGAATAAATCGGAAGCACCATAAAAGGGAGGAAATTATAAACCATCCCTAAAAAGACGGCGAAGTCATTATATAGTAAGCTGAGCGAAGGGAGGCCAATTGACCTTAGAATCGTATTAATCAGGCCTTTTCTCTCCAGTAAGGTTAACCAGGCGTATGTGCGAAGCAGGAAATTAATCCACATCGGAAGGACCATTAAGAGAACCATGGTATTGCGATGCTTAAGATCACAGCTCGCCAAGAACATAGCGGCCGGATAACCTAGTAATAGACACAGAATAGTACTTACCCCCGCTAAAGACAAGGAGCGAATTAGGACCTTTAAATAAATCGGCTCGGTAAAACGGCGAAAGTTCTCTAATGAAAAAACAATTCCTGTTGGGGTCGATAGGGTAATACTAAAAAATAATAATAGCCCCAACGGAACGATGGTAAAGATGACTATCCAAAAAAGATAGGGATAGGCTGTCCAAGACTTATTCATTATCAGCCACCTTTTTCATGATGTGAATATCAAAGGGATCGACTTTTAACCCGACCTTCATTCCAGCCGGTCGCATTCGGGTACTCTGAATCATCCATTCGGTATCCTCGGTCTGGACGATCATTTCATAGTGAACGCCCTTAAAAGTTACGGATTTAACGGTACCCAGGAATGCTCCTTCCGACTCATCAACAATCTTCAGATCTTCAGGGCGGATTACCACATCGACCGGTTCATTAAGGCCAAAACCGTTGTCGGAACAACGGAGATTTTTGCCACCGATAATGACCTGGTAATCTTCGAGCATTATCCCGTCAACGATATTGCTTTCGCCGATGAAATCGGCGACAAAAGCGTTGGCCGGCTCATTATAAATTGATTCCGGGGTCCCGGTCTGTTGAATCAGCCCATTATTCATGACTACTATGGTATCCGACATAGTAAGGGCCTCTTCCTGATCGTGGGTAACATAGATAAAGGTAATCCCTAACTGTTGCTGCATGGCTTTTAGTTCAAGCTGCATGTCCTTGCGAAGCTTCAAATCAAGAGCGCCTAAAGGCTCGTCCAACAGCAACACCTCCGGTTCATTCACCAAAGCCCGGGCAATGGCCACCCGTTGTTGCTGGCCGCCGCTTAAAGAGTTTACCGAACGTTTCTCATAACCGGAAAGGCTTACCAACTCCAACATCCGCCCCACCTTTTTAGTGATAAGCTCAGGATCGAGTTTCTTTATTTTTAAACCGAAGGCGATATTTTCAAAGACATCCAAATGAGGGAAGAGGGCGTATTTTTGAAAAACCGTATTTACCTTTCTTTTATAAGGCGGTAGACTAATCAGATCTTTCCCTTCGAAGAGAATCCTGCCTGATGAAGGGTATTCAAAACCGCCGATAATCCTCAGAGTGGTTGTTTTGCCGCAACCACTAGGACCCAGCATGGTTAGGAATTCATTTTTTTTAATATTTAAAGTGACATTTTTAATGGCTTCGGCGCCGTTATAATCTTTAGAGACATCCAACATACTAATGAGATATTTATTCATTGCTATCCTCCTAAGAAGATGGATAAAAGTACAAAATACACCGCCGGGAATCGGCGATATATTTACCGAAATTCAAATAAATTTGGGATCTGATTATGTCATTCTTTTTTAAAATTTATAAACCAATAATAATTATCACAGAAAGCGCAAGAAAGTCAATATTTTTGAAAAAAAATTATCTAAAATTCGGGACAAAGGGAAAAGTATGAGCAATAGGACTTCGAAAAATAACAAACGTGTCTCCCGTTGATTAAAACCAAGTTTTTGATAAGGAGTAATAATCTCGATAATAGTAGTGATTTTGGTTTGAATAGTCTCATATCGTTTGGGGATTTCAAAAGTTTTAAGGGCTGAGCTATATGTGTTTTTAAGTTTAAGATCGTCAAAATCATTGGGACGGTCCAAAACCTTGAGGGTATTTACGGCTGTCAATTGCATTTTGACAATGCTAAGGGTCATTTTTTTCAAGACTCGGCTGGTAGGTTTGGGTAAACCGCGCTGCAAATCGAAGACAAGGCGTTCGGCCCGGTCGTAAATGAAGTCTAGCTTTTCTCCGAGATATTTCAATTCGGTTGATTTGGCAAGTACCATAGCATATAGCTTTAAAATATTTGATAAGGCTGCCGGTTCGAGGGTTTCTTCCAACGTTAGACTGTAATTCTCATTATATTTAGTGAACAAAGTATAATCAATCGAACCGTAGGTTGATTGTAGGCTTTTCAGAAAACGGGAAGTCTCCGATGTTTCGAAGTTAATAAAACAGATGCAGCCCCACTTAAAAAGCCAAACCATTTTGCCGGGGGTTTCGAATTTTAAGACGGCGCCGACATGTTCCGGTTCGAAGACCACAGCATCGAGGTCAATACCGGAAAAGGGAACCTTAAAAAACTCAGCTACCCGGTGAAGGTTTGGTTCCAAGGAGACTTTATAACAACTATAGGATGCGGAGTAGATCATTTTTTCCCCTACAAAAAACTTAATATTTACACAGAGTACACAGAGGGCAAGAGTAAATTGATAAATGGTCAGGTTCAAACCTCTGTGTTCTTAGTGTCTCTGTGGTTCAATTGTTATTAGTAATTAGGCGCGATTGACTACTTTAACAAATCGGCGATCATTAAGAAGACTTCCACTAGGATTAAGGCGACGATTAGCCATTCGATGAATAATCCACGAATCGAGTGGCTAATCGAAGAGAAGTGTCCGACGATTACGTTTAAAATGTCTGTTTTTTGTTTTAGAATCGCATACCTGTCATTTAGCTCAAAAAAATCGCTCATTTGTTCATAAAAAAGTCCGGCATCGCTATTGACCCAAGTAATATCCGGTTTATCCAGGATCATTAAATAATTGATGGTATTGTACTCGTGACGGATAATCCCCGCCCTGGTTCTAGCTAATTCTTTATCGCTAATTTTAAGATTGGCCTTTTCTAAGCGGTCAATCATAGTTTCGAGACGATCCAAGATTCGGCCGATTTGTACTTCGACTTTCTCAAGGGCCACCGATTTGGCGATTACCACCGAGATCAATTCCGGGTGATAGGGCTGGAAATGGGGGACCAGAGCATAATCGTCGGTAAAATGCAGTGCAGTGGAAGTTTCTTCGTAATGGGCCGATTCTCTTAACTCATAATCGTCGAAATAAAGCCCGGCGCTTTTCAGATCCAGATCGGGCTTGATCGATTTTAGATAGTTAAACATTTTCGGTTCATCTTGGGGAGGAACGTTAATAAAGACTACACTTCCAAAGGCAAAAATCATTATCTGTTGAAACTGTTCGACCTGATGGCCGAGGATGAAAACGAGAAATTCGTTTTGGAGAATGAGCGGCTCTTCCCAAGTGTATTTCTTGGGAATATTACAGCGGGAGGCTATTTTATTAAGATCAATTTCGTTGGTAATGGCGTATGCTTTGAATTTCATTTATTAATAACACCTCCGGCTTTTATTATATAATACCAACCGGCTGAGTAAAATATTATTATAATCAAGGGGTTATCTCTAATTTGAGAAACCCCTTAAAAAGTATAAACAGATTGATTGGGCTGTCGATAATGATGTTGTCAGAAATCGGCTAATTGAGGATATTTTTGTCAAAAACAAGCTTTGAAATTGATTGTCCAGAGCTTTTATTAGACAAGTTTAAACCCTTTCATAAATTGCTTTTAAAAATGCGCCGCTTTCAATGGCGTTCTCGGGAGAGGCCCCTTCCAAAAAAATATTAATATAAGGTTTGCGGGTTTTGATTAATTTCAATAATAATTCATAATTGAGGATTCCTTTACCGACCTGGACCAATTGTTTTTTGCCGTTTTCAATCACAAAGTCTTTGGCGTGAATGATTACAATCCTGTCGCCGAACAGGTCAAAGGACTTTAGATAGATTTCGTCTTGGGATTGATAGTTGTCTTCGGAGATTAAATTGGATGGATCGAAAATTATTTGCAAATTATTGGATTTGACGATATCAATCAACTGTCTAATCTTTTCCGGAGTTGACAACGTTTCCTTGGCCACCCCTTCAATACCGACCATAACCCCAAATTTTTCGGCCTCGGCGACTAGTTCCATAACACTGTCCACTAAAGTTTGAAAAGCTACCTCGGTATGATTGGCGGAGGATGGTTCCCCGGGATTGACCGATCCGGACTCGGTCCCGACAATACTGCAATCAAAATCTCTGGCATAGCGGAGATGTTCTTTGAACCTTTCCAGCTCTTGGCGGCGGATCTTCGGATCTGAATGGACCAGGGGGATGTAACAGCCTAGCACCGCTATTTTCAGATTATGGGCGGCGAAGACCTCCCGAATGTAACTTGCCATTCCTGGGTTCAACCGTCCGAGGCCGGTATCAATGTCAGCGATAGCTTTAGATAATGGCAACTGGACGCTGGTGAATCCGTTAGCCGCGATTCGTTTAGCCAACTCCTCCACTGATGTTTTTCCATAATCATGGGCCCTGACACCTAAAATCATTTAGCATCACCTTCAAAATAAGATATCGTTATAATTAAGATAGTATCATTTTACCAATGGTTATTACAAGGAGATTGATGTTAACACATCGAAATTCGCCTATTTCTCCATTCAGCCCTGGTTTTGTCTTCCTATTAGCTTTTTCCAAATCACGATCCCGATAGCGAGTAACGCAAAAAGCCCGAGTGAGAGGAGTAAGATTAACTGAAATTTGGGACCCCATTCCAGATATGCTTCCTTCCAGCGGCTTCCCAGAAAACGACCGGATAACACAAATAAGGTTGAGGAAAAAAGAATACTAATGGAAAGGGCGATTAAAGCCCGACGCCGATTAAAGTTAACGATTCCTGCGGCTAAAATCACCCCGGAACGGGCGATCGGTAAAAACCTACTGAGAACCAAGGTCCAATAACCGTATTTTTTAAACCATCTTTCGATTTCCAAAAAAGTCTTGGTATCCAGTAACCACGAATATTTAGAAGAAACCAGCAGTTTATGTTCGAATTTATTCCCCAGATTATATAGAAATAATGAGGCGCTAAAGGTCCCCGCGAAGGAACCGCTAATGAGCCAGACCGGATTGATTCCGGCAATGCCTCCAATCGAACTGCCGACTACTAACATTGTATCACCGGGAATAGGGGGTATCACTACTTCGAGAAAACTAAAGGCGATGATGATCAGTAATAAATATTGATCGTATTCTGCCAAGACCTCGGGATTGGTAAGATGAGTGATTAGTCGTAGAATTGTATCCATTGAGCTCCTTTGAACAGTGGTGTCGAATAATTTAAAAACCTGAATTGTTGATATTATTATCTTTAAAAGCATTGTAGCAGATATTGATCTGTATTATTAGTCATCTAAAATTAAAATCCTATTAAGATAAGTTAAATCTTTAACGTTCTATAAATAAAATTCACAAATAGGAGTCATTGATTGACAATTTAAATTATTAAACTTATAATATACCCACGGGGGTATAAGAGATGGAGGAGGTTTAAGATTGCTGAATTTGAAAGAGCTTTGGCGCCAATGGGTTTGGCTGTTATTAATAGGATTTATCATTGCCGGTATCTTGTTTCCGGCGATTGGGACGATTGCTTTACTTTGTATGCTGGCTCCTGTCGTCACCTCTTTTTGGAGTGGCAGGAATTGGTGTGGTCACTACTGTCCACGGGGGAGCTTTAATGACTATCTGCTCGCTAAAATAACCTTGAAACGAGAAATTCCCCGAATTTTTAAAGAGTCTTGGTTCAGAATGTCATTTTTAGCATTGCTAATGGGAGCTTTTGCGGTTCAGATCATAGTGGCGTGGGGAAGTTTGATTGCGGTTGGCGCTGTGTTTGTGCGGATGGTTTTGTTGACCACTCTATTAGGGATAATTCTGGGTATTATCTATAATTATCGTACTTGGTGCTTGATTTGTCCTATGGGAACTATGGCCGGTTTTGTAGCGGGATTAAAGAAAATTCGCGATCGCTTAAACAATGTAACCTTTGTTAAAGACCGATGCGTTGATTGCAAACTATGCTCTCGGTGTTGTCCGATGGGGATAGATGTAGCGACTTATCGAAAACTGGGACGGGTTGATCATGGGGATTGTCTGAAATGTCAGGTTTGTGTCGAGGAATGTCCGAAACAGGCTTTATTTATCGAGTAAGATATAAGATATTGAACAATCTTTACTGAAACGATTGATTAGGCCACCCTTATAGCGGGTGGCCATTACTTTTGGTTTATGCGTTTAACTTGGTATCGATACTATTCGGCATCTATGATAGTTCTTCACTATCTGTTACTCCGGCTGTGAGATTGACCATTTCCCGGTGGCGTATGCTATTAGCGGCGCTAAAATTTCCTTGAAGGCTCCTAATGGCGAAGACCGCCACCAGGACTTGGGCGTTGCTCACTGTGAACTGGACTTCGAATTCATTCTGGTTTGCGATATTTACATTTGCGAAATTGGAAGAACCGGCAGGGAGTGAAAAGTTGTGAGTCGCTAAAAGGCTTTTTGTCCCATCCAGGCTAAAGACTCTCGCCTGGGCGGTCTGTGTCAGAGGTGAGTTGTTTAGCGCTTTTAACCTTAACTGAGTTACACCGGGTTCGATTTCGATGGGACCGGTGGAATAAACGATATCGGGCATAGGCTACACTCCTTTCCGGGGAGACTCCCCCATCTCATAATATTGAGCAAAGAAGTGTAGATTGCCGATCTAAAGGCATTCAGGGACTGAACAGCCTTAAGCCGAAGATAGTTGTTGATAATTATAGAATCCTCCTGTTAATCCCGTCTATCTAATAATTTTTAAAGACTGGATTTACACCGATTAACACGGATTATTAAATCTATAATCTGTAAGGACGCAGCCAATGTTAAAAGTCGATTTGAGCTCCGGTTTCCCGGTATTGAAATATTTTACTTTCGGTCGGGCCTAATTCTTTTATAAAACGGTCTAATGATTCAAGCTCGCCAAAGGTATGCATGGGAATGAAGAGGTTTGGTTTGACGGTTCGGATGAACTCGGCGGCCCCGGCCCAATTGGGCAATCGGGGATCGGTGTTTTCAAAGGCAATATCGATCCGGTGTTCAGCCAAAGTTTCAACAGTATTTTGAAAGCGCTCCTCCATCCACCGACGTTCCTGGGGAGAAAAGTCATCCCAACTCCACTTGGCCAGATCACCCCCGTAATAAATTGTCAGTGCTTCGCTCTGAATTAGATAAGCTACCCCCAGGTCATTGCTGGGAAAAGATTTGATCTTCCAGTTTTCAAGTTCATGAGTTTCCGATGGTTTTACTATAATGCAGTTTTCTACCTTACCAAACCGGGGATGTTTTTTGATAATATCCTCGGAGAGAATAAATGTAGTTTCGGAAGTGATGTTGGCTAATTCCATAAGCTTCGGATTAAAATGGTCCTGGTGACTGTGAGAGGCAAAAATAAACGCCTTTGAACCCCGGAGTTCATTGGTTACAACTTCCCGCATCTTGGATGTTAGAAAACGATCATCCGGATAATCGAAGAGAAAAGTCCGGGATAGCTTTTTTAAAACAAAACAATTGTGATGGATATAAGTTATTGCAGTTTTCATATTTCCTCCATCTTTACTCACCATTTCTTCGGCTGTTTATTTTTTTGATTCTTGTTTTTATGTTTTATCTTTCCAGATTGATAATTGGCTTTATTCTTTAAGGCGTGGAACTCAGCCGAGCCCGGTTTAATCCCGAGTTGTTTGGCGATATGGCCCCAGCCTTTATGTTTGTGTTTTCCGTAAACCACTACTACTTGATCAATGGGCTTCCCACAGAGAACGGAGAGTTCCGCGGCCATAAAAATATCGGACGGCTGCATTCTCAAGGAAAGATGCATGTATTCGATTTTCGAAGCGGATAAATTGTAACTCAGGCCAATATTAGCCTTGTAAGAGCCGAAATCCAGCTGGGCCGCCGCGTTTAACTGGGTGAGGGCAAAATCCAGACCGGAGTCGGCGTCGGCTGTAAAGGTGAATGCCGCTAGACCAATGATTAAACAAATCAGGGAAACCAGAAAACACCTTGATTTCATAATAAAGCCTCCTTAATGTTTTGACAAGATGATTCGGGGTACACTCCTATTTCCCTGCTATGGAATTTCTGGGTGGAGTAAAGTAATACGGGCATTTGTGGATTATTTTCAAAACCGTAATATTAAATTCTTCTTGAAGAAGAATGATTAGGAAGGTTTTTCCAAAGAATTGGCGAAATATAATAGTCGAACGATTTTCCGGTTGGGTTTACCTTGAGCAAATGATGAAAGGGGATTGATTATGAAACGAATAACATTGATGCTATGTTTATTGGCGCTCTTTTTTTGTTGGGCAATCGAAACTCCATATGGAATGGGAGAAGATTATACCCAAACCTTTCATATAACTAAAGAAGCTTCCGGAAAGGTATCGGAATACGATCAAACGCAAACCTTCACAATTCCGGAAGAACCATTGACATTTACGGCTGATGTGAATTGGCAAGCCGAAGTGGAGAATAGACATTTAAGCGTAAAGAAAGCCCCCTATTTCAAAATTTTCGTGGTCGACAACAAGGGAATCAGTAGGGAGGAAGTGTCGCTCGGCGAAGGGGATAAGAAAAGCGGAACCATTCAATTAAAACCGGGCCAATTTTGTAAGTTTCAACTTTATACCGGGCAATTTAAAAGTATAATCGGGACTAAACATGCCGCTGAAGTTAAAGCTTCTTGTAATTACCAGACGCTAAGAGTTACCGCCGGCGAGCTTTACACGATAGGCGCCTTTAAACTGAATGTCGCCGGCCCGGAGGGTTATAAATGGGTCTGGAACCTTCCCGGCGGGAAAGAGATACCGGGTAATGTTGTCGAGGCTTCATTCAGACCGGGCGATACCGGGATTTCAGTGGCCGATGAAGGACTCAAGCATACCCTGGCTTTTAAATTGAAAGTTCCGGAAGCGGTTGAGTTAAATCCGGTAATCTCCGCTACTAGCGGTTATGAAGAGTTTCCGGTAAAAGTGACAGCCAATATCAGAAACCATTACCAATCTACTTCCGTCTGTTCCTGGGATTCCGGCGACGGAGAACTGGTCCAAAATGGCGTAAATTTTGAACACATCTATAAAAGGGCGGGCGTTTACAACCTGAAATTAAGGGTTAAAAACAGTTTGGGTTCAACGATTGAAAAAAATTGGACCATAACCGTAAAGCCGTTTGCAATTACGACTAAACCTTACATTTCCCCCGTAACGGGAGCGATGCCTCTGGAAGTCTATTACAATGCGAACGCCAAGGTATATGGGCAACCGTCCAAATTGAATTTTCTATGGGACTTTGGGGACGGGACCACTGTCGCTAAAGAGTCCGGAAATCATAAGTATGTGATGGCCGGAGACTACCTAATAACTTTAACCGTAACCGATGACTACCATCAGGATCTGTTTTTCGAGCCTTGGTCCAAATTAATAACCGTAACTAAACCCAGTTTGAATTTGAAGATTAAAGGCTCTAAGGAAAGTGGAATCATCCCTTGTCAGGTTCAATTTGAATCTAACCTGAAAGTTGAAGGCGGCCCGACGGAGATCGAATATCTTTGGGACTTCGACGATGGCACAACTTCGACAATGACCAGTCCCAAACATACTTTCTCGGAACCGGGCCGGTATAAGGTTATTTTAACCGTAAGGGACCGTCTTAACGAAAATGAAGTATCTGATTTGGTAATTGTTGATATATTGCCACCGTTAGTGATGTCTCGAAGCGCTTTGACTCCTCTGGCGGGGAAAGCCCCCCTGGCGGTCCAGGGCGAAGCTGTTCCGGAAATCAGCGGTTCTCCTACCAAGCTGGAATATGAGTGGTATATCGACGACCGATTGGTTCATAAGGGAAAGAGTTTACGGCATACTTTCGCCAGACCAGGCATATATACGGTGATTTTACGGATTAGCGATGATCTTCCGGGTCATAGCGCCCGGGCTTCCCATACTTGGCAGGTGAGGGTGGAAGAGCAAAATCAGGATCCGAATAAACCGGAGAAGTAAACTGAGCATGAAGTCATATGGGAAGTTCTAAGTTTTTTTACCACAGAGTGCACAGAGAGCACAGAGTGAAATCAGTATTAATTAGAAGGTGAATTTCAAAAATTTCTGTATTCTCCATGTCTCGGTGGTTAAGTATTTTATCTTAGGAGGAAGAATGAGAACCAGGTTTAAACTGAGTAAGGCACAAAAAGAACAGATGGTCTCGTTGATAAAGGAATATTCTTTAAAGGAGCGGGACGAGGAGATTGGAGATCTGGCAGCAAGTCTTTTCTTGGATTTTATTATCGAAAAGATGGCGCCGGCATTTTATAACCTGGGGGTTCAAGATAGTATCGGTTATCTCAAAGACAAGCTGGATGATTTGTATGGGCTGGAGATTTAAATGCTATTAAACCTAACGAAAGGTCTGGTTCACCCAGATAATAAATTCGGCTAAGGACATCACTAGGATATTTTTGTTCCGGTTCTTCTCACTGGAGTATAGCTTTAAGCAGGCGGCCCGGCGCAACCAATCGATCGCCCCGGGCTTAGCCCCCTGGCCGTCAATGATGATAATGATATTGTTTTCAGGCATTTTCTCAATGCAGTTTAAATACAAATAGGGAAATTTCTCATCGACACTACCGGAGGACTGTTGCCATTTGCATTCAATCCGGTATTCACCATACCGTTGCGACTGGATCTTGAACTCGGTTTTGCCCTTATGGCCGTAAATGGTTTCATAAGGGACATTGGTCAGCAGTAATTCATCGCCGTATATGTTCAAGCCGTTGAGATATTCCTTATAAGGTACTTTACGAAAGCCCTTTTGTTCCAAGGTGCCGATCACGACCGACTCCAGAGTGCGTCCCTGGGCATTGGCTATCCCGCCTTGATTCTCCATTCTTCTCTCCTTAAAAGTTCTACGTAAATAGTTTAGGCGTGAGTAATGAGTGAACGATCTACCGCCTCATTAGTGTTAATTAGTGGTTTTTAAAATGCCTTGTTTTCATTCTTTCATATGCTCTGGTGAGCCGG
>ENA-UOOK01006414-UOOK01006414.1-fermentation-metagenome-genome-assembly--contig:-NODE-6414-length-11274-cov-5.650593_pt1 | contig 11274 bp, 9 predicted proteins | sample MGYA00245777_ERZ724023 | MGnify/ENA primary metagenome ERZ724023 (study PRJEB28704, sample SAMN03018312) | fermentation metagenome | biome: anthropogenic terrestrial biome; feature: soil; material... | reverse complement strand
TCAATTCTACGATAGTACGATTAAAAGCCAGCCATTTATTAAGCTTGTCCTCCTCCAATGAAATTTCAATTCTACGATAGTACGATTAAAAGGAAACGTTGTTGTTGACACATCAAAATCATACGGATTTCAATTCTACGATAGTACGATTAAAAGCCCAGATTGGAGCACATTTACTTATCGGCAAAAAAATTTCAATTCTACGATAGTACGATTAAAAGAGATGTTGACGGCGTGATAACCAATTTCGAGCCGACATTTCAATTCTACGATAGTACGATTAAAAGAGAAAACTATCAGAACTTCATCGACGTGCTGGATAATTTCAATTCTACGATAGTACGATTAAAAGTTATATATCTGTGCCATAATATGCCGCTATTTGAGATTTCAATTCTACGATAGTACGATTAAAAGGATAACGACCCCGCAGTATGGGCTGGCGGAACGAATTTCAATTCTACGATAGTACGATTAAAAGCCCCGGCGTGCACTATATCAACTATTTCATAGTGATTTCAATTCTACGATAGTACGATTAAAAGTAAGTTTTGTGCTTTCATCAATCCAGATATTGAAACATTTCAATTCTACGATAGTACGATTAAAAGCCACTCCAAACAGACTTCTCCACCGCATCGTCAATATATTTCAATTCTACGATAGTACGATTAAAAGAGTAATATGCGTTTTCGTCGATTGCTATTATAGCGTATTTCAATTCTACGATAGTACGATTAAAAGCGTTCAACGGAGTAGCGGAGGAGGCAATAATAGAAAATTTCAATTCTACGATAGTACGATTAAAAGATCACCGTGTGAGTGCACCGATGCTGAAATGGACGAAATTTCAATTCTACGATAGTACGATTAAAAGTTGACAGCTTGATGGAGCTGGTGGAAGAGTATAAGGAATTTCAATTCTACGATAGTACGATTAAAAGACTCCGGAAATAAAGGCGGCCATAAAAGAGTTAAACCCATTTCAATTCTACGATAGTACGATTAAAAGCCGTTACCAACGGCAAAAAATATAACTGATTTTCAAGTAATCAGCAACAGAAAAAAGCCATAAAACGAGCAGTAAAGTTGTCGAAGTACAAAGATATAAAAAGCTCCGTACTTCGACAACTTGGTTTATAGGTTGATTTTCAATATGTCAAAGAACTCATGATGTGAGAAATTTTATATTTATCGCAAAAAAAGTGACTTCGACAATCTATCAAAGAAAATTATTGGTTCTACTACGTTCTTTTCCAATGATTTGTTTTTCAAGCCATTTTTCTTGCCTGCTAGAAAAAATTATCAGGCTGTCTACTTCCGAATCCATTATTTTCTCTGCTTTCAAAGTTAACTCTTTTAATTTAACTTCAGTAATCTCACCTTCAAACACCGAATTTTGTATCCATGTCAAGTATTTACGACAAAGCTTTAACATCTTTCCTACACGCTTTTCGCCGCAGTCATAAACCAAAATCACATACATCTTACCAATACATTTTGAAAGGTTGATAGGTCTCCATTCCCAATAAACATTTTGCCAGCTTATAACACTCCAATTTGATTAGATACTTGTAACTTACATTTCTATTAAGAGAGCGATGTTTGATGGTTTCATTAAACCGTTCCTCCACCGCTTTTACAAAAATCTTTTTTCCTGCTGAATTCAGCAAGCAACTGTTCAGCCGTTTATCGAAGTGGCGTTCTTGGATTTCTTTCTTGTTGAGTAGCTTAAAAATGACACGGTCTACGATAATGGGCTTGAAAATTTCGGCAATATCCAATGCCAGCGAATATCGCCGCTCGCCGGGTGTATGCAGGTAACTGATGGTGGGATTGAGTTGCGTTTGATGAATGGCTCGAAGGCACTCGGAATAGCACATCATATTTCCGAATGAAATCAAGGCATTCACTTCATTACGAGGAGGTTGCTTTGTGCGATTGCCCATCTCAAAATCGTTAAGAATAAGATTGAATGCATCGTAATAAACCTGACGTATATTTCCTTCAATGCCCATAAGTTCATGGGGCGCCGTAGCTTTTTCGATATTTGCCGAATGCACGGCGATGAGCTCCATCGTGCCCTCCATATCTTTGCCCCGACGATTATAATATTGCAGGTTTTTCTGCATATTAAATGACGCACCATAAATAAACTGACGGGCAATTTCCATACGCTTTTTCTTATTCTGAAATGCTTTGGTCTGTGCCAAAATCATCCGTCCGGCAAGTAGTGAATCACGTGGCATAAACGAACCTGTATAATTTTCGTAATAATCGAAAAAATGCAGAGCAATATCGTTCTGGCCGAGAAAATTATAGAGCGAACTGTTGGCATCCAACGAACCGAAAACATAAAACTGATCGACGGTCTCCACCGGAATATACCGCGGCTGCCCTTCGCACGGAATGCCGTTTCCGTCTTCTTCCATCGGAACAAACTTCAATGTATTGTCCTTTCGCGACAGACGACCGGGATTGAATAGATAGTAGGTTTTTTTCATCGTATAAACTGAGATTTTATGGGATTGAGATATTCTGATTTTAAAAAACTTTTGAAAATTCATTAATTAAGGTTCCGAAGAATAACAAAAATCAAAATAGCTGCAACTCTTGCAAATTTTCGCGTTGATAACTGGTGGGCACGTATCTCTTTCTATCAATGTTTTAATTTCCAATACTGATTTTTTGAGTTGTTCGCGGTCCGTATCTTCAAGAAATATCCCATCGGTTTTGCGTAGTTTAGGATACTCAAGGAGTCCTGTAGCACCTTCCACGCCGTTGATTTCCAGCAACCAGAGGTAGAATTTGAGCTGACGTGCGTGTGCCTCTTCTACTTTATCGCTTCGTTTGGTTTCATGAACAATGTTGTTGCGGGCATCGAAGTAATCGATTTGCCCGAACAGCGAGACACCTTCATATTCAGCGGAGATAAGCATCTCTTCATATCGTTCTGCACGTTGGGGATACGATGTTTCGTGCAGCAGTTTTCCATCGTACACCATGTCGGATGTGTGTTCCATATTGATGCCATTGGCAAAAAGCCAGAGCTTTCGCTTGCAGATTTGATAGTAGTTGATATGAGTGGCGGTGAGGTTCATTGTAGTAAAGATAAAGCGGCTGTTACACCGCTTTTATTTATAGCTGATTTCCGTAATCAAAAGCCATCATTAAATCAATTAGTTTTTGTTCGGCTTTTTCGAGTGCATCGATTTTTTCTCCCTTGGTTTGAATGAAGCCTCCGGCTTGAAGTGAAATAAACGTATCAACATTCTTCATGTCTTCTTCAATGATAGGCTGAGCTTTTTCTGAATTTTCTTCTGAGAGCTTTGCACGAATTGAACCTCCTATTAAATTGGCATTATCGCTAATAGCTATTGCCAAAGTATCCATCAAGCTGAATGTGCGGGATTGGTTGGATGTTATCTTCCAATTAACAATGGCATATGCCAATGCTTTTGCCCATTTTTCTCTTAATGCTAATGGTGCCAACAGGCATTCGCCAAAAGCATTTTTTGTGTCAATCCAACCATTTTCTCTTAATTTAACAATGGTTTCTTCTGTTATTTCAGGCTCTAATTGGCTGGTGGAAACACAAAATAATCTTCGCAAATCGATAGCAATATCGAAAACAAATAAACCGGTTGCTCTGCTATTGTTAGGTATCCACTTGCGACTAAGGCTTCTGTCTTTTCCTTCTAAAAATGCAGATATTTCCTCCTCGGTCATTATTTCTCCATCGGCATTTCTTACTATTACTTCATTATTAGGACGGTCACTTCTGTCGAAAGAGATGTTTTCTCTGCTCACACCAGCCAATAATGGATGTAGCGCCCGCATTGCCGAAATGGACAGCGGACTTCGTCTTTTTAATGTACGGTCTTTTCCACCTTTTGCGGCTTTCATCCAACCCCCAAATAGTTGATCGGCATAAGATGGATCGCAAGTCCCGTAAACTTCGCCTTCTTTCAATTCTTTTTGTTTAGTAACGTCAAATAAAAAAGTGGTTGGACTGGGAACTTCATTCAATGCATTGCTGATAGCGTCAACAATAGATCTTTTAACCTGTTGTCCGCTTGAAAACGGAATGTAGCGGTCAAATTGAACATCATAGTATGTTTTTTGTCCGTCTGCAACGCAAAAAACCGTATGCTCTGCCCTTTTCAATGTTCTTACGTAAATCGTACTCATGTTTTTATGTATTTAATTAATGATTTAACTGTTTTTCTCTAAATAAGCGTAATCGAATTTCAAAAGTGTGTTGAAGTATCCGAATTCCTCATTCGTCATCAAATGAATGTCGTTTCTTAACTCTTTTAATCTCTCCAAATCTTCTCCTTCCACTCCTGCAACCATTTCTGTAAGTGCATCTAAAAACACCTTTTTGGTTGTTTTACCTCCAAAGAGCCTTTGCTCTATAAGGTTTTTCCGGTCGGTACCGGAAGCTCCTTTTCTAAACCGTAGAATTAGTTCTGCTAAATTTTCGGTAAAATCCGTAATTTCTTCTTTGTTTCTTGACATCATAGCTATTAACCAAGTTTTATAGGATTGATAAATTATTGTATCTTCTTCTTTTTTGAATGAAATATTTTTTGCTTCATCCATATATTTTTTTAATCCTTCGGGACGTAAAGCGTGAAGTCCGATGCTTCCTATTTCACAAGCTCGTTTTATGTGCATCCCGAAAAGCGATTGAAATTCTTTATCATTAAACCGTTCAGGGTTTCCATACAACTGTCGCCAGATATCTTTCAGCCTTGACCCGGATCTAAAGTAGAAAGGAATGAATCCTACTGTTTTATTTGTCTGCCCAAAACTGTAAACATAAGCAGTTACATTACCGTTTGGATAAAGATTGGATAAGCTGAAAAACAGGTTAGACCAATTAACAGTATTAATCTCCATTACCTTATCGGTTATTGAAAATATCTGTTGGGTATGTAAACGTGTGAAATCAAAATCTTTTACAAAATCATTTCCTAATTTAAAGGTCAACCATTGCCCGTTCCATGTATTGATTTGATTGCCGCGCAGTTTGTCCAATGTTGGGTCATTCAGATATTTACGATAATGCCTCCAACCCTCGTAAATTTCCATAAGAATAGTAGCGTCATCAATCAATAGATTATATCCGCCTGCTACGCCAATTCCCAATCCAGAACCAATCCACGAAAAGTAAATGTCTTCTTCATCCGCAGTAGTTATAATATCTGAAACCAATCCGGACGTACTTGCAAAATCTTCACTTTCCGATGCTGGGTAGCCAATGGCAAAGCTGGCGTCGGCAACCTCTTCACTAACTTTTTCATGTAAGTTCATTAGCTTTTCCAATCGTTCATCTGTACTTAACAGCTCTGGCTTTTGTCCTTTTTTCATTTGTACAAAAGGCGAATTTGTAACCCATTGCATGTATTTTGGATGATTAAAGAACAATTCAAAATATTCTTTCACAAAAAACTCTTTTGCTGAATAATCTTTTCCGAACAGCTCATTGTATACTTTTAGAAAAGTTTTCCCTATAATTGTTGTTATCATAATATAACTCCTGTTGATGAATTAATTTTATCAGCTAATAAGCCCTTTTCGGTGCAATATGCATAATCGGGTATAATGAAAGGACGATTTCCTTTATCTGACTGACGTTTTTTTGAGACTGTGTAGTAATAAGTAGGAATTTCCAAGTTTAGTCTTTGTTCAAAACTGCTGTTTTCATATTTATACAAATCGCTTTCTGTAACACACGCAACGCTGTCTATTTCAAGCAAGTCAAATAAAATAGCTTTGCCGTTATGCGACAAGCAGTCGATGCTAATTTCTCCATTGCTTTTAAAAACAGAATGTTCCTCAATGCTCATAAAGTCAATTTGCGTAAATACATTGTCAATTTTATTTTGCAAATCTCGTTCGTGTAACACCTGCCCGTCATCTAACTGCGCATACGATTTTTTCAAAACTTCCAAATCGTAAGGTCTTGCATTTTTCTCATCGTCCGGTGGCGAGATTACATAAACGGGCTTATACTTTCCAATGGTTTGTAAGTTTCTTACTCTGTTTACACGCCCAAACCGTTGGATTAAGGCGTCTAATGGAGCACATTCTGTAATCATTATATCGAAACTAATATCTAAACTAACTTCCAAAATCTGGGTTGAAATTACAATACAACCATCTGATGAAGTATTATAAACATTCAATGATTTTCCATCTTCATCTAAACCGATTAAGTTCTTTTCTTTTTGATTTCTATCTCCACGTTTAAATCGGCTATGCAGAAGCATTGTCGGAATATTTTCAAACTCTTTTTTACTTTTTATATAATCAAAAATATCTTGTGCCGTTTTTACTTTATTGAGTACTATCAGTACTTTTTCCTTCTTGGATATTGCTTTCTTTATCAACGCCTCCGAATCATGAAAAGAACTTATCTTATGAATAATATGTCTGTCAAATTTATCTAATTCGGCAGGCGATAACTTTATCTCCAATACATCATTTCCGAGAAGTTCTTTAATCTTTTTATAAAGAATTATGGGCATTGTGGCTGTACCTATGTGTATTTTGCAACCTATTCGTTTCAACACCTCCACTAATTTCAGCACAATTGCCTGTGAAACTCTTGTATATGTATGGACTTCGTCTAAAATCACATCACAACCTTTTAAATCTAAAATCAATGCCTCGTAACCTTTCATTCCAAAGGCAAGTGCACTCAACTGATGTGGTGTGAGAATTTTCACGGAAGCTCCTATCTGGGATTGCAAAACGACCTCTTCATCTGTATTTTTTCTCTTAATTATCTTTGATGTTGAGTGAAGCACGCGAATGTCTAAATCGGGATTGTCTTTTTCCAGATCTTTCCCTACCCGTTTAAACATAGCATTGATTGATGCCTGAAAAGGCAAGGTGTAAAAAACTCGTCCCTTGCATCTTCTGAAAAGATAATCGGTTTTTCCTGCACCGGTACAAGCCACAACGATAGTATGTTTTCCGGGACTGTCTGCTTTTATTTGGGATAATGGATATAACGAGTGTGTTCTATTGTAAAAAGATAGATCAGGTTTAGTGAAAAGTTTCGTTGAGTTTTCTGCCGTTTTGTCAATCAGGGCAGAAGCCAAATGGTCGCCCACCATCATTAAGCCTTTCCATTCGGAAAAACCTCTTCTTTTGTTCTTTTGAGCACAGTATTTTACACAGTAAAGCAGGTTTTCTCTTGCTTCACGAACAGTAATAAGTTTATAGGACAAACCTAACTCCAAAAGAATTTTCCATGCATCTTCACTCCATTTGTCCCAATTGCCCAAGTGAAACTCTTCGTAATCGCAGAGTTGTTCTAAATCAAGGAGCCCGAGTTTATTAACGTCATTTCTCACCGACTTGTGATGACTCACGACCATTTCGATTAGTTCATTCCATTGTTCACGAGGAAAAGCAGAAAGAAAAAATAGAGAGGCGATTTCATGTCTAAAAACATCGACATAGACTTGATGTTTATCTCGTAATCGTTTTTGAAAAACAGGATGAGATTTGCCTATATCGTGTAAAATGGCTCCGTTTCTAGCCACTTCGGGGTCCATCCCCAAATGAATAGCAACTTTCTCTACGGCAGTGCAAACATATTTTAAATGCTCCACAAGTGGTGTCCACTCCGGTCCCGATTTCGCATAAATATTCATTAGAATTCTTTTACTGGTGTACCTATAATTTTCAACCATCCAAACATCTGATGTCCGGTATTTCTGTCAATACCAACAGGAAATGATTTGTCGTTTTTTTCAAACATTAGTTCAAATCCTGAAAAAGTGTTTTCGTTGTCGAAATCTTCCACATCAATTTTAAAAGTTTCTATAGGTAAAAGTATGTCTTCGTTTCTACAAAGACAGATATGTTGGTTAAAAGCGACATCCGCATCATCTTCGTTCTCAAAAGCTAAAAAAAGAACGGGATTTAGCAACAGACCACGGACAATGATTGCAGTAGGCCGTTCAAAGTGAATTTGCGTTCCTTTTCTCTTACTATTCCATCCCCGGGTCTGAATAACTTCTTGTTGTTGAGAGATTTGATCATAGCTCAACCGGTGTCCCACAATCTTTCTTATACCCACAATGCCCAACAATTCAGGGAACAACTTTTTTTCAATTCCCTCAACAATTGACGGAGTAAGAAACTGTTGTGAGAAAGTTTCGCTATCTCGCACCGCAGTCCAGGGTTTTATAAAACCGAACGGACCGGAATATTTTACCACAAACAATTTATTCTTCATAGTTGACTATTTTAAAGCTCCAAATCCAATACCTGTGCTATTTCCCAAACCCACATCCCAGGCAAAAGCAATCATTTCAGGTAATCCTTCAATAATTACCGGACATATATTGACCTTATTTTGAATGCCTTTGTAAGAAATGATTTTGGTTTTGGGAGAGTGATAACTTCTATCAAAATATACTTTTAGTTTTTCTGTGTTTAACCCTGCAATTTTAGCTTTAGCTTTTAACGTTTCAGTCATAAAATTATTTGCTTCGTCGTCTAAATAAGTGTAGTGTGTTTCTTTATCCTCGTTATATCTTTTTACCAAAACGGGACTTGCTAAGAAAAAATGCTCTTTTTCCGAGAATTGAGGTGTAAATTCTATCCGAATATCCAAAACTCTTGACCCCGCAAACATTTCAGGCTTCTCCAATATATTTTTCACGACTGTTTTTACCAATTGAATATCATAAAAATTTAGTGTGAAATAAGAACCATTTTTAAGTTTAATACCTTTCTTTGACGTGTCAATATTCTGGAGCCATGAAAAAGAGTATAAACTCATTTTTCCATGTTCAAGATTGTTGACCCCTAACCATTTATGAATGCATCCGGCTAATAATGGTTGATAATTAAAATCAATTTCCTGGTTAGATTTTGATGTCTTTATGTGTAGTCTCATTTGTAATAAAATTAGATTTTGCCAAATTAATTGTACGTTTTGAATTTAAATAATTATTTGAATGTTTTATTTTAATCGCACCAAATGGAATCTTTTATTTTTTAAATTGAAAGTCATCATTATACAATGATATGATTAGCTGTATGCTTTTAATTCCTGTCTACTTTTTACCATCCCAAACCCTGTACTTCCCTTTTCTCCAACTCCTGCATCATACGCCACTTTCATCAGCTCAAGCGGTGCTGTCATCCGAAACCTGCACATAAAGCCACGAACGCGGGTTTGCTGCGGTGTGTTTGATTTGATGGTGACAAGCACAGATTTAGGCTTGGACAGCACCTCGAAATTGAAATCAAATTTCGAATCATATTCTTTGCCATGAAAAGCAAAATATTTATTCAGTAAGTTTTGTCGGATAATTGGTAGGGCTTCGGGATTGTCAGGCGATAGATAATCCACTTTTTCGTTTTCGCGGCGAAGTGAAATACAGATGGGCGAAAGCGTTTCAAATTCCATCGTTTCGGGAAAAATGGGTGGCGGCATCACGCTGATTTCGTATACGTTAAAACGGACATTTGCCTGACGTGTACCTAGTTCAAAAGTCTGGTTCTGAAAAACACCGCTGATAAACTCCAGGGTGCTTCGCTCGGGTAGAAAAGAAATCTGCCATTCCACCGTATCGGAAAGAATATGCATGAACTCGCCTTCTATACGAAACAAAGGTACATGAAGTCGGGAAAAAGTGAATAATTTGAATTTTTTATTTCCTGAACTGAAACCGTTTTCATGGAGCCAGACAGCAAATTCTTTATCGGATTTGGAAAAAATTTTATAAACGACTGAGCTTAGCTCGTAAGTATAGTTTAGCGGCAGTTTATCTCCAAAGACTGATTTATCAATATGTAAGGAAAGTTTGAATCTCATGTCAATGAATAATTGAATAAAGAACTAAGGAAAAACAACAATTTGACAACTTATGTCAATAAAATATATTTTTGTTTTATTATGCATTTTTTATCTATTTTTGTGCGTTAATCGGGGAATAATTAGGACAGAAAACTGGTTCTTTTCAACGAAATGAAATATTTTCTCAAGGCATAATTACTATTGCAACCTTCGAACATGGCTAAATCCGATTTAAAGGCCTAAAGCTATAAATAATTCCTTAAACAAACAAAATAATATCCTGAAAGTTACACTTCTATGTCGAACTAAGTATTTTAAGCACTCCATGTCATAGAAGCAACTGAACCCTCGCTTTTACAAAATGGCTGTTATAGGCTGGCATTTTTCTTTTTCTGTCCTTGCATAAATAATTTTTTTGTGTCAACCTATTTCAGGACGAGACAGAGATTCCCATTTTTACTGTATTTCTAATTTCCGGTATTATAGTCGTCATCGGTTCGTTTTTTTCAAACAATTTAAAACGACCATGAACATCATTAAACTTTGAATCTGAAAATGTTGAATATTTCTAATGTTAAAATTACCATGCTATTTTAAAGTCTGATACATTTGACTCGTCTCGTCCTTTCTATTCAACCTCTTTGGCATTTAGTTCTGCTTCTAGATAGATCTTTTAAAGATTTTGGTAGAGATAATTTTTGTCAAGAATGGATTGTAACTCCATCGTTGTTTTGTTTGTGTATTATATTTCTGCTATTCTACGAGTTATTTGCATGTATATCTAAACTTATTCTTGACTTTGTAACCTCCGTAACTATTACGGGTGTAACTAAATGAAAAAGATATTGTTGCTCTGAAATTGAAGAAAAATCAGACCATGGTTGCCGAAGTAAAGCGACAAAAAAAGAACTTCAAACCGAATTTATTGGCAAGAAAAGTTGAACATCTTAAGAATAAGGTGTTACCAAAGTATCAAATTAAGATGGTTTCTTTATCGTTGGAGGATATGTAGAATTTATATTATATCAGTAAAGGATGACAGCACGTCTGATCAAGTTGCGACAATTGGCTCAGGATCATCCTCGGGAAGGCTTGTGGAAAAGTTATTACAGGCTTCGCAATTGATGGAGATCGGGTCAACCATAAACGTCTTCATCGCGTTTATAAGAAGCCGGGATTACCTTTTCGCCGCAAGGTCAAGCTAAGAGTTCCTGTATACCCAAGAAGAACGAGCGAACTTCAACAGTTTATTACTTCAAAATCATTCGGAAGAATAGGTATTTCAAATATGTATCTCGATTGAAATTTTCCCATTTGATAAGTGTCAAGTAAATTGAGCAAAATACTTGACAATATTAAAGTATTTTATTAACTTTGCGATATAAACTTATCAACGCAAATAATTTACAAAAGAGGACACATTTTGTACATTACTGCAAAAT
>ENA-UOOK01006413-UOOK01006413.1-fermentation-metagenome-genome-assembly--contig:-NODE-6413-length-11277-cov-7.111656_pt1 | contig 11277 bp, 8 predicted proteins | sample MGYA00245777_ERZ724023 | MGnify/ENA primary metagenome ERZ724023 (study PRJEB28704, sample SAMN03018312) | fermentation metagenome | biome: anthropogenic terrestrial biome; feature: soil; material... | reverse complement strand
AACTGCGGCTTTTTCCGGGACCATTATCTGTTCGTGCTGCATATCGATATATTTCTCGATTTCTGGATGGGCACGGAAAATTGTATCATAGGCTTTTTTAATCTCCTGCTCTTCACTTTTATTTTCGTCGATTACGAAGGAAAAGCCTATAAGCTGCTTATCCTTTGGGGCTAGCGAAGGATCATAGTTACTTATAGGAGTTGCCCAGTAGGCGAAATCCTTGAACCAGATCTCTGAGCCTGTATAATTAAAATTGGGAAACTCTTTTTCCAGTCCAAGCCAGATGGTCAGGCTTTTACTGTGGACAATTTCCTTGAGGTCTTTAACATACTCTGTGGGAAGATCCTTTATCATCATGGGAATCTCGGTTGCAAAACCTGTGTAGATGACAAGGCCAGACAAATAAATTTCATCGGCTTCCACGCCTGAAGCCTTTCCGTCCTGTACAAGAATGGCTTTAACTTCACATTCTGTTTTGATCTCAACAGTTTCGGGAAGGGAATAAATGATGGCGTTGAGAATGGCTTTTAACCCCTTTCTGGGATAGCCCTGAGAGTTGTTTACGTCATTTGTTGCAAGCCTTTCCAGGGATGTAAACGGCTGAGTAACCCTGGTCATTCTTGCATGAAGAGATGCATGGAGATGATACGGAAGGATTGAGGCAAGGATAGACTCTGTAGATTGGGATTTTTTCTGTTCCAGTCTTCCGATCATTGCATCAAATTGTTCCTGGGTGATGCTGTCTCTGACAAAACTGCTTCCAGACAGAACACGCTGGGCAGAAGTTTCCTTCATTGACCTGCCAGAGAGAAAAGCTGATATGGTATCCACAAAGTCGTAAGTTTCCTTTGAAAGACTTTTCGGCAGGAAATCATATACTGACTGGTTGGACAGATCTATTCCGAATGAGGAAAGGGTAAAGGCTTTTGTAAGGGTCTGGGAAAGCAATACCCTGTCTTTTCTTGGAAGCACATCAAAAGTCACGAAATCTTTCAGGTTGGAAGGAATTTTGACAAAAGCATTTTCAGTTCGAACATAGTAATGTCCATAGTCTTCAAACACAGGTATAAAATCGAAATAGTTATCCATCAACCTCTTCAGAGGCCCTTCAATAAGATGGGTAATTGCATGTGCTCCTGTATCTACCTGATTGCCATCTACCATGTAGCTGTTGCAGTTCCCGCCCAAATGTCGTCTTTTTTCAAGAACAAGGACTTTTTTTCCATGCTTTGAAAGCGTAAGCGCTGCAAGAAGTCCACTTATGCCCGCCCCAACAACAATTACATCGTATCTTTTCATACCCTAAACTACCTCAATTTTTTCCAGTGAATTAAGTTATAGTCAAATGCAGTATGCACCTTATTTCTCTCAACTCACAATAGAATTCTATATTAGTGGAAGGATTGAACAAAATATGTTAAAACTATAAAAATTATTTTACTTCCGGAATGTATTGAAATTATATTATATAATTTATGATTTATGTTTTTACATTTGAGTTCTGGCTTACATTTGTAGAGTACCATAGAGAGAAAAATAGTATTTATAGTTAACAGTTGATGTGGTAAAAATCACCAAAAACGTAGATTATCTTCTTAACATACTACTTGCTACGGCTAAAACGTAGATTGCAACTCGTATAAAGTTTTTTACATCTCGACCCCCTAACGTAAAAATAAAACAGAATTTTTTTTAAGATAATATTTATTTTCCCATCGTTTCCAATTTTTTGTGTGGATATCCTCATAATATTCTCATAAAAACCAATTCGGTCTTGAATTGAAAATCATCTTATCCACAGGGAATGACAAAGAGCCATATTTAAAATGAGAAATAATTTTGGGATAAAACAGTATCGAATTAGACTAGAGATTTTAAAAGCTAAAAACAGTATCGAATTAGATTAGATATTTTAAAAGCTAACTTGAGATTCTAAAGATTAAACTACTGTCTTCGCAGATATGTTTATATACGATAAGAGCTTGGGAAATATTGGCAGTAAAAATAAAGAGTCATATAATCTGTTATTAAAAACTTCATTTTTGTTTTTAATAAAAGAATGTATAGATCTTATTTTTATAGCAACCTAGACTATATCCGCTATGAGCGGAGGTGAAACGAAAATGAGTTTTAATGACAGAGGGAACTCTTTCAGGGGAAGAGATAGCAACCGGGGAAATAGGGACAACAATCGCGGAGGTTACAGAGGTGGCAACAGCGGTCCCAGAGAAATGTACCCCGCCGTTTGTTCTGACTGTGGTGTAGAGACACAGGTTCCATTCAAGCCAACTGAAGGAAGACCGGTTTACTGCAGAGACTGCCTACCAAATCACAGAAAGTTCTAAATCCAGAAATTCCAGAATTTTCTTATTTTAATTTTATCACTGGAAACCTTTCTGTAACAGAGGTTTCCAGACTCCTTTTATTCTTCAAACTTCTTTTATTCTTATATATAATTCTCATACAGAATCTTTTCTCTTTGAGCTCGCACTCCGACCCCTCTCAAAAAACACAACTTAATTTATTTAGTTATATAGTATATTACTAATTTTACTCTTTATTCCCTATTAATGAGTTAATGTTCATTACATATCGTTAGATCTGCCGAAATTATTATTGAATTATAGTATATTACTAATTTTACTCTTTATTCCCTATTAATGAGTTAATATTCATTACATATCGTTAGATCTGCCGAAATTATTATTGAATTCTCAAAATTTAAACTGGATTTTTTTGAACATTGTGGGATTCAAGCCAAAATCATTGATTTTGTTGAGCATGTGCTCACAACTGACTCAAAAAAGTTTAGTTAGTTGTTGCAAAATCACCTTATTTTTTGGAGGGGGGGCAGAATGTGATTTTGAGGAGTCCGCTTCTATTTTTTTCAGTTATTTTTGGATTAATCTTATATAACATGGAAGTGGTTATGTATTATAGTAAAAATAATGAGACATATAATCTGTTATTAAAAACTCCATTTTTGTTTTTAAATAATAAGTTATATCCGATCATGTTTTTATCGAGCATATGAATCCGTTGCAAATGGAGGTGAACGAAAATGGGTTTTAATGACAGAGGAAGTTCCTACCGTGGTGGCAACCGAAACAGCGGCCGCGGAGGTTTCAGAGGCGGCAACAGCGGCCCCAGAGAAATGCACAAGGTAATCTGTTCTGACTGCGGTGTTGAGACCGAAGTTCCGTTCAAGCCAACAGAAGGGCGGCCGGTTTACTGCAGGGACTGCCTTCCTAATCACAGGAAGTTCTAATGATAACTGCATTGAGTATTAGTTTTTGCAATTAATTTTGCATAATACTCATACATTTTTCACTTTTTGTTTTTTAGATCTATTGTTTTCGCTTCATTTTCTGCGAATTTATCCGTTCGAGCAAAATCATCAAAATATTACTGAATAAGATCATAAAGGAGAAATTAACCTGGCGAATTATAGAAGTGCTGTTAGAAAGAGACAATCTGGAGCCAATAAGCCCGTAACCCCTGGAGATAATTCGGAAATAACAAGGGTCCGCACCCCGCGTAAGGACAGAAATGAAGTTCTGGCAACGGTAGCAAGTTTATTGGGCTCAAAAAGAGTTACACTGCAGTGCATGGATGGAGTTGTCCGCATGGGCAGAATTCCAGGTTCCAAAAACAAGAAAATGTGGATCCGTGAAGGTGATGTTGTAATAGCAAACCCCTGGGAAATTCAGGATTCAAAAGCTGATGTCATCTGGAAGTATACAAGACCGCAGGTTGACTGGCTTGAAAGAAAAGGGTATCTTAATTAAGGCCCTCTTAAAACCTTTTACTTTTCTACAATTTATTTTAATACTTTCCTTATTTACTCTGTATTAAAATTTACACACAAGGTTTCCAAGTTCTATAGAGAAGATTTCATAGTTTACGGAGTGATCGATAGGGCATTCGATAACTACCAGCTTATTCAGTGAAAAGGCTTTTTCGAGAACTTCTTTGAGGTCATCGTTTTCTTTTACCTTCATACCTGTCGCCCCGAAACTTTTGGCAAGGAGGGCAAAGTCAGGGTTTCCGTAGTCCAGAGCAAACTCTTCAAAGTGCATCTTCTTCTGTTTCCACTTGATGAAACCAAAGGCATTGTCGTTCAGGATAAGGACGACGAGAGAGATCCCATAGCGAATTGCAGTCTCAAGCTCCTGGCAGTTCATCATAAAACCTCCGTCTCCGCAAATAGCCAGTACGCGGCGTTCAGGGTGAAGAAGTTTTGCAACAAGCCCTGCAGAAAAGCCTGCACCCATTGTTGCAAGGGCATTGTCCAGCAGCACGGTATTGGGGGCATAAGTCTTGTAAAGTCGGGAAAACCAGAGCTTGTATATCCCATTATCAAGAGAAATGATGTCTTCACGTCCGAGCACCTCTCTCACACTCCGTACAACTTCCTGGGGGATGGGAGGGTAACTTTTCCTGATAGGAGAATTAATTTTTTCTTCGATGAAGGTTCTTGTGTTTTCAAAGACGGGAAACTTCCTCTTTTCGGGAATTCTTGCGGCAAGATGTCTGATGGAAAAGGATATATCTCCTATTACTTCCACTTCAGGGTTAAAGTACCTATCAGGCACTGACTCCACAAAATCAACATTTATTATTTTTTTATTAACATGCTCGTTCCAGAGGTAAGGTGGGTATTCTACAATATCGTAGCCTACTGTTATTATCAGGTCTGCCCCGTCAATTCCGCAGTTTACATAATCCCTTGCATGGATTCCTGTGGCAAAAAGGCTGTAAGGGCAGTCATCAGGGACAACCCCTTTTCCCATCTGTGTATGCACAACGTAAATGCCTGTCCTGTTTATAAAATCCTCGAGTTCTTCTGTCACCGCCTTCCGGTTAGCTCCGGAAGAGACTATGATAAGAGGATTTTTAGCCTCACGAATCATGCTTGCTGCCATTTTGATAGATTCAGGGTCAGGACAGGGAATACTGGTCTTACCCCTCTTCTGCACAACTGCGTCTGTATCTTCTTCAGCTACGTCCTCCGGAAGTTCGATATGTACTGCTCCGGGTCTTTCAGCTTCCGCATGCTTAAAGGCGTTTCGTAGCACTGTAGGGACCGTCCCAGGATCGGAAATTGATACAGCTTTTTTGCAGAGAGGCTCCATCATCCTTACCACATCTACGAGCTGGAAACGGGCCTGCCAGTTGTCAACCAGGGCTTTTTGCCCCGAAATAGAGATCAAAGGTGCCCCTATAAGCTGTGCCTGAGCAACGCCTGTAACAAGGTTCGTTGCTCCGGGGCCAAGAGTTGAAAAGCAGACTCCTGCTTTCCCTGTCAGCCTTCCGTAAGCTGCCGCCATGAATGCCGCAGCCTGTTCGTGCCTTGTTATGATCAGTTTTATATCAGAATTCCGCAGAGATTCGAGAAGGTCAAGATTTTCTTCTCCAGGAAGTCCGAAAATGTATTCTACACCTTCCTCTTTAAGCTGGGCAACAAAAAGATCCGAAGCTTTCATGAAAAGACCCCAATTTAACTGATCCTTAACTTGATCTGATATATTCTGCTTTACTCTCATATATCGGTTTCATTTTCGCCTATTCTCGTATACATCGGCTTTATTTTCACCTTTATTTCTTCAATTTTTATTCTTTAATTATTTTCTTTAAGCAGGTTTTTCATCAGCCTTCAATTGGGCTTCCTTATTTGGATTAGACAGAGCCATCTACTGTTTGTTTTTATTTATTAACAGCTATAGTTTTAAAGAGTCAAAACCCCCAAGTTCCAGCACTAAAGGCTTGACCATCCTTCCGGCAATCTCTCCTATTTCAGACCCTTCTCTCTCGCTTCCGATAAACGAAACCCCGTCCGCACTTTTCAGGCAGTCCGGCTTCTGGACAGCCTTATCGGCTTTCCTATCTCTTTTTTAATAATCTCAGCATAAATTCGCTTGTTCTGCCTGAGCACCTCAGATGCCCGCGAAATATACGTTGTTCTTTTCCCAACCGAAAGAGAAACCCATCCTGAAAAAGCAACCCTGGACTTTTCAATCTGATCCTCGCAGTTACCGAAAGATAATGCATCGTAAGTCCAGTTTACTTCTTCAGTATAAGGATTAACTGATTTTATTTTCATGATATCCCCCAGAAAAAGAGTCCTTTAGTGATAATTGAAATTCCCGATATTATAATTTAAAGGAAAAGTAAAGTTCCAAAAAGGAATAATGTTCTCTGAATTTCTTCAACTCCCTGTTTCTAAAGCGGACTTAAACTCTGTTTGATAAGTAAAAACGGAACTAAATGACGAAATTGTGTTCAGAAATAGGCAGTAATAGTTATAAAACCAGAAAGTAATTATAAAGCACTCAATTTTACATGGGGGAAAATATGAGAAAAGCATTGCTTATTTTAATGGCTATTTTTGGCGTATTCCTGGCAATAGGATGTGCAGGTACCGAACAGCCGAATGAAACCGTAACTCCAACTGAAGGAGTAACTCCAGCAGAAGAAATGGTTACAACTGAAGAAGTAACTGCAACTGAAGAAGTTACTGCAACTGAAGCAGTTACTGCAGCTGAAGAAATGAATGCAACTGAAACAGAAACTACATCTGAATACATAATTCCGACCGAAAAAGAACAGGCAGTTGAAGAAGAGACTCCACTTGAAGAAGAAACTGAGGAGCCAACTTTAAAGGAAGAGAATATTACGACAACAGAAGAGGAAGGTGTAATTAAAGTAACTCCAAACAAAGGCGATTAAACAAAAACCTTTACTTAGAACTGGATGAGGGCAGAGCTGTTCAGAAGCCTCTACCTCAAGTACTTTTAAAGTGGTAACTAAGGCTTTGCCCTTAATCTGAAATCCTTATAGGGTTTAGGTACTATTGTATTAACCCTTTAGTGTATATCAGCGGCTGTAGATTTTTAGTTTGACAACCGGAGAGAAGTAACATAAGTTCAATTTTTTGGAAAAAAGGGCTCGTTAACGATACTCGTTAACCCAAACCAATAATTTTAATTTTTGCAGGTATCATAGAGGATTAACGTATCATAGAGGATTAACAAAAGAAAAATGAGCACTGGCCGTTTTTGGGAAGGATATAGATAAATTCTTATTCTTAGGGGTTAGTGCCCTTCACCACAACCTTATTTTTACTCCCTTTAGGAAAGGTACTCTCTTGAAAACATTTCTATGGTCAGAAGGAAGTAAGAGAGGAGAAGGGGACCTATAACAATTCCTATCAATCCAAAAAGGGATACCCCTATGACAATACCGAGCAGGGACAGAAAAGGATGGATTTCTCCAACTTTTTTCTGGATCACGGGCCTGAGGATGTTGTCAATCACACTTATAAAGAGTCCTGTAGCGAGGATACCGATTGCTGCAGTATAGTCCCCAAGGAGAAACTGGATAATGACTGCAGGGACCCAGACTAAAGTTGATCCAAAAACTGGAACAAAAGAAACGATTGTTGCGATAAAACCCCAGAGAATAGCTCCCTGGATATTAAAGATGAGAAAGGTGATGGTCAGAATTGCACCCTGGACAAGAGCTACAGCCCCGCTAGAGGTAATAGTTGTCCGGACAATTCTGCTGAACTCGTCCATGAGAGTGGCTGTGTTTTCTTCATTGAAAGGGATTGCCACATAAACTTTGCGTGCAAAAGCCGAATCTTCCCCTGTTAAAAGATAGTAAAGCAAAAAATACATTATCATGAGGCCTATGGACTGGTGGCTCAAGCTCTGGATTGAACCCAGAACGAAATTGCTTGAGTAATTGACGGCTTCAGAAACAATATCCATAACTCTTTCCTGTATCTTTGTCTGGAGGGTGCCAGTAGGAATATCCAGCCTTGAAAGATAATGAGTAAGAAATTGACCGCCAGATTGAATAGATGCAATAATAGATGCCTGGTTAAGTAATATCTGCTGGACTTCACCAATTATTATACTCATAAGAAAAAACAATGGAATCAGTACAACAAATATTGAAATAATTATAACCAGGGCTGCTGCAAACTGAGTTCGAATTCTGCCTCTCTTTACAAAAAAGTGATAAAGAGGTCTGAATATAATGTAAAGGATAAAAGCCCCGAAAAAATAATTTAGATAAGGAAGTGTAGCATAAACAATACCCGCAGTCAGGATAATAATGATTAGTAGGGCCAGAGCCATTTTTGAGATTCTTTCCATTAAATCTCAATTGGATTTTCTATTATAAATACCGAGCCTATCCCAAAACCTATTTTATTCCAAATCAGTAAGAGTTTCAGGACTATTTTTCATGATCAGATATTCGATTGACTGTCCCAAATTTGTAAGTACTCTACGAAATAACTTAAGCCATATTTTATATTGTGGATAATTATTTTCAAAAGCAAGCTCATCGATTTAGTTCCAAAATAATTCTGTGTTGATTAGATTATTTCATAATATTTGTCCACATATCTTCTGATAAAAACGTTTTGAGACAGCTTGCTTTTTTTGGAAAAATTAAAGCCTGAATAAACAAACGTCCTGCGTCGTAGACCCGTATCATGTTTTAAATTTGTTGATCTTGTTTTAATTTCTGATCTGGCTTTAAATCATGAGAAATAAGTATTATATAAACGTGTAGGAATATAAAATCAGGTTTTGCTACAGATCTCTGATTTTTAATGTGGGGAAGTAATGAGAAAAGAGCCGGTCATTTTTTCCAGTTTTATGCGGTATATTCCTTGAAATAGGATGCACAGATACTGATGATTAAGATTCTGAGCCCGTTGAAGAAGGTACTCAATCTCAGGTAATAACAGAAGTTACTGAAGTTGCAGAGGGAACTCCAGTTGAATATGTAACTTCGGTTGAAAACGAAACCTGTTCAGGGCTGAACTATTAGAGTATTAATCCTGAATCTGCCTTTAGTCCTCTGCACTATGTATATTTTCTGATATTAAAGAACTATAGTCAGAACTTAGTAGGAACTATTATAAAACCAGAATAGTAATTATAGAGCACTCAATACTAAAGGGGGAAAATATGAGAAAAGCATTGCTTATTTTAATGGCTATTTTTGGCGTATTCCTGGCAATAGGATGTGCAGGTACCGAACAGCCGAATGAAACCGTAACTCCAACTGAAGGAGTAACTCCAGCAGAAGAAATGGTTACAACTGAAGAAGTAACTGCAACTGAAGAGGTAACTGCAACCGAAGAGGTAACTGCAACCGAAGAAATGAATGCAACTGAAACCGAAAATGTAACAGAAGTCGGAGGTGCATACGAAAAGGAAATTATAGCTGAAGAGGAAATGACAGCCGCAGAAGAAGCAAATACTGAAGCTGCAAACGTCACAGAAAGTACCGGAGCAATCCATGTAACTCCCAATAAATAAATGATGTATGCGGCAGTTAAGAACTCTGCTTTAAATTCCAACATTTTACGGTATAAAATAATATTTTTATGTGGGTGAATAGGGGTTTTCGAAAACAAATGAAGGTGTAATCACAGAATCTTAGTCAGATAAGCAGAATAAGAAACATAAAGATCTGTTTCTTGAGAAGGCTTTTATGAATTCCTTTATTCAATCCATCTAATATTGAATTGTTATTCAGGACGGTTATTTTTAATATGCCGTTTTAACGAAATCTTTTTTTCTACCAATGAATCTAAAACCTAAGTTTGACAGTCTCTACTAATTGATATTGAATCCATATTCCGCAGTATTTTTTTGAAAATCAGCATATTTCTCGATAACGTTTTTACAACCGTTCCTGATGATGAAGGATCGGCATAGAATCCAGTGAAGATTGCATGATATTATTTTTAGCTGTCTATGTTCGCTATACTGTCTATGTTCGCTATATATCCGCTTTGAATCCTTTGCAGATTATCAAAAAAATTACTTTGTAGCAAAATCGAGTATTGGTCTTCATAGGACATCAATTACTAATAATTAATGATAGAAATATGAAATAGTACTGGAAAAAGAATATTTATGAAAATATTGTCAAATTAAATAGAATATTGGGACTTAATTCGAGATTATCTTTATAGAAGGTCAATTTAGTAATATTTTTATATTTTTATGTGATACCAATATGCGTTGTTAATACCCCTTATTCAGATTATCATGTGATTGGTAGAGTAATTCACAAAAAAGGGTGTTCTGTAATGGAGAAAAAGTTATTTGTATTATTTTCGGTTCTCCTGACAGCCCTGATATTAATGTCAGCGGGCTGTATTGGGAAGGACAGCGCTCAGGCCGAGACCTCGGCTGAGGAGGCATTGGCTGAAGAGACATTGACTGCGAATACTGCTAAAGGATCTCAGCATGTGGACGTTGTTAATCTGAGCGGCGGAGATTGTGGCTATCCCCAACCGTTTACGATATATCCGAGAGGCCCCGGGTCATCAAAGGTTGGAATGGTCTTTGACAGCCTGTTAGAAAGAGATGAAATTGGTATAATTCCCTGGCTGGCTGAAAGCTGGGATGTCAATTCAAATGGAACTGAATATACATTTCATCTCCGTGAAGGTGTCACCTGGAGCGATGGAGAACCTTTCACAGCAAATGATGTTAAATTTACTTTTGATTTTGCCAAAGAAGTGAAGGCTCCCTATTACTTATCTAAAATAAAAGCACTTGAATCAGTAGAAATTTCAGGAGATAATCAATTGGTGTTTAAACTATCAGAACCTTTTGCACCCTTTATGTCTAACGGATTATCATTAGTAGGAATACTTCCAAAACATATATGGGAAAGTCAATATGAAGAATTAGGAGCTGAGGGGATATTATCTTGGCCAAATACACCCACAATAGGCAGCGGACCATTTATGTTCAACTATTGGAGACCTAACGAAGAGATGATGTTAGATGCTAACAAAGAGCATTTTTCTAATCCTAAAGTAGATGGTATTTTGAGAATACCATATGCACAAGCATATGGGTTAGTCCAAGCATTGGTATCAGGTGAAATTGATATAACCGGTCAGAATATGCTTCCCCTTGATTTGGAAGAAGTTGATAAGGTTAACTCTCTACAAACTATAGATATAGCGGATCAGGGCAGCTATATGCTCCACTATAACATGAGAAAACAACCATTTAATGATGTGAATGTTAGAAGAGCATTAACATATGCTATACCAAAGCAAGCTATTGTTGATGTAATATTTGGTGGCAGAGCATTAAAAGCATTTTCTGTAGTAGGGGAAATAAATGAAGCTTGGCATAATCCTAATATAGAAAAAATTGATTATGATATGGAACAAGCCAAAAAGGAATTACAGGATGCAGGATTCAGGTGGGATGAAAATGGCGAGAT
>ENA-UOOK01006412-UOOK01006412.1-fermentation-metagenome-genome-assembly--contig:-NODE-6412-length-11279-cov-3.104508_pt1 | contig 11279 bp, 11 predicted proteins | sample MGYA00245777_ERZ724023 | MGnify/ENA primary metagenome ERZ724023 (study PRJEB28704, sample SAMN03018312) | fermentation metagenome | biome: anthropogenic terrestrial biome; feature: soil; material... | reverse complement strand
AGGGCGCTGTCAGGAGTATGGTATCGTCACTGGCAGAACGTAGTTGCAGATTGTAGGAACCAGGGGCGATGGTGGCAAAATCGGTCACCTGTGTATATCCTACGTCGGTAAACAGAGTGGCTCCGTCTTCGATGGTAAGGTTTACATTGGGAGCGGTCGGTGACAGGTGCGCCAGTCGTATCAGGCCGTCATCGGTAGTCGTGGGTTCAACGGATAAAAAGATGGGCAGCAAACTGACATCCGGCGGAGTCCCGATAATGGCAACCGTGATGTTCTCACTGGCCGGGATGGTCAATTGTGTGTCGATCAGTGGATTGGATTCTTCGCCAGTGGCAAATACCTGGATTTGCATGTCTTCCGGCCCGACAACTAAAAATTCAGTGAGTTCATGGTAGGCTACATTCTGAAAAGCCAGGTTTCCATCGGTGTAAATGTCTACAGCCGGAGCTCCCGGGGACGCTTGTAAAAACCGGACAAAAGAATTGATGGTGGGCATTAGCAATCACGCCTTCATAATATTTTTATACAGTATATTGCTGGTAGGCCCAAAATGTTCAAATAAAACACTACTTCTAATATCTGGATGCGATTTTGTCAAGAAAGGTTTTTAATATAAGCCTGTCTGCAGGTAAAGGGGAAGCCGTAGATGGCAAGAGTATGCAAGCGTCTGAAGGAACGGTTGCGAAGAAGTCTAATCATAGTGGGTCCACATTCTGAGCACCTTAACTACCTGTAATTCTTCGTTTATTTCGTAAACCAGGCGATGGTGAATATTGATGCGGCGCGAATAGAGGCCTGCCAGGTTACCGAGCAGCCTTTCATATGGCGGGGGGGTCTGATAGGGGTCTGCTGCCAAAATATCAACCAGTTCTTTAGCTTTTGCTGACAAACCCGCCGCTTTCAATCTGGCTTGATCCTTTTGGGCTGATTTGGTTAAGACCACCCGGTACACTACCAATCTATCTCATCGGCGGAAATACACTCTTCAATCGGGGTATTTACACCTTCCTTTATGCTTTCAGTCATGCCGGGGATGGAAGTAAGATATAGAGTCTCCTGAATGGCGCTCCAATCTTCGGCTGATAATAGAACAGCGTTGGCGCTTTTCCCGGTAATAAGCACCGGGCGATGAGACTTGTTTATCTCGTTTACGAGCTTATACAAGTTTTGCCGGGCAGTTGTTATGTTAATGCTGTCCAATGTAATCACCTCCACATGCTTAACATAGCATACGTTATTACGTACGTCAATTACAGGCTGCAATACTCTTCCCTTTCTGCCTGTAGCATGTTATGCGGTCTTTTGTCCGTAGTCTCCCCCCCTGTGCGTTCTCCTTTTAAAAAACCAATTGGAGTCTCCCTTAAGTGTCTGGTTATCATACTGTTCAAACCTGGGGTAGGTTGACGGGTAGGCAAAATCATCAATATTTATCTTTAACATCACAATCTCCTATTTAATAGTATATACCTTGCTTTCCAATTCCACATCATTAATCGTTCAGGCAGTCCTATCACAAGAAAGAGTCTGCTGTTACAAGCTTGAGAGCAGGACTTGACGAGTAAGATATTGAAGATATTAGGGAATCCTATTATCGAAATATATTCTTCCCTACCGAATCCAAGTGGTTCCAGGCACTGGAGAGTTTGGAACCAGCGACATTGGTATTTTTCGGAGAAACAATATTGTTCATGGAAAGGGGATCTATAATGAACCAGGATATTCGTAAAGAAGTAAAGGGGTTTTACGGCGAGATTGCCGGTAAGGCGAGCTGCTGCAGCGGAGGAAGCTGTTGTTCAATAAGCAATACCAGCGCTATTTATGATCTGGAAAAGCTTCAGGGTCTGCCCCTGGAGGCCATCAATGCTTCCCTGGGATGCGCCAATCCTTTGGCCCTGGCTGATTTGAAAGAAGGAGAAACGGTCCTGGATTTGGGAAGTGGCGGTGGTATCGATGTTTTGGCCGCGTCCAGATATGTAGGTGCCTCTGGCCATGTCTATGGATTGGATATGACTGATGAGATGCTTAATCTGGCCAGGCAGAATATGGAGCGCATGAAGGTTGACAATGTAGACTTTTTGCAGGGCTATATTGAAGACATTCCCCTGGAGGATAATAGTGTGGATGTGGTTATGTCCAACTGTGTAATCAATTTGTCGGGTGATAAGGCTCGGGTTATGCAGGAGATCTACCGGGTGCTTAAACCGCAAGGCCGGGTGGCGATTGCTGATATTGTCTCACTACGTGAGGTTCCGGACCGCCTGCGGGGTCTGGCCCAATTGTGGGTTAACTGTATTGGGGGGGCCCTTGCTGTTGATGAATATCAGCATCTTCTCGCTCGGGCCGGTTTCAAGAACATCGATGTGGAGCCAGTTCATTTCTATACCAGGGAAGTACTGGAGGCTATGAATCAGGAAATTAACAACCTGACTGAAGAGGAATGGGCCGTGGTCGATGGCGCTTTTGCCGGTGCCTACGTCAAGGCTGTAAAATGATACTAGTGACGATGGTTTCTTTGTTTAAGTTTTGAACACGGAAAAGGTTGCAGGAAGGGAGGATTAATGCTACTTATATTAGCTGTTTTATTATTGATTGCTACCTTTTCAACCAAGGTAGCGGCACGCTTTGGAGTGCCGGGGTTGGTTATATTCCTTGCCCTGGGCATGATTTTCGGTAGTGATGGTCTAAATCTTATCTATTTTGATAATCCGGTTCTGGCCCAACAAATTGCGATTGCTTTCATGATCATCATCCTCTTTGAGGGCGGGTTCAGTACCAAAAAAGGATTGTTGAAGCTGGCATTCCAGCCAGCCTTTACGCTGGCAACGCTGGGCATCATTATTACGGCCGTAACCCTCGGACTATTATCCCACCTGCTTATTGGACTGCCTCTGGAATCAGCCCTTCTCATCGGGGCGATTGTATCTTCTACGGATGCGGCAGCGGTATTTGCAATTTTTCGTGATAAGAGTATCCAGCCCAAAACTGCCGCTACTCTGGAAGTGGAATCGGCTTCCAACGATCCCATGGCCATTATCTTAACGGTGGCTATTATTGGCTTTATTCAAGGAGGGATTCCTAACCCGCAGTATTTTATTATTGATTTGCTGTGGCAGATTATCGCCGGGTTGGCGATCGGTTTTCTGGTAGGAAAAATAGCTCCCTATTTGTTCAACCGAATGCAACTTGATTCAGGTGGTTTTTATTATGTCCTGATCCTGGCGGTGTGTTTCTTAAGCTACAGTCTGGCCGATGAGTTGAATACCAATGGATTTTTGGCCGTATTTATCGCCGGTTGCTATCTGGGTAATACCGAATTCGTGTATAAACAGGGCATCAGCAGATTTATGGAAGGTTTGTCAACTTTCAGTCATGTGATGCTGTTCTTGATGCTGGGGCTGCTGGTCTTCCCCTCCAATCTGCTCAACAACTGGCAGCACGGACTTATCATCGCCGTAATTTTGACCTTCGTGGCGCGTCCGGTAGCCGTTTTCTTATGCACAATCTTTTGGAAGTATACTTTCAAAGAAAAAATCTTTCTTTGTTGGGGCGGGATTAAGGGGGCCATTCCGATTGTGTTAGCGACCTATCCCTTTGTGGCTGGGTTGGAGGGTGGCAGTTATTACTTTAATGTAGTCTTCTTTGTGGTTTTGCTTTCGGCTTTGATTCAGGGCTCAACTATAGATCTAGTAGCGAAAAAACTGGGTCTTTTCGCAGGAATTAAACCCCGTTCCCCCTATTCATTTGAGTTAATCGCATTACAGGAAACCAAGAGTGAGCTGTTGGAATACACTGTTGATAAAAATTCCTGGCTGATAAATCAAAGCTTGCAAGATATTCCCCTGCCCCAGGAAATTCTGGTAACCGCTATTGTACGACAAGAAGAAATAGTAACCCCTCGGGGGGATACGCTTATTAAGCCCAAGGATATTCTTTTTATTTTGGCTAAAAGTGCCTATCATGATGATTTACTCAAGCTGTTGGATGAAGGCGTAGATACAATCCCGGAAGGTCTCTCTTCGGAAACGGAAATAAACGCGCGCAATGCAAATCCCACCGGCGATGTTTAATCAGATCAACAATCCAGCCCCTGGTCTTCTCCGGTTGGAAATCCTTCTGGAGGGGAATTCATTTTTCTGGCGGTAATTTTACGTGCGCAATATTTTAAAATAAGGCGTGACAATCTTTCATGATTAGTACACACCATAGCCTTTTATTCCACATAATCCAGGCGGTCTAATCCAAAAAGAGCCTGCTATGGACAAGCAGGCTCTTTTTGTTACGTTTTGGAGCAGTGTTACTTTTTATAGCAAAACAACCAATGAAGAAATGGCTACTTCTTCTTCATATCCCGTTGGTTATGCTGGAAAAGCCGGGTGTCCCAGTTATAGAGAGAAACATCCCAATCTTTGAGCAGATACGGTACAAGGTCGTCTGCCTTGTCGAACCGTTCTGCCACCTCAAACTGGCACATGGAAACATCCTGAATGCGGTAACGAGCTCCCAGAACCCGGACAATTTCCAATTCCGCCCAGGGGTCGTCTGCGGAAGGTGTCAACTTAATGTTGCAGTGGCCAAAATCGGTAAAGTAGATGTTCATACGGTTATAGTCCTTTATCATGCGGACATTATTAAACTCGTAGCGCTGGTTCCAAAACTCCAAATCATACATGTAGTTAAAAACCAGCGAGCTGTCTTCACCGGTAGCAGCCCCCATAGCAGGGAGAAACTCCTTAACATTGGGTTCGCCATCCATCTCTGCCTCGACCTCAAAGAAACGAATTCCGTTACGTTCGATCCATGCTTCAACATGATTTCCCCGCCGTTCCAGAAAGATATCCGCTGATTTCTTGGGGAAGCCGGCGGCTTCTCTTCCCAGAGCAATTCCGGTGGTATCCTTGTCCAATGGCATGGATAGGCAATAGGTGCCGATTTCGCCCTTATACTCTACCGGAATAAAGAGACCTCCTTCACCATAACCATTACAGAAGTTGGTGCGAGGAAAATACGCTGCATAGGCAGCAATCATTGGTTTTACAGGTTTCAAAGGCCGAGGAACCAGTCGGTCTACAATCTCTTGCTTGGTTTCCCAGTAGACCATTAGCTGTTGACCGTTGTAAAAGTCAATAGAAATACGATCCTTTTTGAAGATGGTATCCAACTCCTGCTGAGTCTTTACAAATCCCATTCCTAAACCTCCCTTTCACGCGACCACTACAACATTGCTCCGATTTTACATACCTCCCTTAATAAACTAATCTATACTTCCAATATCGCTTGTTTTCTCACGATTTCATTTTGATTACGGAGAGCCCATCTCTTGTTTGTTACATCTTTGTGTAATTATGGGTGATGGTGAGTACGCTCCCTTAATCTATAACAGTTAATTTTATCCAAAATATCCCCCTTTATATAAGACAATTTAAGAGGTGTTTTGCAACACTTTAATTGGCATTTTTTACGCTTTCTAAAACAGCAAAGGCGCTAACCTGAGCTTTTATCGATTTTTTCCAATAGCCCTTTCGGAAAAATATTACCTAAAGTAGTCCTTGAGCTTGAAGCCTGTAACTTCATTACCCGCTGAGCACAATTCTTTAATCGGATTGGTCAAATCGGACCGGATTTCCTGAAATTCTTCATAAGAAATGGTTTTGCCATCTTTCAAAAACTTAGAGTTTTCAAGAATTATATCCTGATGAAGTACATCCTCCTGATACCGATAAGCATCTATATAGTAATTAAAGTCAAACGTATGTTTTAAGATCAGTTCTGCATTTTCAATGGCAAACAGCTCACAGGTGTAGGTAGCTTTCCATTTTTCGCCTGCCTCGGTATTGGATTGCCATATGCATATATTCTGTTCACCATCATAATTAACCAGTTTCAGACCCCCGCCGGGAGCGCCCGCATTAGCAAACAACACTCCTTCCTTCAATAAAACCGGAGTTCTTGATTTATAGGTATACAGTTGATAGTACTCCCAACTCCCCTCCAGATAAATCAATATGAATTCATCTTGTCCGTCACTGTCCAAATCTACACGAGCTCCTCTGTAATATTCCTCGTAAAGCTCATCTGGCTGTTTTTTCAAGATCCCGTTTGCGATATTCATGTAAACATCTTTATCCAGGGGTTGGTCGTTATTGAGGGGACTCGTTGGAAGCTTAATGCTCAAACTGATACTGCTACCCGCGTTCCGTTGGCTGTTACTACGGGGATTGGTTGCGAGTCCCGCACAGACCGCCAATACCACCGCCAAAGCTACAATGATTATCCAAAAGGCGGGGTTCTTATATTTCAGCACATTTTTTATTCTGCTTTTCGTATCGCCCTCGCCAAAGGCTAGCGGTATTCCGGCCACTATTTTTCTGCCCGTGGCCAGGCTCAGTAACGACGCGGAGTATTCGCGACGCGTGTCCGTATCCATATGCTTTATCACGCTTTCGTCGCAGGACATTTCCATATCCTTCACGCACAGAATAAACGCCAGCCAGACCAAAGGATTAAACCAATGAACGGTAAGGACAAGAAACGCAGCAATTTTTATAATATGGTCAAAGCGTCTGATATGCTTCTGTTCATGCAAAATAATATGGTCTTGCTCCCGTTCCGAAAGCGTGGATGGCAAATAGATTTTCGGATGGATCACCCCCATCACAAAGGGGGACGTGATATGGTCGGCAAGGTAAATATTGTCCCGCCATTTGACCACACCGACCAGGTTGGCACGTAGGCGGAGAAGGGCTAGCAGGCTGTAAATCAGCAATACGGCAATCCCCGCGATCCAAATCACGCTCCCCATAAAGGCCCATATTTGCATGGGGTTGATGCTTGCGCCTGTCATGGCTGTTTGGGTTGACAAAATCGGATTTGCCGCGTTATCCACAAGTTTTATGCCCGTATTGATCTGCGGAACCTCCGCATACATGATATTGCCAGGTATAGGATTTGCGTTTATAAAAAGCAGACTGAACAGGCTCTCAAAAGAAAATGGACAGATCAGCCGGAACAGAACAACGCTCCACAATGCGTAGGAAAATATTTTCGGGGCCTTTTTCAAAAACAGCCTGGCAGCCAAAACAAAAAGAACTGCATAGCTTGCCGTCAAGCTCATATTCAAAACCTGTAAAAATATGGCGTCCATTTCTTCACCCCTTATGCTGATCGATTAACTTTTGCAACTGGTTAATCTCAGTGTCGCTCAATTTTTGGCGCGTCGTAAACGCCGCTAAAAATTGAGGGAGCGACCCGCCAAACGTTTCTTTGATAAATTGCTCGCTTTGCAACGCTTGAAATTCTGGCTTGGTTATGAGCGAAGAAACAACGCCGTCTTTATTTTGAAATATCTTTCGTTCGCACAAACGCCTGAGCATTGTATAAGTCGTTGATTTTTTCCAGCTCAGCTCTTTTTCACAGAGCTTTACCAGCTCGCCCGATGGAATAGGCTCGTTCTCCCACATTAGCTCTGCAAATTTTGTTTCCATAGCTCCCAATTTATAATATTCCAAAATGCTCGCTCCCTTGGGTTTAATATCATTAGACCTTGTAATTAGTTTACTGCCATTAAACCAAGTTGTCAATCGAGTTCAAAAAAAAATTTGATGCGCAACCGCAGAAGCCTATACAATTTTAAGGCTTTCGATCAACAATAAAAAGAAGCGCGTGAAAGTAGAGGATGGACGCAGGAAATAGACCTTGCGCCCCGTTACATTATGGCAGCTACTGCAAAAAGCACAGGAATCCAATCCTTTTTCGCATGTGGAAATTAATGTTGAATCCTGTTATATAGGACAATAGGCTCTTTCTCAAATAAGATGGAAAAGAGTGCTGAACATTCACGAGTTTTCACATTATTGTTAAGCCTGTGAGGTGTGCTATGTGTAATTTTTTATGAGGTGTTTACCCCTATGAGTCGCGGAATCTGAATTGAAGTTCTTGAGTATGCTGCCTGGTTTCTTAAAAGGTTGGGATCCTATTGTTCTCTGGACAATTCCTCCAAAATAAACTCAAACGCCGCGGAAGCCAACCAAGTAGAACTTCCTTAATAGGCGCAGGTCACATATGTAGTGCTGTAACAGTGCTTCCTTAATAGTGACCGCAGGTCATTTTTACTCCTATGCACTATATCTTTGGGAATCAACTCCACCCGCTTTGCTGCAAGTCCTGCCTGCATATTCTTCAGGACTATAGAAAACGTATTGTGTCTTAAGGTTTCCTACCTTTATACCGAACCATACAGTTAATCAACCCGCGCAAAATAATCTTCCAGAATCCTTTGCAACCTGCGGGAAACTCGCTGGAGCATAACATGATCAGGGTATTTCCCATCAGCAACGCCGGAATAACCAGGGCCATAGTCTCGTTCAAAGGGTAATTGAACGGGCCCAGGCACAGAGTAATGCCCAGCGGGAAGCGGCGCACCTGGTAAAGGAAATCCCCGCTTTTTTCCAGCTCATCCCCCTGCTTCTCCAGCTCCCGCAGGCTTTCCATACTATCCTGGATGTATTGCACAGTCCGCCGAAACTCATCACGGCAAGCAGCATAAGGCTTGGCAATCTCCCACATTTCCAGGCGGGAAAATTCCTCTTCCCAGGGCTGGATGCGCTGCACAAACCCCTGCATGGCCTGCAGCCTTTCCTCAACCGTCGCCCGGGGCCAATCCCCCATCCCTGCAGCATAGGCTTTTGCAGCGGCCTGCAAAACCTGGTCAGCTTCAGCCGGACCCAGGAAAGGAATCCTCCCCAATGTTAACTCCGCTTCACCTTCATTGTGGTGAAAAAGGATGGGCGATTTTACTTCCACGCCTTTCCCTTCCCAGTTGCGCACCTCTCCGTTAACCAGGTAGCGCATCCCCCCGGTATAAAACTCGGGACGCAGATGTTGCGGTACTTCTTCCCGGGTCGGCAGTGTGGCCCTGTTTGTCACCATGGCCGTATGTCATCCCTCCATTCAAAGTTTGGTTTAAGATTAGTGTTAGTACTGGTACTTTTTTAATGCATCCCTAAAAGGGTTGTTCTAAAGAGAGTTAATGTCCGACCCCAACAGATGACCGCGCTGCAACCGGTTGCAACCAGGTCAGGAATAGATCTTGGATACCTGGAAAACGCTTGCAGTCTTATTCCGGCGAGACTATAATGTGGTAAAGATACATTGGAATGAGACGTTTCGTATATAATGCCCTGATAAAGAGGTTGTGACTTATTTAGAGGGGTCAGGCTCAACAGCAAAGAGATTTTTATGCGCCTGCCCCCGTGGCAGGCGTTCGTGCTGGAAAGGAGAAACTGCGTGGCCGACAAACGACTGGGTGTAGTAGGTATTGTGGTCGAGAACCGCGAAGTGGTCCCCCGGGTAAACCAGATATTAAGTGAACATGCTGCTATGATTATCGGCAGGATGGGGATCCCCTACCGGGAAAAAGAAGTGTCCGTGATTTCCTTGATTGTAGATGGCAGCACCGATGAGCTAGGCTCATTGACGGGAAAACTGGGCAGTCTACCCAGTGTAATCGTAAAAAGTGCCCTGACCCGGATTAGCTAAAGATAGTTTCCCGCCAGAAGGCGGGTTGGTTATACAGTTGCATATCATCCCTGATAATAAGGTTATCAGCTGAGTTAAAGGGGTAGTACCATCGAAGCCAGGAAGGCTCATCCCAACTCTGCTTTCCCTTATCAGGGCAAGCCCTTTTCATTTCTGGGGATTATCCGCCGCGTGGCGTCCAGTTTCCAGGAATCCCGGGGGCAGACCGGCAAATGTCCTCCTGTTACAGGAGGAACGGAGACAGAAAGAAAGGATGAGCTTTATGGAAAATGCAGCCGTACAGGAGTGGATCAAACAGGTCATAAAACCTGAACAGATTGAGAAATACTACCATCAGGGCCGCGATTTTGTTGACGAGCCCTTCATCCAGGAGACTCTTCTGGCCAACCGCCAGCCTGACAAAAACCGTATTCGCGATATAATGGCCAAATCCCTGGATCTGCAACGCCTGGAACCGGAGGAAACTGCTGCCCTCTTAAATAACACTGATGAAGATCTCTGGCAGGAAATGTATGCCACCGGCCTGGAAATCAAACAAAAGGTTTACGGCCGCCGAATTGTCACCTTCGCACCTCTTTATGTAAGCAACTACTGTGTTAACAGTTGTGTCTACTGCGGCTTTCGCAGTGAAAACAAACACACTTCCCGCAAGCAGCTCAACCCACAGGAACTGGAGGAAGAGATTAAAGCCCTGGTTGCCAAAGGCCACAAGCGCCTTATTATGGTCTACGGCGAGCATCCCAGTTCCGATGTAAACTACATTGCCGATACCCTGCGGACAGCCTACGCCACCAAGGTGGGCAACGGAGAAATTCGCCGGGTCAATGTGAATGCCGCCCCCGAGTCCATAGAAGACCTGCGTATCCTGCGGGATGTCGGTATAGGCACTTTCCAGGTCTTCCAGGAAACCTATCATCATGCCACTTACAGAAAACTGCATCCGCGCGGACTTAAAGCCGACTACGGCTGGCGCCTTTACGCCTTGCATCGCTGCCTGGAGGCAGGGGTCGATGATGTCGGCATCGGTGCCCTGTTCGGGCTCTATGACTGGAAATTCGAAGTGATGGCCCTGCTTTTGCATACCATCGACCTGGAGAAAAAATTCAACGGCGTAGGGCCGCACACCATTTCCTTTCCCCGCCTGGAGCCGGCCGTCAATACCCCTTTTGTCGAAAAGACCAGCTACAAAGTGGATGATGCCACCTTTAAAAAACTGGTTACCGTAATTCGCCTTTCCGTGCCCTATACCGGCATGATCCTGACCGCGCGGGAACGGGAGGAAGTACGCAACGATGTTATCAAGGTAGGCTGCAGCCAGATTGATGCCGGCTCCAACATCGGCATCGGCAGCTACAGTGAAGATGCCCTGGATTACAATCGGCAACAGTTTATCCTGGGTGATAATCGCAGCCTGGACGCGGCCATCCGCGACATGGCCAAAATGGGCTTCATTACTTCCTTCTGCACCGCCGATTATCGCTGTGGCCGCACCGGAGAATGCTTCATGGGTATTGCCAAGGGTGGTAAAATTCACAACCTGTGCATGCCCAATGCCATTTTGACTTTTAAAGAATACCTGCTTGACTATGCCAGCGAGAAAACCCGCCGCGAGGCCTCCTACCTCATCGAGCAGGAACTGGAGGCACTGCCCAATCCGGCTGTAAAAGAAAAAGTCCGGGGAATGCTGGCGAGGATTGAAGCGGGAGAAAGGGACCTTTTCCTGTAAAAAACTCAGGGGGTAAAAC
>ENA-UOOK01006410-UOOK01006410.1-fermentation-metagenome-genome-assembly--contig:-NODE-6410-length-11280-cov-3.493719_pt1 | contig 11280 bp, 10 predicted proteins | sample MGYA00245777_ERZ724023 | MGnify/ENA primary metagenome ERZ724023 (study PRJEB28704, sample SAMN03018312) | fermentation metagenome | biome: anthropogenic terrestrial biome; feature: soil; material... | reverse complement strand
CAGATATTAAGCTAGGAGCACAGAATATGCATTGGGAAGATAGTGGTGCATATACTGGGGAAATATCTCCTGTAATGCTTGCTGAAATCGGAATAGACTATGTCATAATAGGTCATTCTGAAAGAAGACAATATTTTAATGAAACTGATGAAACAGTAAATAAAAAGATAAAATCTGCTTTGAAATATAAAATTGCGCCAATAGTATGTGTAGGAGAAACTTTGGAGCAAAGAGAAAAAGAAATAGAAAAAGATATAGTTAAAGATCAAGTATTAAATGCATTGGAAGAAATTGAAGCTGAAGATGTTAAAAAAATAGTTTTTGCTTATGAACCTATTTGGGCGATTGGTACTGGTAGAACTGCTTCAAGCAAGGATGCCAATGATATGCTAGGGTTTATAAGGGAAACCATATGTAGTAAATATGGTGAAGAAGTATCAAGTAATGTTAGAATTCAATATGGTGGAAGTGTTAAGCCAAACAATATCAAGGAATTGATGGCAGAAGAACATATTGATGGAGCACTAGTAGGCGGAGCTAGCTTAAAAGTAGAAGATTTTTTAAAGCTTATAAACTTTTAATGGAGGAAATTAATCATGGACAAGAAACCCGTAATGCTCATAGTACTAGATGGTTGGGGATTAGGAGAAATATATGAAGGAAATGCTATTGAGCATGCTAGAACCCCTAATTATTGTGAGTTTTTGGAGAAATACCCCAATACCACTTTAAAAGCAAGTGGACTTGCAGTGGGGCTTCCTGAAGGACAAATGGGAAATAGTGAAGTTGGACATTTAAATATTGGTGCTGGTCGAATTGTATATCAGTCACTAACTAGAATAAATAAAGTTATTAAAGATGGAGATTTTTATCAGAATGAGGCTTTTATAAAGGCTGTTGAACATGCAAATAAAAATAATACTAAATTACATCTATTTGGTTTATTATCAGATGGTGGTGTTCATTCGCATATCAATCATATAATTGCTTTACTTAAACTAGCGAAAGAAAAAAAAGCTAAGGAAGTATATGTTCATGCTTTTTTAGATGGACGTGATGTTCCGCCTAAATCTGCACTTGGATATGTAGAACAACTAGAAATAGAAATGAAGCGTTTAGGAATTGGTAAGATTGCAACCGTTTCAGGACGTTATTATGCGATGGATCGTGATAAAAATTATGATTTAACACAAATAGCATATGATGCGATGACAATCGGTAAAGGGAAAAAATATCATAGTGCAAAGGCGGGAATATATTCATCATATGATGAAAATGTAGTTGATGAATATGTCGTTCCATTTGTTGTATGTGATGATGGTTTAGTTAGAGATAATGATGCGATTATTTTTGCGAATTTCCGTCCTGATCGAGCAATTCAAATTGCCACGGGATTTTCAAATCCTGATAAGGTTAAAGATTATGCTAAGGAAGGAAAACCTGTTTTAGATACATCTAAGGGCCCTAAAGATATCTACTTTGTGTGTATGATGCATTATGCAAAAAGTGTTATCGGGGATATTGCTTATGGATTACAAAATTTAACTAATACTTTTGGTGATTATATTTCTAGTTTAGGTATGAAGCAACTACGAATAGCGGAAACGCAAAAGTATGCTCATGTTACCTTTTTCTTTGATGGTGGTGTTGATAAAGAGATACCTGGTTCAAAACGGATTTTAATTGATTCACCAATCGTGGAAACATTTGATTTAAAACCAGAAATGAGTGCATATGGGGTTACAGATGCTGTCTTAAAAGAATTAAAACAAGATGATTTAAATGTGATAATATTAAATTATGCAAACTGTGATATGGTAGGTCATACTGGTAATATTGAAGCAGCGATTAAAGCTGTTGAAACTGTTGATTATTGTTTAGGTAAAGTTGTGGATAAAGTATTAGCTAAAGGTGGAATAGCGATAATTACAGCTGATCATGGTAATGCAGAAAAGTTAATTGATTATGATGGAAAACCTTTCACTGCTCACACAACTAATCCTGTGCCGATAATCATTACAAAAAAAGGAATTAAGATTAGAGCGGATGGTAACTTAGGTGATATAACACCAACGATGTTAGAATTATTAGGAGTTAAACAACCTAAAGAAATGACCGGTAAATCATTAATTGAAAAATAATTATCAAGAGGTTTATTATGACAAAGATTTTTAAAACAACTGAAATTAGTAAAGCATTATCAATTTATCAGAAAGCTGATATTATTGCTTTTCCTACTGATACTGTTTATGGAATTGGTGCTAATATTTTTAATGAGGAAGCAATTAAGAAAATATATCGGATTAAAAATCGACCTCAAAATAAACCAATAGCGATCTTATGTGCTAATCTTGAACAAATAAAAATGATTGTTGAACATATACCTGAACCAATTAGTAAGTTAATTAATTATTTTTTACCAGGACCGTTAACTGTTATTTTACCTAAAAATAAAATTATCCCTAATTATGTTACCAGTAATTTAGCGACGATTGGTATTAGAATTCCTAATCATCCTCTTAGTTTAGAACTATTAAAGGCTATTGGGCCGCTAGCAACAACTAGCGCCAATAAATCAGGTGAAGATAGTATTAATAATGGTAATGAAGTGATAAATGAATTTATTAACGATGTCGATATTATTATTGATGGTGGCATAACTGATATTGGTGTAGCCTCAACTGTTGTCGCAGTTGAACATAATGAGGTACAAATAATTCGTGAAGGTTCAATTACGAAAGCGATGATAAATAGTGTATTAAAAAAATCCTGAGGAATCAGGATTTTATTTTTTCGTATTTGATATAGATATATACACTGGCAATGATGATAATGCCACCAAGATAATGATTTAGAAATACTTGATCTTTTAAGATTATTACTGCAAGGATCGTCGCAAATATCGGTTCTAATAAAATCGCGGTTGCGATCAGTGATGATTTGACAAATTGTAAAAGGTAATTAAATATTACTTGACCAGCATTAGGAATAATAGCGATTAATAAAATTATTAACCAATCAGATAACTGATAATTTATTAATTCGTAACCGAAAATCAGATTATAAATCAATAAAATAAGGCTCGCAAAAATAAATAATAACGATGTATATGTTATGAATGAATACCTTTTAACAATATTTTGGCCAATGAATAAATAAATTACAAAAAAGATAACTGCGACAAAAGTTAATAAGTCACCGGTTGCTGCCTCAATACTTATACTGAAATCACCCCAAGCGACAATTAGTACCCCTAATAAGGCGATTAATAATAAAGAAAGTTGCTTTATCGATACCTTTTCACGGTATAAGGCAAATCCTAAAATTAATGCGACTAAGGGCTCAGTACAAATAATTAGTGTTGAACTTGTAACGGATGTATATTTTAATGATGTAAACCATGCTAGATAATGAAGACTAATCATTAGTGCCGACAAGATAATAAGTTTGAAGTCCTTAAATGTTGTTTTTTTAAGTTCTTGATTTTTTATGGCAAAAGGTAGTAGTAATAAACCACCGATTCCTAAGCGGTACATCGCAATTACAGATGGTGCGATATCAACCAACTTAACAAATATAGCCGCAAATGATACAAAAAATACTCCCAATACTAATACAATTTTTGTTTTCATTTCTCTCCTTGACACCCAGTAGAGTCTTTAATGTTTATTTGTTGGTGTCTCTTTTACTGCTTGTTTTGCTTTGTAGCGTTTTCTTAGCCAGTAAATTACTAATCCAAGCGGTACAATTACTACTAACCAAGGTGTTAATGCGACAACTATGATTTCTTTGAAGTAATAGTAATCATAGTTGTCGCATTAGATGTGAATGCATTTTTTACTCTACTTCCAAATGAAACTTCATCGTTAACTTCATCAGTTGTAATATCAAGCGTTATTGTGCTGTAATCAACTAAACTATCGAACTTATTTAGTTCACCTTGTAATTTGCGGATCTCAATTTCAATTTGTGATAAGCGATTGCTAATCGATAATACTTCTGAGAATGATGCATTTTCATAAAGTTCCAGAAGTCGATCCCGTTCCTTTTCATAGGTAAGAATTAAATCAGATTTATCTTGATAATTTTGTGAGATATCAGTTGCCCTTTTTTGAAAGTTTGAGACATCATTATCCTTAAATATAGTATTAAGATAGCTATCGAGACGTGATGATTTTACTCTAATCACAAGGTGCGCATCTAGTTCATAAATTTCTTCTAAGTCTAGCCACTCATCGTCATTTAAATTCTTCTTAATTGTTGCGATTGTTTCATTTAAGTCTTCTGTATAAATATCAGCGTTTACTTCATAGATAATTTTACGATTTATTGTAGTTAGTTCATCTTCTTCAGGGATATATTCACTATTATTATCAGTAGGGAGATTTGCGTCTTTTTTACACCCCGTTAAGATAAAAGTAAAACTAAGAAAAGTCAAAAAGAGTAATAAAATTTTTTTCATAAAATCATTCCTTTTTATTATTTAAAACAAGCTGTATTAATAGATATTATAAACTACAAAATAATATATTACAATAATAATTACCGTATGATAAAATAATTATAGTTTAATAAATTAGGGAGTGAGAAAAAGATGACAAAAGTTAAAACTCATGATGGTGTAGAATTAAGCACCAACAAATATATTGTCGAAAATATGAAAGCAGTGGTTATATGTGTTCATGGAATGTGTGAACATAGTTTAAGATATGAGGAATTTGCCTTGTTTCTAAATCAAAAAGGATTTTCAGTCATTACCTATGATAGTCGCGGGCATGGTAATTCATTATTGAAGGGTGAGGATAAGGGTTACCAAGGTAAAGATGGCTTTAATAAAATGGTATTAGACTTGAATCGAATCGTCTTAGATACAAAAGCAAAAATACCCAACCATAAAATTTATATTTTAGGTCATAGTATGGGTTCATTTGTTTTAGAAAGGTATATTCAATTATATGATGAGGTTGATGGAGTAATTATTAGTGGTAGTAATTTTGGAACCAAGTTTGTTAAAATAGGTAGATTTATCAGTAAGTTAGTTTGTCTTATCAGAGGTAAAAAAAGGCCAGGGAAACTAATCGAAAAATTATCATTTGGAAATTATAATACAGCCTTTAAACCTAATCGAACAAAATTTGATTGGTTAAGTCGTGATGAAAGTAGTGTCGATAAATATCTCGCAGATGATTTTTGTGGTTTTACTTGTTCAAATCAGTTTTATTATGATTTTTTAAGGGGGTTAATCGAGCTTAGTAAAAAGCGTAATATGTCATTAATTAAGGCAAAGCTCCCAATTTTAATCGTATCAGGTGCAAAGGATCCTGTGGGTTATCAAGGCGAAGGTGTAAAACGATTATATCAAGTATTAAAAAAATCTGTTGCCAAAGTTGATTTAAAATTATATCCTGATGGTCGCCATGAAATGTTAAATGAGTTGAATAAAACCGAAGTCTTTTCTGATATATATAATTGGTTAACAATCCAACTTGAAGAAATAAATTAAGATAATTTGCATATATTACTTACTTTTTTTTCATAATGTATATGAAAGGTAGGTGAATATATGCGTCGCGGTATTACCTTATTAATTTTATTGTTTGGAATTTTAATTGCGATGAACAATAAAATTAATTTTGCACAACCTAAGAGTAATGATATACCAGAAGAAGCAATTAGGTTACGTATTGTTGCTAATAGTAATGAGACTCATGATCAAGAAATAAAATTAAAGGTTAGAGATGGAGTAATTGAAGTAATAAAACCATTAATCGAAGATATTGATGACCCGTATGAAGCACGTAAAGTAATTTATTATCATTTGGATGATATTGAAGCTACTGTTCAGAAAATATTAACTGAAAATGGTGTTGAGATCAATTATTATGTTGATTATGGGATTACTAATTTTCCAGCAAAGGTATATGATGATAAGTTATATCCAGCAGGTAAATATGAATCTGTGTATATCGTTTTAGGTGAAGGGGAAGGCGACAATTGGTGGTGTGTTCTATTTCCATCATTATGTATTGTAGATGTGGCTACAAATGGTGGTTATAAGGAAGACACTAATGTTAAATATTCGTTTTTGATAGTTGAAAAGATAAAAGAATTATTTGGTATAAATTAAAGTTTAATAACATATTCTTTAGGGGAGGGATTTGCTTGGAAGACATTGTGGTAAAGCTATATGAACCTAAAGATTATGAAAAAGTAATGCTTTTTCTTCAAGGAGTGCATTCATTAAAAGAAATTGAAGAGGAACTTTTTGAAAATGCGGTTATTATTATCGGTGATGATGAAATTGTGGGAATGATAACTTATGAGTTATTCCGGCAAAAGGCTCTAATAAGGTATTTTATTTTCGAAAAAGAAGTTGAAGAAAAATACCTAATTGAGATGTATGAAAAATTTTTTAATAGTTTACGTGATAAAGAAATTAATCGAGTATTTGTGATTATAAATAATGACACGATTAAAGATATGTTTTTAAATCTTGGATTTAATGAATTTCCCAAAGCAGATTTTTTCTTAACAGAAGAAAGCATCTTACAAACTAAGTATAAAGATGCAATTGTGATGTTTTATGAAATTGAAAATTAATAATAATTGAGAATGATTATAAACTATAAATGTAATCGTTCTTTTTATTTGAAAAAATAATTATTTTTCTTGCATTTATAATGTCTTAGTAATAAAATAGTCTAAGATAATATATTATAAACTTTAAGTTTATCTATGCTAAACAAATAAAGGAGATTGAAATGAAATTAGATCATTCTAAGGTACCAATATATGATGCGCTAAAACACTTAATTGAGGCTGAAACAATACCATTTGATGTACCTGGTCATAAAAGAGGAAAAGGTAATAAGTTACTCCAAGAATTTTTAGGAGAAAGAGCATGCAAATTTGATGTCAACTCTTCAAAATCAATTGATAATGCGATGCATCCTGTAGGAGTAATTCGTGAAGCTGAGCAATTAATGGCTGATGCTTTTGGTAGTGATGAAGCATTTTTAATGGTTAATGGAACAACATCAGCTGTACAAGCTATGATAATGGCTGCTTGTAAAGAAGGCGAAAAAATAATTCTTCCTCGGAATGTTCATAAATCAGCAATAAATGCATTAATTATTAGTGGGGCAATCCCTGTTTACATTAATCCGGGAATAAATCATCAATTAGGGATTTCCCTAGGGATATCGATAGAAGATGTCAAGCAGACTATTGAAGAAAATCCGGATGCCAAAGCAATTTTTATTATTAATCCAACTTATTATGGTATCTGCTCCAATATAAAAGAAATTGTTAAAATAGCTCATGAGTATGAGATGCTTGTTTTAGTAGATGAGGCACATGGTACACATTTTTACTTTGGTGATAATTCACCTTTTGGTGGAATTCAATTAGGTGCTGATATGTGTGCATTAAGCATGCATAAAACAGGAGGCTCTTTAACGCAGAGTTCTGTCTTGCTTGTCCAAAATAAATATATAAATCCTCATTATGTAAGGAGTATAATTAACATTACGCAGACAACAAGTTCTTCTTATCTATTATTAACTAGTCTCGATTTGTCGAGAAAGCAATTAGTTGAAAATGGAAGCGAAATGGTTAATAATTGTGTAAAAATAGCAGAGTATGCTCGGGAAAAAATTGATGAGATTGGTGGTTATATTATCTTTTCTAAGGATTTAATTAATGGTAATACAATCGCTGGATTAGATGTGACAAAACTAAGCATTAATGTATCAAATATTGGTTTATCAGGATTTGAAATCGGTGAAATATTACGTGAGGAATATAAAATTTTAATTGAATATGGTGATGCAAATAACTTTATGTGTGTAATTAGTTTAGGTGATACATTAGAAAGTATTAATAAATTAGTTGAAGCATTAAAAGACATTAAAGAAAAGTACCAATCTGATAAAATTGAAGTTCCCAAACTCGAGTTTATTGTGCCTGAGGTATCAATAACACCTCGGGAAGCTTTCTATGCTAGAAAAATTCCTGTCTTATTTAAAGAAAGTGAGAATCTTGTAAGCGGGGAGTTTGTAATGTGTTATCCTCCAGGAATTCCAGTAATAGCACCCGGTGAAATAATAAGTAAAGAAGCAATTAATTATATTCTTTATTCAAAGGCTAAAGGTAGCTTAGTGACTGGTACAGAAGATTTAACAAATGAATATATTAATATTTTAGTTTACTAATAGGAGGAAAAGATGAAAAAGAGTACATTAACGTTTTTATTTTGCGATAGCGAATATTCTGAAGCAAATACCGTTTTATTTGGTGCGCCATTTGATGGTACAACATCCTTTCGACCGGGGACAAGATTTGCTCCTCAAATTATGCGCCAAGAATCATACGGTCTTGAAGTATATAGTCCTTATCAAAATAAAGAATTAACTGATAAAAAAATCTTTGATGCAGGTGATTTGGTGCCAGCAATCGGCAATGTTGGTTTGATGATCGATAGCATATATGATTTTACTAAAAAATTAATCAGTGATAATAAGTTGCCAATTATGATTGGTGGAGAACATTCATTATCCGTTGGTACAATAAAAGCAGTAGCAGAAAAATACCCTGATATGTATATCTTGCATTTTGATGCTCATACGGATTTACGGGATGTGTATTACGAACATAAATTGTCTCACGCTAATGTTTTATATCGTGCTTGGGAAATTCTTGGAGATCAGAAAATCTTTCAGTTTGGAATCCGTTCAGGGGCTAAAGACGAATTTGAATGGGCTAAAAACCATGTAATTCAAAATAAATATAATACAAATGGCTTAGATGAGGCGATTTCAATTATTAAGAATAAACCTGTCTATATTACAATTGATTATGATGTTTTAGATCCAGCTGTATTTCCTGGAACCGGGACTCCAGAACCGGGTGGAATTAGTTTTCATGAATTATTAAATGCGGTTTTAAAGTTTACTGATTTAAATGTTGTTGGAGCTGATGTTGTTGAATTATCACCGCATTATGACCCATCAGGTGCGTCAACCGCAGTAGCCTGTAAAATTTTACGAGAATTATTAATAGCTATATGTAAGTAAAGAGCAATGCTCTTTATTTTTTTATTTGTTAATTTTATGTTAACTTTTTGTTAACTTTATGTTAAAATCCCGTTTTCGACAGTTAATATGCAATAAAGAGGTAAGAAACCGTAGAGTTAAGCGGTTTTTACCTCTTTTTAGTTATTAATAAATGTTGTATGTAAATTCTATTTTGAAATTTTTCTTATTTTTTTATTGAGCGCTTTTGGCTGGTAATATTTTTTATCTAAGTTTAAGTCTAATATCGCATTAAGTGCTGTTAATATTTGTGAACCATTGTATATGGATTGGTAGTACATGTCCTGTACATTTACAACTTTCATATTTCTTAATGTTTCAATTATATTTTCAACTGTAAAGTGTGTACCATATGCATCTAGTTTTGCTTCTAGAAGACGGTATACTAGGAGAGCGGTGTAACATATCATAAAATGTGCTATAATGCGTTCTCTATTTTGGTGATAGACTGGACGTGCTGTAAAATTAGTTTTCATTACTCTGAAACAATCTTCAATCTTGTATCTTTTTGAAATGATCTCAATGATTGAACTTGCATCATCATCTAAATTTGTAGCTATGGCATAATATCCATCATATTTTTCTTCTTCATCAATCATCTTTTGGTTAAGGACATAAATATCTTTCTTTTTATCATTCGAAGATGATACCCTTTTAATAAAACGAGTTACATCATGTGGTCCTTTTTTATAGGAATCTGGTTCTAAGTTTTTCAGGAGTTTCTTAGCTCGTTCAATTTGTTTGTTTCTGATATACCGTTGGTATTCCATCATCTTTCTTGAAAATGTAATAATAACTTTTTGTTTAAGAAGAGCCTTTGATTTCACCTTTTTAGTTTTACCGTTCTTCAATTCCTTTTCTTCATATAGTCCAACATCAATAGCTTTATCAGCTATGATTATTTTATATGCCTTATCCGCATAAAGTGACAGATTCATTTTATCTGTTTTATCAAATGCCTTTAATTGCTCGATTGTAATAGGCTTGTCTGTAGATAAAAGACGATAATCACAATCATTAAATACAGCTTCTTTAAGTGTGTTTGATAATTTTTTGATGGACTGTGTCACGATAAATGCTCTTCCACCCATAGAATTAAATTTTCGAATGTTAAATGAGCCTAGCCCAGCATCAGCACAGTAGATAAACCTTTTACCTTCAAACATCTTTATCATTTTTTGTTCAAGGGGTATTGCGCAAGTCTGTTCATTATCCGAACCTGAATTTATACACATTGAGATTGGAATTCCGTTTGTATCCATGAATAACCCCATTTCAACAAGTGGATTAGGTTTATGTTCTTTTGATGCTCCATATTTTCTTAAACCTTTAATTATCTCACCAGTAACTTCATCTACATAGTCTTCATCATTGTCTTCAATTTCGAAATAATAATTGGTGCAATCAAAGTAACATACTGATGTATCCCTAGATACGATACGATTACTGTAATTGAACAAATGACTAATATATTCATCATAGTTTTGTTCAAGGATATCCATAGTACGTAGTATGTGGACATATTCAAATTTAGGTTGCTCATAATAATTATGTAGATGATCATAAGTTCCAAGTTTTGAATCAGGTTCTAGAATTCTCGCATATGTCAAGAAACGATTTACCAGGTTTGGATCATAAGTTATTTTAGAATCAGTAGTAACTTTTTTGAAGAATGAACTAATCGCAAGGTCATGATAAATATTTTGTAAAATAAAATATCCAATATTCAGTGAATTACTTGAAGATACTAGGTTATTACTTGACGTGATTTTTTCATCAAAATCAATAGTCACCTCCATTGAAACCTTATTATTCTTCATTACCTCGTTATACCATGCAATTTGTTCCTTGGCATAAGCTAAAGGATCGTCGGTAATTTTTAAAAGTTCTGAGTGCTTACCGATTTTGGCAACGTTCTTAGTTGTAGTCTTTTTTCCATTTCTAAAACCTTGTTGTACATAGTAAATTGGGTCCTTTGCCCGTTTATCATAATATAATTTCATATTATTATTATAACACAACATACAACAACATACAACACATACAACAAACTTTTTTAATAATTTGACATAAAAAAGACCGCTTTTAAGCGGTTTTGGTAATGTTTACCAACCCTTGAACTGTCGAAAACCCGGCTAAAGGTAGCTTAGTGACTGGTACAGAAGATTTAACAAATGAATATATTAAT
>ENA-UOOK01006408-UOOK01006408.1-fermentation-metagenome-genome-assembly--contig:-NODE-6408-length-11284-cov-4.091549_pt1 | contig 11284 bp, 7 predicted proteins | sample MGYA00245777_ERZ724023 | MGnify/ENA primary metagenome ERZ724023 (study PRJEB28704, sample SAMN03018312) | fermentation metagenome | biome: anthropogenic terrestrial biome; feature: soil; material... | reverse complement strand
GGGCTCTTGAATGAACGGGAATTGAGTATCCGTGCCTCCCGCAACTTTAATGCCAACGAGCTGGATGAGCTGATGGACCTGGCAAGAAAGAATCCGGATATAAAAAGCCTTGTCACCCACAGATATAAACTGGAGCAGGCAAAAGAAGCTTTTGAATGCGCTAAAGAGGGAAGAGGCTTAAAAGTGGTTATCGGCCCAAATGATAAATAATCAGGTGAATAATGGCGGTTTTGCATATTATTATCTGATTGCCGCCGGGTGTACTTAAGTTTTTACTGATTTTTTGCTATAATAACTATGAATATCATTGAGATATGCTTTTAAGGGAGCAATTTTTGTGGAAGAAAAATTACAGCCAAAAAAGATGGCTACCATTGTCGATGTAGCCCGCTTTGCCAATGTATCGATCTCTACGGTTTCACGGGTGATCAATGGGCAGGATGGGGTATCGGATGAATTGCTCAACCGCATCTCCAATGCGATTGAGGCCTTAAATTATAAACCTAATTCGATTGCCCAGGCTTTAAAGAGCAAATCGACTAAATTAATCGGCGTCATTATTCCGTCGGTTACGAACCCGACTTTTTCCATATTGGCCAAAAGTCTTGAGGACGCGGCAGAAAAATTCGGCTATTCATTGCTGATATGCAATAGCGATTCTTCCGTTAAAAAGGAAGTTAAATGCCTCAATACGCTGATAAAATACCAGGTGGACGGCATCGTATTTAACGGAATGGGAATCTACGATTCCGGTTTCAACAGAGTCAATGAAGCCGGAGTGCCGCTGATATTTATCGGAAGAAAGGTAGAGGGCTTTAAGTGCAGCAATGTTACCACCGACAATAAAAAGGGCGCATATATGGCGGTTACTCATCTGATCAGTGCCGGTGCGCGGCGTATCGGATTTATTTTCGGCAAGCATGAATCCATCTCAGCGACTGAGGACCGTTTTATGGGCTATAAAGAAGCCCTTCGTGACAATAAAATAGCCTTGGATGAGGCGCTCATCGTCCGCACACAGGATGTGCAGGATGACGGCGGACGTTTTGCGACCCGTCAATTGCTGGATACGGTGCCGGATCTGGATTCCATATTTGTCTCTAATGATCTTATGGCATTGGGATGTCTTGATGAGCTGAAAGAAAGCGGGAAAAAGGTCCCCGATGAGATTTCCGTAATGGGGTATGACGGAATCCCATACGGCCGGTTTATGACGCCTTCTTTAAGTACCATGATCATTCCGTCTAAAGAGATGGCAGCGGCAGCCATTGAGATGCTGATAAAAAAAATAAACCATACCGATTATTTTGACCGCGAGGTTGTATTTGAACCGCAGCTGTTCAAGGGCGCTTCAACAAAGCAATAAAAGAATGGGCCCGAAGCCTGAGAATCCCGGTTAATTGGGGGTTCTCAGGCTTTTTTATAGGCACACCGCATAGAACTATTTTTTTGTTTTAGTCATATTACGAATCGAAGGTGTAGCATTTTTTTCCCCTTGTTGATATTATCATTGCTATTGTGGTATTATGTGCTGTGAATCTTTTATAAACGATACCGGGAAAACCCCGGCAGCAGTAAATAAACCTGTATTGATGTTTTGTTAAATGAAAGGGAACGAGTCCATGAACAAGACAGAGCCTTTGGGAAGATGGACTAAAGAAAAGTCCGAAGAACTTTACGGCATACAGAATTGGGGCAATGGCTATTTTTCAATCTCCGACCAGGGTGAGGTAATGGTCAATCCCTATAAGGACAATGATTCTGTTGCAATCAGCCTTATGGATATCATTTCAGGCATTCGTGAGCGGGGGCTTGAAATGCCGGTTTTGCTGCGCTTTGAGAACCTGCTGGATGCGCAGATTTCTTTTCTCAACAACTCCTTTGGGGAAGCGATGAAAAAGCTTAATTATAAGGGGGAGTACAGGGGCGTATACCCGATAAAAGTCAATCAGCAGCAGCAGGTTGTTTATGAGGTCACTAAATTCGGCCAGCGCTACCATCACGGCCTGGAGGTGGGCAGCAAAGCGGAATTGATTGCCGCTCTTTCAGTAATGAAAGACAAGGAAGCCTGCCTGGTCTGCAACGGGTATAAGGATGAAGAATTTATTGATTTAGGTCTGTATTCGGTTAAAATGGGTTTTAACTGTATTTTCGTTATAGAGATGCCGGGTGAGCTTGATCTGGTTCTTGAACGCTCCCAGGCTTTGGGTGTTCCGCCCAATATCGGCATACGCATCAAGCTCTCTGCCAAAGCCGGCGGGCATTGGACTGAATCCGGGGGAGACAGGAGCATATTCGGCCTGAATATGTCCGAAGTCATATCCATTGTGGACACCCTGAAGGAGCGGGGCATGCTGGGCTCTCTCAAGCTGCTTCATTATCATCTGGGCTCCCAGATACCGAATATCCGGGATATCCGCTCTGCTGTTCTTGAAGCCACACGCGTCTATGCCGAGCTTGTCAAGGAAGGGGCGCCCATGGGCTATCTGGATCTGGGCGGAGGGCTGGCAGTGGATTATGACGGTTCAAACACCAACTATACCAACAGCCGCAATTATACCGTTGAAGAGTATTGCACCGATATTGTCGAAGCCGTTATGTCCATACTTGATCCCGGTAATGTTCCGCACCCGGTTATTGTGACCGAATCGGGAAGATCAACGGTTGCTTACCATTCGGTATTGCTGTTTAATGTACTGGATATTGAAATTTTTGAGGAATATAATATCCCCGATAAGCTTTATGACGATACCCCGGAGCAGATTAAGAACCTGTTTGATGTTCATAAAACCCTTTCCTTAAAAAACATCCAGGAGTGCTATAATGATGCGCTCTATTATCGTGACGAAATTCGTGATATGTTTAAGCACGGCACCATCAGTCTTCGCCAGCGGTCCTTTTCCGAGAAAATCTTTTGGAATACCATTCACCAGATCGCCAAAGAAAAGACCAAAATGAAGAACCCGCCGCCGGATCTAGAGGATATTGAGAGTGCTATCGCAGATATTTACTACTGCAATTTTTCGGTATTCCAGTCCATACCCGATAGCTGGGCCATTGATCAGCTGTTTCCCATTATGCCTCTGCACCGGCTGCTGGAGCTGCCCAAGAGAAATACCGTTATCGCCGATATTACCTGTGACTGTGACGGAAAAATCGATCACTTCATCGATTTGCATGATGTCCGGAATACGTTGCCCCTGCACGAGGTTAAAAACGGCGACGATTATTATTTGGGGGTATTTCTGGTGGGGGCATACCAGGAGACGCTGGGAGACCTTCATAACCTCTTTGGAGATACCAATATTGTCAGTGTAAGAATAAACCCGGATGGCCATTACGACCTGGTCAAAGAAATCCGCGGCGACAGTGTGGCCGATGTGCTCTCCTATGTTGAATATGAACCCAAGGACATGCTGGTGCGGTTCCGTGAAAAAGCGGAGGAGGCCGTTCAAAACGGACTTATCACAGCCAGTGACAGAAAAGAAATCATGCAGGCGTATGATAACGGCCTTCGGGGATATACCTATTATGAACGATAAACCCGGATAGTTACGATTTAACTCCCACAACTTGATGTATAATTAAATTGTGGGAGTTTTATTGTGTTACGGCAAGGTCTTTGGAATGCCCGATTTTTCTGCTGCTTTAACGGGCGGAGACTTTGTTATGGAATATTCTGGTGATTTGGAGGAGGTATATGATGGAAACCAATGAACTGAGGAAAATTCTTAATGAATCCGACAATATCGTTTTCTTTGGAGGAGCAGGTGTTTCTACCGAAAGTAATATTCCGGATTTCCGGAGTGCCGACGGACTTTATAATGAGGAGACAAAGGACAGGTATTCTCCGGAAGAAATTTTGTCCCATGACTTCTTTATGGCGTATCCGAGCGTGTTTTACAAATTTTACAGGTCAAAAATGGTCTATAAAGATGCGCGTCCCAACAATGCCCATAGGGTTCTGGCAAAGCTGGAGGAGCAGGGAAAGCTGAAGGCTGTTATTACCCAAAACATTGACGGCCTGCATCAGGCGGCCGGCAGTAAAAATGTCCTGGAGCTTCATGGTTCCATACACAGAAACCATTGCATGAAATGCCATAAGTTTTTTGATCTGGATTATGTTCTGAAAAGCTCCGACATCCCCAGATGCGATTCGTGCAATGGAATTATAAAGCCTGATGTAGTTTTGTATCAGGAGAGTCTGGACGGCGATATCCTTGAAAAATCCATTTTACACATTTCCAGGGCCGATGTGCTGATCATAGGCGGAACTTCACTTACGGTATATCCTGCGGCTGGCTTGACAGCATATTACAAAGGAAATAAGCTTGTTTTGATCAACAAGACGCCGACACCCTATGACAGGAAAGCGGATTACGTCTATTATGGAAAAATTGGAGAGCTATTTGAAAAGGCATATATAGATCATTAATATAAGGAAAAAGAGGTATCACTATGCTTGGTTTAGCCTTGGAAGGCGGGGGGGCCAGAGGCGCATTCCATATGGGGGCGGTAAAAGCCCTATTGGAAGCAGGTTATCAATTTGACGGAGTGGCAGGCACCTCTATCGGGGCACTAAACGGAGCCCTTATTGTGCAGGGCGATTTCGAAGCAGGCTACCGCATGTGGGAGTCGCTTTCAAATTCGCTGATTTTTGAGGTTGATGAGGCTCAGATCAAAAAAGTATTGAACAAAAAAATCGACCGTGAAACCCGTGCATTTTTAACAACCAAAATAAAAGAAATTATTGAGAACAAAGGGATCGATACAAGCAGAATCAGGCAGCTTCTGGATCAAATTATCGACGAGGATAAGATTCGCCGGTCTCCCACCGATTTTGGCATAGTCACGGTTTCTGTTTCAGACTTAAAGCCGTTCGAGCTGTATAAAGAGGATATTCCCCAAGGAAAAATGACGGAATATTTGATGGCCAGCGCAAATTATCCGGCCTTTAAAATTGAACCCATTGACGGCAAATTCTATATAGACGGAGGGTTTTATGATAACCTGCCTGCCAATCTGCTGGTCAGAAAAGGCTATAAGGATATCGTGATGATCCGGACCTTCGCCATAGGCAAGGTAAGAAAGCTTCAAGATGAGCATGTCAACACTATAAAAATTATGCCTTCAGAGGATTTGGGAAGTATTTTGAATTTTAATCACAATACGATCTTAACGAATTTAAAGCTGGGCTATTACGATGCCATGCGGGCCATCAGACACTTAAAGGGGAAGAAGTACTATATTGAACCTGCCGATGATGATTTGATCTTGAAGTGGTTATTTTCAATACCGAACACAACCATTGACTCCATGGCCCGAATATTGCAAATTCAGGCCGGGGATCCAAAGCGGATGCTTTTTGAACGGATTATTCCGGAATTGTCGGCGTTGCTCCGCCTTCCGGCCCGATCCACATACCAGGATATTCTGGTGGGTATTCTGGAATGCTATGCCCATGAAAAAGGAATGGATAAATTTAAGATACGAAATTTCACCGAATTTTTGGAAGAGCTAAAGGCGTGTGACGGAAAGGGAGAGGATTCCAATCACTCCATAACCCATGGCTTTACGCTGAGGGCAAAATCCAGAACAAGGCTTGCAAGGGAAGGCCTGATCAATGACATCGCCGCTGAATTGCTGCATGTTCTGGAGCCGTCGGGCTTTCAATAAGAACGTTCAGTACCTTTAAGTGCCAGAGCGATGTTTCAGTACGTCAGCGGAGCAGGATTGCGGAGCTCAGAAGATAAACTTGCATTGCAGTTTATCTTTTATTTGTATGACGGGCATGTTATACATCTAGGGTGAAAATCCCTCGGGGCGTAGTTACCAACGAACCCAATAGCGACTTGCAAGTTTCACATCGTGAGGTGTGGGAGAGAGGAAGCAATAGCGAAATCGTGGCTTAACGAACAGGAAACCTAGACAACCGGCTAGGTGGCTGATAATAAGGCGTTAGTGGCGGATAAGGTGACAAGTAACACTGAAGTCCAAAAAGGTAATCGTAACCCACTAGCGTAGATTAGATAGGTAAACGAGGAAAGATGTATGGCTTATCCCGTGAGGTCTCATGAGCGATTTAGTAGTAACAACGAATCATGAGAAGTCAGCAGACGTCATAGTAGGTAGAAATGCCGAAGGACTGAACGGTTGAATCGCGTGAAGCGAATGTATGTCTTGAGTAGTAGTCCGACAAAGGCACAGGTAAAACGTAAATGCACCCAAGACCTTACAAACCTAGGATATTCTACTCAAAAGCGGAAAGGAGAAGAACGCACAAAGTATGTTGCAATTACTAGAGGAAGTACTGGACAGGAATAACATGAATCTTGCCTATGAAAAGGTATATGCCAATAAAGGGGCAGGTGGAGTGGATGGGGTGACATTAGACGAATTAAAGGCCTATATTAAAGAAAACTGGCCTGACGTTCAAACACAAATCAGGAATAGGACATATCAACCGAAGCCGGTAAAACGAGTAGAGATTCCTAAGGCAAACGGCGGAACTCGAAATCTAGGCATTCCCACTGTTATGGATAGAGTCATACAACAAGCAATGGTTCAAGTCTTAAGCCCGATATGTGAACCACATTTTTCTGAATACAGCTACGGCTTTAGACCAAAGAGAAGTTGTGAGATGGCAATTTTAAAACTTCTGGACTATTTCAATGACGGATTCTTGTGGATAGTAGATATCGACTTAGAAAAATTCTTTGACAATGTGCCCCAAGATAGATTGATGAGTTATGTACATAACATCATTAATGATGGCGACACAGAGTCATTGATAAGAAAATACCTGAAAGCTGGCGTCATGATTAACGGCGTGAAGCATAAAACGGAAGTCGGCACCCCTCAGGGCGGAAATCTAAGTCCACTACTAAGTAACATCATGCTGACTGAATTAGACAAGGAATTAGAGGCCAGGGGACTGAAATTCACTCGATACGCTGATGATTGTATCATCGTAGTTAAAAGTGAAGCGAGCGCAAAAAGAGTCATGAGAACGATTACTGACTGGATTGAAAGGAAGCTTGGTCTAAAAGTCAATATGACTAAGACACAGGTGACGGGGCCGACAAAACTAAAATACTTGGGTTTTGGTTTCTACTTCGATTACAAGAGCAAGACGTGGAAGACAAGACCACACGAGGATTCTGTCACAAAGTTCAAGAGAAAGCTGAAACAACTTACGAAAAGGAACTGGTCAATCAACCTCCGTGAAAGAATTAAGAAAATCAACGGAGTCATCCGAGGATGGATAAACTACTTTTCACTATGCTCAATGAAAACCCATATGGAAAAGATAGATAGACATCTAAGAACACGGATAAGAGTAATTGTTTGGAAGCAGTGGAAGGTACCGAGCAAAAGACAATGGGGATTACAAAAGTTAGGAATCGGTAGAGACCTAGCAAAGCAAACATCATACATGGGAAACCATTATCAATGGGTCGTAACAAAAACATGTGTAGTGCGAGCCATATCAAAAGAAAAACTAGCCCAAGCAGGGCTAGTCCATTGTCTTGATTATTATCTAAATCAACATACTTTGAAATTTAACCGAACCGCCGTATGCCGAACGGCATGTACGGTGGTGTGAGAGGGTGATTAATTTCACCCTACTCGATTAGTATAATGATGCAGTCAACTATCTAACTAAAGTGGAGGGGTATAATGAGCGGGGATAAAGTTCAAATTTTGATTGCAATGTGTTTCTATATTTCAGTGGTGATCGGCATCGGTTTTACCTACGCAAAGCGTGCCAATGAAAGCAGTGAGAATTTTCTCATCGGCGGAAGAACATTGGGACCGTGGGTCACCGCCATGGGCGCCGAAGCCTCTGATATGAGCGGGTGGCTGCTGATGGGCCTTCCTGGGGTCGCTTACTGGTTCGGGTTAAGCGATGCTGTATGGACCGCCATAGGACTTTTGATCGGTACATATCTAAACTGGCTGTTTGTTGCCAAAAGACTCCGCAGCTATTCAGCGGTAGCGGGGGATGCCATTACTATTCCGGATTTTTTCAGCAATCGATTCAAAGAAAATAAAAAAATTATTATGACTATATCTGCACTCTTCATTCTGATCTTTTTTACTGTCTATGCTTCCAGTTGTTTTGTGACGGTGGGAAAACTTTTCAGCACTCTCTTTGGCGTGAAATACCAGCATATCATGATTGCCGGGGCCCTATTTGTTATTTGCTATACTTTTATCGGGGGCTTTTTAGCGGAGAGCGCATCTGATTTTATGCAGGGCATCATTATGTTTGTTTCATTGAGTGTGGTGCTTATAGCAGGCATTTCCAAAGCCGGAGGCATATCGGCCATTATTGAAAACGCAAAGCAGATTCCCGGATTTCTGGAGTTCTTTGGAATTGCCAGGCCCGCTTTGCAAGACGGTGTTCAGCAAGTCTCGGAGGGGAGAGCTTTATTCGGAGAGGCAGGCAGCTATAGCTTTTTAACGGTGGTTTCCACAATGTCCTGGGGCCTGGGCTATTTTGGGATGCCCCAGGTGTTGCTTAAATTTATGGCTATCAGAAAGTCCGGTGAACTCACTTTATCCAGGAGAATTGCCACCATCTGGTGTGCTGTTTCCCTTACCGCTGCTGTTGCCATCGGTATTATCGGCAGGGTTCTTTATCCTACAGCGCTTTTGACCCAGAGCACATCTGAAAATATCTTTATAGTGCTGTCCACCGAGTTCTTCTTTCCGCTTCTGGCAGGAATTGTGATGGCCGGCATACTGGCCGCCACCATCAGCTCGTCGGATTCATACCTGCTCATTGCGGCCTCCGCCTTTTCCAAAAATATTTATCACGGAATTATGAAAAAGGATGCCGGCGATAAAACCATATTGCGGATTACCAGAATTACACTGATTGCCATTGCCGCTTTTGCAATGATTATCGCGCTGGATGAAAATAGCGTTATTTTCACTGTGGTATCCTTTGCCTGGGCGGGGTTTGGCGCAACCTTCGGCCCTATTATGCTGTTCTCGCTTTTCTGGAAAAGGGTTACCAGATCGGGCGCCATTGCCGGCATGCTCGCAGGCGGGAGTATGGTTTTCGTTTGGAAGCTTCTTATTAAACCCATGGGCGGGATTTTTGGAATCTACGAACTGCTCCCCGCATTTATCGCCTCCTGCATTGCTATTGTGGCGGTTTCTCTGCTGTCCGGAGAGCCTAGCCGGGAGATACTGGATGAATTTGAGCGCGCCAAGGCCTATGAAGAATAATAAAGAAGAAAAAGATGTAGAAAAAGGCATGCTGAAATCATAAAGTGGGTAAATATAAAGCGAATAGAATCAACGAATAAGCTGTTTTTTAAAGTTCATACCGGAGAGGAATCGTCCTATGAGGAAATTTTACAGATTTCACCAGCTGCTCAGTGGTTTGACCGCGGCTCTTGCCCGTTTTCCGCTGACTTCGGTAAGCCTTCTTGCGGCGGTTATAGTAAACGCCATTGATATTCACAAGGGCAGCGCCGATTATTCAAAATATCTGCTGTCACTGGTAGTGGGCGCTTTTCTGGGAGCGGTGGTTCAACTTGTTCATGAGCGGTTTTTTATAAAATCCTCCAGCAGGTTCATGCTGACAGGTGCAGCCGCTTTGCTGACTCTGCTTTATTATTTTACCCTGCGATCTGCCGCAGCACTTAGCACAGAGGCCGGCATCCGAACATTGGTGGCATTATTTGCCCTGTATTTTGCTTTCATATGGATCCCCTCTATCAAGAGCAATGTCACATTTAATGAAAGTTTTATGGTTGCATTTAAGGCTTTCTTTATTGCAATCTTTTTTGCGGGGGTCATTTTTGCCGGTATCAGCGTGATTCTTGCGGCAATCGATCAGCTTCTGTTCAATGTGGATGGGGCAGCTTACGCCCATACTGCAAATATTGTTTTTATTCTGTATGCGCCGGTTTATTTTCTGTCTCTGATCCCTGTTTACCCGGGCAAAAAAGATCAGGGGAAGGACGAGATTGAAAATGACAGCCTCCAGAGAATATCGGCCTGTCCGAAATTCCTGGAAATTTTGATTTCCTATATTATCATTCCGCTGACATCAGTGTTTACCGTTATTCTCCTTTTATATATCGTTTTAAATATAGGAGGCAGGTTCTGGACGGATAATCTGCTGGAGCCAATGATTGTTTCCTATTCGATTGTTGTTCTTCTGGTCTATATTCTTGCAAGCAGGCTGGATAACAAGTTTGCCGCCTTTTTTAGGAAGGTGTTTCCCAAGGTCCTGGTACCCATTATGCTTTTCCAGACCATATCGTCTGTTTTGAGAACAGGGGATACAGGCATTACCCATAGCCGCTATTATGTCATATTATTCGGCATTTTTTCCGCCGCATCCGGTGTCATCCTCAGTTTTGTCCCGGTCAGGAAAAACGGTATTATCGCTGTTATGCTCATTGTATTTTCGGCCATATCAATCATTCCGCCTACAGATGCGTTTACTGTCAGCCGAAAAAACCAGACCGCTTTACTGGAACGGGTTCTGGTGCAAAATAATATGCTGGAGGGAAATAAGGTCAAACCCGACCCATCGGTTTCCCGGGAGGACCAGGAAAAGATTATCCGGTATATGGGATATTTGGACAGGATGGATTACCTCGGTTATATTCCGTGGCTTCCCTCCGGCTTTGACTACTATCGTGACTTTTCCGGAACCTTCGGTTTCGGCGCATATGCCTCCAATGAAAACTGGCAGTATATCAGCCTGTACCTTCCCACTCACTCTGTCATTGATATTGCCGGCTTTGACTTTATTGTCATGACGGATATTAATTCCGGCTCACAAAGCGGCACACAGGAAGAGATAGGCATTATCGAAGAAAATGGAAGGCAATACAGCCTTATTAAAAAAGCGGTGCAGGATTTTGATACGCTGGTTCTGGTTAATGACCGCAATGAAGAAATCATCAGTTTTTCGGCCGATGAGATCTATAAAAAATTTGAGGCTTCTACCTCCGAAAAAGGGGTTCTTTCGGTGGAAGAAGCTACTTTCAATACTGAAAACGGGCTCGCGGCCATGCGTGTAGTCGCTCAGAGTATCAATATCAATAAAGGGCCGGATCGGATTGATTTCAATGGGAACTTATACGTCCTGGTCCATATCAAATAACGGGCGTATCCCATGCAGAGACTGCAAAAAACGAAAGCTTTATTGTGAATACAGCAAGGTTCCAAATCTTCAACTTATAATTTAGCGGCATGAGTGATGTTTTGTGCGCCCTCAGGAAAATCCGTCCGGGATTTTATTCGGTAGCTC
>ENA-UOOK01006407-UOOK01006407.1-fermentation-metagenome-genome-assembly--contig:-NODE-6407-length-11287-cov-19.158565_pt1 | contig 11287 bp, 11 predicted proteins | sample MGYA00245777_ERZ724023 | MGnify/ENA primary metagenome ERZ724023 (study PRJEB28704, sample SAMN03018312) | fermentation metagenome | biome: anthropogenic terrestrial biome; feature: soil... | reverse complement strand
TCTGGGGAGCAGCGCAGGTATTAAATCTGCCTGTTCTGTCAACCTATCGCTTCGGCATCTATGGTGCTGCTTACTTGATAGGCTACTTTGTTTTTTCTCATGATGAAGTCCAGAATTCCATCGAAAAGATCCATATTTTGATGCTGATTGCCGCAATAATTCTTGGTGTTGCTTTTACGGTTCGCTACTTTGGCGTAAGCTACAGTTCCGAGGAATGCCTGAAGAGTTTTTTAACCAATTGTTATTTATGGGCTGCTGTTCTCGCAATCCTTGGCTGCGGAAAAGCCTGGTTCAATAATACATCTGCCTTTGCCTCCTATATGACGAAATCCAGTTTTGGTTTTTACGTGGTGCATTACTTAGTTGCACAGTTGACCTGTTACTTGGTTTACTATTACGGTAATTTTCCAAGGGCAATAAACTACTTTTTGGCATTAGCAATTGAGCTGACATGCACTGTACTAATTTATGAATTGTTAAAGAGAGTTCCGGTGATTCGATATCTTGTGCTTGGCATTAAAGCTAATAATCAATAGTTAATCTAAGAAGCAGTATTATGAACGTTCGGTTAACTTAATACTGGCATATATCCGTTAAATGTTCCGGAAAAATATAACTACCCTGCAAAGGGAGGCTTTGTTAATATAAATATGGAATTATTATATCTATTGACAGTTAAATATTTGTAGAGTATTGTTAGTGTAACATGAATAACTTATAATACAAGTATAACTGAAATGAAAATATAAACAGATCAAAGGAGACAAGAAAGTGAAGGAAAACAATATAGATAAACCGAAAGAAAAGATAGAAGGAAAATACATGAGTTCTGTTAAGGTTGGTTCAAAAGGTCAAATCGTTATCCCAAAGGAGGCACGAGAATTATTTAATATTGAACCGGGAGATACACTTGTTTTATTGGCAGATGTTGAACGTGGAATAGCTATACAAAAGTTTGATATGTTTCAGAAACTTTCAGACCAGGCATTTGGCAAGAACAGAATTTGATTTTGTCATCGTTATAAAATATATATCAGACATGAGAAATGACCAAACAAATTGCCATAATTATAATTGTTGTTATTTCTAAAGTTTATTCTTTGGACGCATTAATTGACAGTGATAATAACAGACAATCCGCCCTAAGCAAAATTAAAGGCTTAGGGCGGATTTTTTGTGTTCATAAAAATATTAGAGGCATTACCATGCAGAAAAACTATGATTTTTAAAAGACAGAAAAAGAAATGCAGAGTTTTTGGGAAGAAAACTCTATCTACAGCTTTGATAACGAAAGCCAAAAAGAAATATACTCTATTGAAAGGATAATGTTGCTAAAGTATATAAAAAGTAGTATTATTATAAAAATCAAATAATTATGGTGAAGTATTCACATAATATAAAGAAAATATAATATTTTTGGAGGGTTATATGGAGAAGAATCCTAATACTTCTCACTTTAAAATACTTCAGCAGCAGGAAATAGACGGGGCGGCCTTATATCGTAAAATTGCCATGCTTACAAAAAATGAAAATGAGAGAGAAACGCTGCTTGCCATATCTGATGACGAATATAAGCATGCAGCTATATTTGAAAAGTATTCCGGCTGTAAACTGGAGGCTCGACGCTTTCGTTTGTTTTGCTATACGTTGGCTGCACGTATACTTGGATATACTTTTGTGATTAAGTTGCTGGAGCGTGGAGAGGAGCTTGGAATCAAGGCTTATGAAAATCAGATTACTCAGATTCCTGAATTAAAACAAATACTGGATGAAGAGGAAGTCCATGAGCAGGAGCTCTTAGATATGCTGGATGAGGAGCGCTTACACTATGTGGGAGATATGGTGCTGGGCATGAATGATGCCCTGGTAGAGCTTACCGGTGCTCTTGCAGGATATACATTTGCAATGCAGAATACACATGTCATAGCTATGGCAGGACTTATCACGGGAATTTCAGCAACACTTTCCATGGCTGCTTCAGGGTATCTTTCATCTCGCGAGGCAGGGCAAAAAAATGCAGCCAAGTCTGCAGCCTATACTGGCATTGCCTACCTGGTTACTGTCGCATTGCTGATTATCCCTCACTTGCTTTCGCCTGTTGACAGATATTTCAGGGCATTGATAATAACCCTGCTGATAGCCGTTGCTATAATTGCACTATTTAATTTTTATATTTCTGTAGCGAAAAGCAGACCGTTTAAACGCAACTTTTTCATAATGTCAGGCATAAGCCTTGGCGTAGCGGTGATTTCCTTTGCCGTTGGTGTTATTGTGAAAAATGTTTTAGGTATAGACCTGTAGATTCTAAGAATTGTTATCAAATAAAAAGTATTACGAGCATTAAATCTAAGTCGATATAAATTAAACTGTTCAAAATATCTTTAATGAAGTGAAGCAGGAGAAGTGGAAATAATAATTTACTGCTCCTGTTTCTATACGCCTTCTCCGTTAAATTCGGGAATAAAGCTTTTAGACTGGGTTCCGCCTTCCTGGATAAATCCGTTTTCTATTCCCAATCCAATGGCATAGTCCACCAGCTCATCATACTCGGCATCTGTAATTTTTCTGTTAATTTCCGGATATGCGGCAACATGGGGAAGAGGTGTGTATTGATTCATTATACTTATATAAATTTTATCTCCGAATGTTTCATATAAATATTTTATTATGTTTTTTGAATCTTCCAAATATCCAGGCAGCATCATGTGACGTACAATTACACCCCTTGTCATTATGCCGTTTGAATCGAATTCAGGCTTCGGAGCCTGCCTGGTCATTTCATTTATGGCAGTTGACGCATACAAAAAATAATCCCTGCAATTTGAATATCTCTGTGAGATACTTCCATCCATGTATTTCAAATCTGGCAGGTAGACATCAACAATTCCGTCTAATAGCTGTATTATTTCTGACTTTTCATATCCGCCTGTATTATAGACAATGGGTATGCAAAATCCGTTTTTTCTGCTTAAATTAACGGCATCAATAATTTGAGGTATGAAATGTCCAGGGGTTACAAGGTTAATGTTGTGTGCCCCTTTGTTCTGCAATTCAATAAATATTTCTCCAAGCCTTTCGGGAGTGATGATTTTTCCCGCCTTACCTGCTGCAATATTGTGATTTTGACAGTAGACACATCCTAAAGAGCAGCCGCTGAAAAAAACCGTACCAGAACCATTTGTTCCAGAAATGCAGGGCTCCTCCCACATGTGAAGAGCAGCCCTGGCAACAATTAGTTCATTAGTCTGACCGCAGTATCCTTTTTTTCCTTTAATTCTGTCAGTGTGGCAATTCCTGGGGCACAATGTGCAATTATTCAATAATATTTTATTATCTGTAAATTGATTATTCATAATATCCTCATAAAAATAATAAGTAATTATCACCTTTATAAAAATTATCAAGTTTAGGATGACATATTTATATTATTTTCCTTTAATTATTTTATTTTTACAAAAATTTTCCTGGTTAATGCTCTGATGATAAACAAAATTAATAACATTATGCCAAGTGTGCCTGATACTGATAGCGGAAATGATAAACCTGAGGGAGCCAAAGCTTCCAACTCAAAATTGTTTAGGTTCCCGCTGTACAATGTTATGATGCTGTTTTCCCAGATTAAAGCGTATACAGCATTAAAAGCAACAGACAATGCTATGAATAAAAATCCCACAATCCAGTTAAATTTGTAATATCCTATATTTATCAGCCAACCCGTCAGATAACCCACAAATAGGTTAAAGCTGTATAATAAAAATGAAGCAGGAAAATTGTTTAAGATTGAACCATCAATTTCAAAATTAAATAATATAGAAAACAAATATTCGATTCCAGCAAAAATACTGAATATTAGCGCAAGTGTGACTGACTTTAATATTGCCGAAACAACAGTTCCATAAAACCACTGTGTTCTTGTAACTCCCAATTTTAGGAATTGAGGAAGGAATGTTGCTCCGGCAATTATTCCGATTACAAACATATAAACCATTGAGGAACCTGCTGAAAAAACCAGTAAATTTTGAGTGAAGCTGAAATTAAGCAGTCTTCCAATAATCCTAAATGCCAAATATATTATCATGATGATACCTATGAACCATACGCTCCACTTCATCTGTTCAACATACATATCTGCAGCAATTTTTTTAATTGAGTTCTTTTTCATGTTATTCCCTCCCATCGGTTAAATGAATAAACAGATCCTGAAGTGAAATGGGTCCTGTTTCCAACCCCATTTTACGAGCTTCATTTTCTATATCTTCAGTTTTTTCTTCATAAATCATTACTGACTTGGTGTTTCCAAGCTGCTGAGAATTAAGTATTTTTCTGCCATCAGTAAATTTATCTACATTGTTGATATACCCTGTTGCGGAAAATCCTCTTGATGTTAATGATTCATAATCTTCATGCAGCAGAAGTTTTCCTTCCTGGAGTATTAAGACCTCATCGAACAGGTAATCCATTTCAGATACAAGGTGAGTCGATAAAATAAATATACGCGGATTTCTTTCCTGATCCTTTAAAAGTTCATCGTAAAATTTCATTCTGGTTGGAGCATCCATACCAAGATAAGATTCATCAAAAATTGTTACCGGAGAGCGACTTGCCAATCCCATGGTAACTTCCAAAACTGACTGCATTCCTTTAGACAGCTTATTAACGGGTTTATTTAATGGAAGATTAAATAGATTAATCAAGTATTCTGCATATTCAGCATCATAATTCGGTCTGTACTTACCTACAGCTTTTAGCATGTTTATAACCTTCGTTGTTTCTTCATGATAGTCTGTTTCAAAATGGAAGGACACATTTTGCATAATGTTAGGGTTTTCAAAAGGGCACTCCCCCGCAATTTTTACCGTTCCACCGGATGGATTTCTATATGAAGCAAGAACGGATAAAAGGGAAGTTTTGCCCGCACCGTTTCTTCCGAGCAAGCCATATATTTTTTCGTTTTCAAGGTTAAAAGATACATTTTTTAATGCTTCAAAGTTTTTGTACTTTAATGACAAATTGTTTACTTCAATACTAAAAACCATTAAATTTCACTCTCCTTTATTTTTATTTTTTTTATTAAATTTATTATGTCTTCTGACGAAATTCCGATTTTTGATGCTTCCAAAACCATAGGTTCAACGTACTCATTCATGAACGCTTCTTTTCTTTTTTCCATAAGCTTTTTTTTTGCTCCTTCAGCAACAAACATTCCTATTCCCCGTTTCTTGTACAGTATGCCTTCATCAACCAGTTGATTAATCCCCTTTGTAACAGTAGCATGATTTATCTTATAAAAGCCTGACAATTGGTTAGTTGATGGAGCCTGTTCGTCTTCTTTGAGTTGCCCGTTAACTATTTGATCCTCTATTATTTCTCGAATTTGAATAAAAATCGGTTTGTTACCATCAAGGTATTTATTCAAAAAAATTCACTCCCTTCTAAAGAGATAGGTTTAACGGTTATATACCTATGTATATAACTATACAACTTGCAGCGATATATGTCAAGTTATTTAAAATATTTTTTTAAAAATTTCTTTCAGGGTTAAATTTTTAGTTGGATATTCAGGCATTGAATATGGAATAAAATATGGAATAAAATATTGAATTAAATTGAAGAATGATATACTATATAAACAAAATAGTAGTTTGGGAGGCAGCTATGGAAAACATATTCTTTTATGATACAAGCATAGGAAGAGTTGCTATAATTGACAATGGGATGGAAATAACCGCCGTGGGACTTAAAGACAGGGTTGATTGCAAGGACAAGAATGTTTGCGAAACGGAGCTTATAAAAATTGCAGCTAATCAGCTTAACGAGTATTTAGAAGGAAAGAGGAAAGACTTTGAACTGCCCCTTAACCCGAAAGGTACGGAGTTTCAGAAAAAGGTATGGGAAGCGCTCTGCAATATTCCATATGGAGAGACGAGAAGCTACAAGCAGGTTGCTGAGGTTGTGGGAAATCCTAAAGCCTGCAGAGCTGTAGGCATGGCTAACAATAGAAACCCCATAATAATTTTTGTACCCTGCCATAGAGTTATAGGTTCAAATGGCAGTCTGGTAGGATATGGAGGAGGTCTTGACATAAAAGAGAAACTTCTTTTATTGGAAAAAGGTACAACAAGTTAGAGATATTTTTAAGTTTTAAAATATGCTATATATTTTTAAATATGAAATACTTTGAATGTTAACATTTTCTTGTCTGAAAATTGGTTTATTTTGTTTTCAACTTTGAAATTAATATACATAATATAATGTATACTATTCGGAGGATGTGAACGTATGGTAAATAATTTTGCTAACAGCCAAACATATGTGAATCTACAAAGTGCATTTAATCTGGAGTCGGTAGAAAGCACAAGATATAGAATTGATGCGGAGAAAGCAAGGAGAGACGGATATCAGCAGATTGGAAATATATTTGACATAACTGCCAGAAATGAGCAGCAGCATGCGGAAATATGGATGAAGTTCATACTTGAGGGCAATATGCCTACAACGCTGGAAAATCTTCAGGAGGCCGCAAATGCTGAAAGATATGAAGGAAGCGATTTATTTTTACAATATTCCGAAACGGCACGTGAGGAGGGGTATACGGACATAGCCCATATGTTTGAGGGAATAGCTCTGATAGAAAGGCATCAGCAGTATAGGTTTAATCAATTAGCGATGAATATTCAGAATAACCAGGTGTTTTGCAAGCCAAACAGTACGGTCTGGGTATGCATTATATGCGGCAATTTAGTCTGGAGCGAATGTGCTCCGGATGTATGCCCAATTTGCCTGTATCCTCAGGCTTATTACCAGCTTAACTGTGAAAACTTTTAGCTGTTGATGGAGTGACATGTTGCATCGGTGAGCTGTCGGGAACAACCTCTTTTAGGTTTGTTCCCAAATTTTGTTTGATAATATCAGAAATATTCTATATAATTATGTAAAGGGTAAAATTTGACATAGGGTGTGATAATATGAATTTTATTTCCGGATTTTTAAAAGGGGTTGCAATGGGTGCCGGGGCAATAGCTCCGGGAGTCAGCGGAGGTGCTTTGGCAGTAATATTTGGTCTCTACGATAAAATTACAGATTTCATTGCACATTTAAGCAGGGATTTTAAAAAAAATTTAATATTTTTTATTCCCATAGGAATAGGAGCAGCTTTTGGTGTGCTGATATTCAGCAGAATTATAGAGTTTTTATTTCAAAATTATGAAATAGAAGTCAGATACGCATTTGTCGGGCTAATGATTGGAACGCTCCCCTCAGTTGTAATGGAAGCTGACAAAAAAGGATATAAACCAAAATATTTGATTCCATTTATTATTACTTTAAGTATAACGTTCCTTCTTACTTATCTTGAAAATAATTCTGTCATAATGATAAGCAATGCTGATACAAGCCCGGTTCATCTTATTATTTACGGATTAATAGTAGGGTTTGGCACCATAGTACCAGGCGTAAGCGCATCAATAATCCTGATGTACCTGGGAGCCTATGAGGTTGTTATTGGAGCCATATCAAATTTGCAGATAGTTTTTATATTTTACATAGGGATAGGGTTCATTTTAAGTGTTGTATTATTTGCAAAATTAATTTCCATGCTTTTTGAAAGAGCATATGGTTTCACATATTATGCAATACTTGGTCTGGTTCTGGGTTCAATAATATCAATATTTCCCGGATTTGAAATGTCTTCATACTATCTAATAAATTTATTTATTCTGTTGTTGTGCATGATTATATCTTATTCCTTAAGCATATATGCAAGGGACAAATAGCTATATTCATAGAAAAAATGTTGACTATCATGGTTTACAGTGGTAAAATATAATCGTAAGATAATAATTATAAAAGGAGGTGAGAAAAACGTAAGATATACTTGCATTATATGCAAATATTATAGTATTCTTGCGTATTTTTATACTTATTTGCTTTATTATTATTAATCTTAAAAGGGAGGAGATTTGTAATGACAACGTTTATTATCGGAATTATTATTCTTGTTGTGGGCGGATATTTTTATGGTGCATTTTGCGAAAAAATATTCGGACCTGACGACAGAGAAACACCGGCAGTTGCCAAATCAGACGGAGTTGACTTCGTCGGAATGAAAAAGTGGAAGAACTCATTGATTGAATTGCTGAATATAGCCGGAACAGGGCCTATATTTGGACCAATTCAGGGCATTTTATTTGGACCTATTGCATTTATAACTATACCTGTTGGATGTGTTATTGCAGGCGCGATGCACGACTATTTTTCAGGCATGATTTCCATGAGAAACGGTGGAGCTCAGATGCCTAAATTAATCAGAAAATATCTTGGAAACAATGTAATAAAGGTATATAATGTAGTCTTATGGATTTTAATGTTTCTTGTTGGTGTTGTATTTGTTTATACACCCGGAGATTTGATTGTTACGCAGGTTATTGGTCAGGAAGCGGCAGTTTCCAACCCTACTGTATGGATTGTATATGCAGCAATATTTGTATACTACTTAATAGCCACACTTTTCCCCATAGATGCTATCATAGGAAGAATTTATCCCATATTTGGAGCGTTTCTGGTTATTTCTGCCATAGGCATATTTGGCGGTGTTTTAATGGATGGTGGTGCAAATCTGACCAATCTATCTTTTTCAGGAATGTTCAGCCAGCATCCTCAGGGACTTCCGTTTATACCGGTATTCTTTATTACGGTTGCCTGCGGTATAATGTCCGGCTTCCATGCAACTCAGGCTACTCTGATTTCAAGAACTGTTAAATCGGAAAAAGAAGGAAGAATGACTTTCTTTAACATGATGCTGGTTGAAGGGTTCATAGCAATGTGCTGGGCTGCAGGTGCAATGGTGCTTTTTGGAAGAGGAACAGATGTTGCCACAGCACCTACACTGGTGGTTGGTCTGGTTTCAAGAGAATTTCTGGGTACAATAGGGGGTATGATAGCTATCATAGGTGTTATAGTGTTGCCGATAACGTCGGGAGATACAGCGTTCAGATCCCTAAGGCTCATGGTTGCCGAACAATTTAATATTGACCAGCAGGTTAAGGGAAAAAGAGTCCTGACGACAGCGGCTTTATTTGTTCCTGCTGTATTTGTACTGTACTATGCAAAATCAAGCCCTGAGGGATTTAATATTTTATGGAGATACTTTGCGTTTACAAACCAGTTCGTAGCTGTATTTGCTCTGGCAACTATAGCTGTGTACCTGTACATCAACGGCAAGAACTATATTGTTGCAATGGTTCCCGGTGTGTTTTATGTGTTTGTAACCTTAAGCTTCATATTCCATGCACCGATAGGGCTTAAGCTGGATGCAAGATTAGGTATGGATCCGGCAAGCTATACTGCTTCTTATATTTTGGCTGCAGTGATGTGCGCATTATATATATGGTTTATCAGAAAACGTGCCTCTACTCAGAAGGAGCAGATACTAAACAATGTATTGTCATAAGAAATTTTTAGGGCTGAACTTTCAGCCCTTTTTTTGTTTACAAACATTTTAATTTTTGATACAATTTACTTATTAATTTTGAAATAATGATTAAAATATAAGTAATAAGTTGGTGGCTATGCAAAAAATTAAAAATATTTTTTTTAACAGGGTTGTGTTTGTGATCTTAGCAATATTAATACAACTCTTTGCTGTAATTGTAATGATCTGGCGTTTTAGCAACTATTTTGTAATTTTTGATGTTGTTTTTGCTGTTATAAGTATTTTTGCAATGTTGTACATAATAAACAGCAGGGGAGACTTTGCATACAAGATGCCATGGATAATTCTTATATTGATATTTCCGATTTTTGGGGGACTTTTTTACCTTATGGTGGGAGGTACCGGTCTATCAGGCAGTATGAAAAAGAAAATGTCACAAATAACAGACAAGATGAAGGAACATCTGAGCCAGAGTCAAGAAACTATGGATTTACTTCAACAGGAAAGCAATATTGCATGCAATCAGGCAAGGTATATTGAAAAGTATTCGTTATGCCCTGTTTATGATAATTCATCTACGGAGTTTCTTCCGTCAGGAGAAGATTTTTTCCGGGAGTTGGTAAATGAATTGAAAAATGCGGAAAAATATATCTTTCTTGAATTTTTTATTATAGAAGAAGGGATTATGTGGAACACTATTCTGGACATTTTATTAGACAAGGTAAGTAAAGGTGTGGATGTACGTTTAATATATGATGATTTCGGGTGCATTTCCAAGCTTCCGTCCGGTTATAACAAAAAAATGGAGCAGAAAGGAATCAAATGCTGTGTGTTTAATCCATTTATTCCAATTTTATCGCTGCGATTAAATAACAGGGACCACAGAAAAATTGCTGTAATTGATGGCAATACGGCTTTTACTGGAGGAGCAAACCTTGCGGATGAGTACATCAATGAACGGAAAAGATTTGGGCACTGGAGAGACTGTGCAATTAAGATACAGGGCGATGCTGTCTGGAGCCTGATGGTGATGTTTCTGTCCATGTGGACATTTTTGAGAAATACCAAAGAAGATTACAGCAAATTTATGCCCATACCATCTGAAGACAAATCAGGCTGCTGCGGTTATGTTCAGCCTTTTGATGACAGTCCTCTTGATGATGAAAATGTCAGTGAAGCGGTTTATTTGAATTTAATAAATCAGGCGACAAAGTACATTTACATAGAAACTCCATACCTTATTGCAGATAATAAAATGATGGTTGCCCTTTCACTGGCTGCCAAAAGGGGAGTTGACGTAAGAATTCTTACTCCGAAAATCCCTGATAAAAAGTATGCATATGCTGTTACCCAGAGCAGCTATGAAGAGCTGTTGGAGTCGGGAGTATCAATTTATCAGTATACACCGGGTTTTAACCATGGAAAAACATTTGTTGTGGACGATGATTATGCTGTAGTAGGGACAATAAATCTTGATTACAGAAGCCTGTATCTACATTTTGAATGTGGAGTATGGATGTATAAAACAAGTAGTGTGGAGCAGGTGAAAAACAGCACACTTAAGGCTCTTGAGCAAAGTGAGAAAATAACCCTGAAATATGTTAAAAGTATTCCAAAGGTTAAAAGGATTTTTCGCAGCGTGTTGAAAATTTTTGCACCATTGCTGTAATAGATAAAGGATAATGTTATTGCTAATAAGATTTAAACTATACAATTAAGTGTATGCTTGCGGTAGAAAGGGAGGGAGTGTTTATATACGGATTAAATTAATTTTATTGTGGAATTAATTGAATATATAGATTAAAGGTGTTAAAATACCGCTAAGGAGTCATATATGAACAATAAATTTACACATTT